>Ga0116171_10004425_pt1 | contig 12660 bp, 7 predicted proteins | sample AD_JPNHW2_MetaG_FD_89798 | JGI IMG/M metagenome (GOLD analysis project Ga0116171, IMG submission 89798) | Active sludge microbial communities of municipal wastewater-treating anaerobic digesters from Japan - AD_JPNHW2_MetaG | ecosystem: Engineered > Bioreactor > Anaerobic > Digestate | place...
CTAAAATAAACCTGTCAAAAGTTTCTGCACAATACAAACTTGTGGTTTTCTGGTCGATGTGGTGTCCTCATTGTACTGAAATGCTGCCAGAGCTTATGAGTATTTATCAAAAGTATAATAATAAAGGGTTTGAAGTTGTGGCAATTTGCATTGACGAAGAGGTAGATGGTTGGAAAAAATACATTTCGGAGAACAAGTTTAATTGGATAAACACCATAGAAACCGATAATGGAAAGAATAAAGTATTAGCGAGCTACACTGTTGATGGCACTCCAAAATTTATTCTTATCGGAAAAGATATGACTATCCTCTCCTGCCCAATAAATGTTAAACAGCTTGAGGCAAAGCTGAAAGAGCTTATTAAGTGAGTTTTTCTTTTCATTGATTTTCTAAATAGCAAAGTACAATTTGTTGGCTATCTTTGGCTGTTCAATAACACTATACAAACATGATGGAATTCTTTCAAACCCTCTTCGATTGGTATATGGCCAATATGAACTATTTTACAATTGCTTTACTGATGGCTATTGAAAGTACATTTATTCCATTACCATCTGAGGTTGTAATTCCATTTGCAGCGTATAAGGCTGCTCAAGGTTCGTTAAGTATCTATGGCGTTGTCTTTTTTGGGACCTTTGGCGCATTAAGCGGTTCGTTATTTAACTATTTTGTTTCAAGATATCTTGGTCGACCCTTGGTTTATAAATTTGCGGATACCCGATTTGCCCATCTACTCTTAGTCACAAGTGAAAAGGTACAACACGCTGAAAATTATTTTGTTAGAAATGGAAAGAGCTCAACATTTATAGGTCGTTTAGTTCCAGGGATTAGGCACTTGATCTCTATACCTGCTGGTCTAGCAAAAATGAATTTGGGAGATTTTGTGATATACACTTCGATTGGTGCTGGAATGTGGAATATTATACTTGCCGTGGTTGGTTACTATGCATACTCTATTAAAGATCAGATTTTACACTATATCGCTTATATTTTACTTGTATTAGGGGTAGGGTTTATTATCTATCTTATTGTAAAAAATAGAAGGAAAATAATAAAGGAAAAACGACAAGGGGAATAGCTATTTATTTCTTACAATGTTTATAGAATAGCTCCTGCGCATTAAAATTGCCATTTTTTGATGCTACCTCAATATCCTTACAAGCATCATCCTTTTTTCCAAGGTTTAGCCTTGTAATTCCCCTTTGATAGTATGATTCGGATGGTTTATAGCCTTTGCTAATTGCTATATCAAAATCCATCTCAGCCACGCTGTAGTTTGCTGATTTCAAATAAGTAATTCCCCTGTAATAGTAATATTTGGGTTCCATAGGATTAGCCTTTATTAACTTTCCAAGACTAAATAAGGCATCAACATACCTTCCAGCATCTATAGCAATTACAGCAAGTTGGAAAGATGCTTCGGAATCGGATGGATAGAATGAAAGGTAGTAGTTTATATCATCAAAAGCCTTATCAAACTGATGATTCTTATAGTAAGCGCTTGCTCTTATTAAGTAGTAGCAGGGATTACCTCCTGATAGTTCAATTGCTTCACATGCATCATCAATTGCAAAATTGAATTTTTCAATGGCAGTATAGGCTTTTGCCCTTTCAGCTAGATAGGAGTGATTTTTCTTGCTCTGTTTTATTGCATATGTAAAATCCTCAATTGCAGTATGGTAACTTACTAAACCAGCATAGGCTTTGCCTCTGAGGTATAGGAGCTGAGGTCGTTGTTTGCTTCCGTTTAATCTAGGATTGAGCAAATCAACTGCTTCCTCCCAATTTTGGTTTGATAAACTATATTCTACGTCAGATAATAGCTTCTCATAAACCGAATACCAATCTTTATCCCAAAGCTTCTTCCATTGTTTTGTTGACGATACATTATCAAATGCAGGGTCTAGTTTTATTGCCCCTTCGCTAATTTTATCGTTTGAGCTTAGGTAGTTTTTTAACCAATAAAAGCATAAAGCAGTATCCCCTTTTAATGAGTATACTTTTGATAAAGCGTATGATGAAGAATTGGGCTTAAGTTTATCAGCGTTTAGCAGAGATTCAATGGAGTTCTGAAATTCTCCAGTAGCAAATAGTATCTCTCCTCTCCTTTCCCAAAAAGTAGAATTGCTTGCCTTTTGAGTAATACAAGAATCTATCCATTGTAAAGCTAAACTATACTCCCCCCTTTCATAAGCTGCTTGAGAGCGATACCAAGCCTCTGGCATTTGCTGTGCTTGTAAATCAATGGTAAGTAAAATGAAAATTCCAAATAGAATCTTTCTCTGCATTAAGTTTAGTTACTGGTTACTAGTTTCTTAATTCTCTACTTTCTAACTAAATTCTTCACCTGACTTATTTCCATAAACGAAGCTCCATCTCTTGGGCCAAAGCTTCCCCCTATAACAAGAACCATATCCTCTGGCATTAGCTTACCATGTTCCAACATCATAGAAATTGAATCAACTAGAAAATGATCGCGAGTAGTGCGAGGTTCCATATATTCAGCTTCAACGCCGTAAGACAGGGCTAAATGACGCATTATTTCTGGTTTATAACACATTGCATAAACAGGTATTTTCCCTCTAAATGCTGCTAAGTATCGGCCTGTTCGACCCGTTAGAGTATCTACAACAATTGCTTTTATAGGTAGGTTGGCACAAGCCCTCACGGCGGAACGAGCTAAGGTAGCAGTAACCTCATTATTGATTCTTACTAATGTTTGCTTTGGATCGGGCTCAAGGTTAACCTCCACTTCTTGAGCTACGCGTGTCATTATGTTTACTGCTTCTACAGGGTAGGCACCGTAAGCCGTTTCACCGCTTAGCATAATGGCATCAGCACGTTGGTAGATTGCATTTGCAATATCGCTAATCTCGGCACGGGTTGGTCTTGGGTGCTCAATCATAGTATGAAGCATCTGAGTAGCAATAATAACTGGTTTCTTGCTCTCAATACACTTCTTTACGATTCTGCGCTGAATAATCGGAATCTTTTCAGCAGGTATTTCTATTCCAAGATCTCCTCGGGCAACCATTATTCCATAGGTGTGATCTAGTATTTCATCAATATTATCAACACCTTGCTGATTCTCAATTTTAGCAATAATTTTTATAGAACTTTTATGCTCTTCCAGTATTCTCTTTATCTCAATTACATCCTCCTTTTTTCGAACAAAGCTATGAGCAATAAAGTCGAGCTTATTTTCAATTGCAAACTTTACAAACTCAATATCTTTCTCGGTAAGGGATGGTAAATTGATGTGAACGCTAGGGATATTAATACTTTTACGTAGTTTTATAATGCCTGTGTTATCTACTTTGCATAGTAATGAGTCTACCGTTTTACCTTCAACGTTTAATTCGATATCCCCATCATCAATAAGAATGCAGCTTCCAATAGGTACTTCATCAACTATTCGTGGGTAAGAAACATAAATGGTATTATCCTTCGATTCACCATGCGGATCACCCTTAATAATTATGCTATCACCCTTTTTAACGCATATCTCACTACCCAAAGATGAAGTTCTAATCTCGGGCCCTTTAGTATCAACAAGTAAGGCTATTTTATCGGATACCTTCCTAACATTCTCAATAACCATCTTTGCCTGATCCAAATTCTGGTGTGCGGTATTCAAACGAACAACGTTCATCCCTGCATTATAAAGCTCTTTTAAAAATTCAACATCACACCGTTTGTCGGAAATAGTTGCAACAATCTTTGTTCGTTTAAGCATAAGTAAAAATTAGGTTTGATGACAAAGATAGAGATTAAGTGGTAAGTGACAAGAGACATGCGGAAAGATGGAAAATACAAATATAAATTATCCGATTACTTTAACTTTTTCTTTTTTACTTTTATACTTTTGACATACATTAAAATTTAAAGATGGGTTGGTTTGCAGCTATTGACGATTATATCAATTTTATTCGGGTTGAGAAATCCTTATCAGGTAATTCCGTATCGGCATACAAGCATGATATTGAAATGCTAAAGGGTTATGCAGAGAGTGTAGGGGTTGAACCAGAAAATATTACAATGAATCAGATTCAAGAATTCTTGAATCAAGTTGACGAATTGGGCTTAAACAAAAGAACTCAAGCAAGAATTCTTTCGGGTATACGAGGATTTTATAAATATATGATGATAGAGGAAATCATCGACAACGATCCAACCGAACTTATCGAAGGACCTAAAATAGGTCGTAAGCTTCCTGAAGTATTAACAATTAACGAAATCGATAGTCTAGAGGCAACTTTTGATCTTAGCAAGCCAGAGGGACAAAGGAATAAAGCAATTGTAGAAACCTTGTATAGCTGCGGATTACGGGTTTCTGAGCTTATTAATCTTCGTATTACTGATCTGTTTTTTGATCAGAATTTTGTTCGTGTCATAGGTAAAGGGAATAAGGAACGTTTGGTACCAATAGGAACAAAAGCAATTAATGAGATTAACCTTTACATGAGCTATAGGAACAGCGTTTCGCTTCAAATAAAAAAGGATTCGGAGAATATTATTTTTCTTAACCGTAGGGGTGCAAAGCTTACCCGAGAAATGATTTTTACCATTATAAAAAAACATGCTAAACTGGCTGAAATAAAGAAGAACATCAGCCCTCATACGCTACGTCATTCATTTGCTACCCATTTAGTTGAAGGAGGCGCCGATTTACGTGCTGTTCAAGAAATGCTTGGCCATGAATCAATCCAAACCACAGAAATCTACACACATCTTGATAAAGAATTTTTAAGAGACACAATCCTTAGATTTCATCCCAGATCGGATAAACAGAATGGCTAGCTGAAACTAAATTCTTTTTGATAGCACATCGATGAGATTCTCCATAATAATTGGTTTTGAAATGTAACCATCAAAGCCTGAATCCATAATTTTTTCTATCTCATGAGTCATTGCAAATGCTGTTTGAGCAATAATTGGAATTTTTTTACTTGACAATTTTCGGAGTTCCGCTAAGGTTTTATACCCATCCAGCCGGGGCATTTGAATATCAAGTAAAATCAAATCAATATTTTGATCTTCTTTGAACTTCTCAACAGCATCAATACCGTCAAAAGCAGAGATTATCTCATAATTTAGTTTAGTTAAAAATATTCTTAACAACTCTCTTGAATTCTCATCATCTTCACAAATCAGAACCCTCTTGCTTTTTAAATCATTTTGAACTATAATATTTTTTTCTTCCCCTTTTATACTAACCAAATCTCCAATAACAAGTGGAATAGTAAAATTAATTTTTGTTCCTTGGTTTTGCTCTGACTCAAACCAAATTCTACCGCCATGCATTTCAACCAGATTTCTACAGATTACTAACCCTAAACCTGTTCCAGGGTAAAGGCGTTGATTACCTCGGTCAATTTTATGGAAACGTTGAAAAATGCTATTATGCTCCTCCTTGGGTATTCCTATTCCAGTATCTGAAACAAAAAAGTATATCTCCTTACCAACAATCCGATAGCCAAACTCGATGGTTCCATAATCAGTAAACTTTAGTGCATTACTAAATAGGTTATTCATAACCTGCTTAATGCGGAAAGGATCAACTTTTACAATAAGCTCTTGGTAATTATTATCGGGTGAAAAAACGAGATTAATCTTATCCCCTTTATTATTCAGTATAATTTGCTCTGAATAGAAGTTAAATATTGATTCAAATTCAAATTTTAAATCGTAATCTGATAAAGTGAACTGAAGTTGGCCCGATTCAATTTTGGCTAAATCGATAATATCATTGATTAACCTTAAGAGTTCATTCGAACTTTGGCGAATGATTTCGAAATACGATTTAATCTCTTCATCTACCTCTGCTCGAGCCGATAGTATCTCCGAAAACCCAACAATGGCATTTAATGGTGTTCTAATCTCGTGCGACATGTTTGCGAGAAAAGCAGATTTGAATTTGTCGGCCGCTTCTGCCTTCTCCTTTGCGATTCTGTACTCCTGTGTTCGTATTTCAACCGTATCTTCAAGATACTGGTTATACATTTCAAGCTCTTTGTTAGTTGCTTCTATTTTCTTGGTTTGTGATTCAATCTCTCTTTCCTGCTTTTCAATAGCCAAATTTTTCTCCTCAAGCTCTTTATTCGCTTTCTGCTTATTTCTGTATGCGAAAAGAATAATAAAGATTAAACAAACGGAAAGAATAACAATAGAAATGGTTAATATTAAAAACCATCGCTGGGTAAGAATTCTTTTTTGTTGAATTGTAAGTGTATTACCCTGATCACTAATTTTTGTCTGCTGAGCCTTTATCTCAATTTTCTGTTGCTCAAGGTACAAATTTCTTTGTGCAATTTCTTGAGCCTGAGTGTTTATAGTTTTTTGCTGATTTTCTATTTCTGCTTTGTTCTTTTCTAGTGAAAAAAGGTTCAGGTTTGATTGCTTTTGCTGTTTTCCTATTTCATTAATAAGTGAATCAAGTTTTTGTTTTTGAGAATCAATACTTTTCTGTTGATTAATAATGCTATATCTCTGGTTTTCAATTTCTTGTTTCTGATTCTCTATTTTTCTATTTAGCGTTTCTACCTCTTTCTGTTGCTTATCTATTTCAATTTTATAATGTTCCACTTTCTCCTGCTCATCCTTAAGCTTTTCTTCCTGCTCTTGGTATAGGTTTGCAACATCCAATCTTGATCCGCCAAGCAGTAAAAGTTTTGGAAGAATAGTTAAGCCATGCTTATTCTCTATATTCTTTTTATCAACTTCAAAACTTATTTTAGTTTTCTCATCATCAAGGTAAATAAAATTAATCATCACAAATTCTTTCAGTTCACTTTCCTCGGTGATTAAAAGAACAGGTTTTTTAGCAACATTTGTTGATACTTGAACCAGGTTATTTAACGAGCTCCTGTCGAGATATATAATGTTGGGCTGACAGTCAGGGGAAGGAGTTTTAAGAGAATAGTTATAAATTTTTAAATGTTTTCCCTTCCAAAGTTTAATCTTTGAAATTTCATTGAATTCATTTAGCAAATATTGATCATTAGTATATAGAAAAATCCGGAATGTATCTATTTTTTGTTCATTCGGCCATAAAATATTCTGAGCAAACTGGTAGGTATAAACTGCTTTTATTTTTCTATCTGAAATATTCTGAGCATTAGTATAGTTAGATACTATAAAAAGAAATAAGAAAAATGGGTTAAGGGTTAATAATATTTTGAAGAATATTTTCATTTCAAAATGTAATTTTTTTGATTTATATACATCTATACAACAAAAACATAACCATTACGATGAAATTTTGTTTATTAAATAGGTTGAATATAAAACCTCAGGATACAAGAGTTTTAAACTCCAAGAATACTCAAAAATAGTAACTTTTAAGGAATAAAAACTTTATTGTAATAAAAAAGCACATCAATTAACTTTTATAATAAATATCGTCAATAAGAGTATAGAAAAGTTTGAAATAAAAGTATATTTGTTTTATGGGTATTTATATTAAAATTCACACCTCGATTTTATTAGCATTCATGCTCATCACAGGGTATGCCAAGGCTCAAGTAGTTGACACAGTCAATCTATACGACATGTCATTGGATCAGCTAATGAATATTCAGATATCCTCAGCAACAAAGACATCTGAAGCAGTAACTGACATTCCTTCGAGTATAGTTATTATTACACGCCAAACAATTCAAGAACAAGGATGGCAAACCCTTGAGGAAATTCTATGCAATGTTCCCGGTATGTATTTGATTAACGATTATCTATGGTTTGGAACTGACAACTTTGGAGCTCGCGGATTTTTCTCAACCCAATCGTTTAACACAATGGTAATAATGGTAAATGGAGTAACACAAAAAGAAGATTGGTATAACTCCTTCCCATTATCAAAAGTAAATGTTCCTGTTGAAGCTATAGATAGAATTGAAGTTATCAGGGGACCAATGTCTATTATTTATGGTAACTCCGCATTTATGGGTGCAATCAATATTGTAACAAATAAAAACCTGACGAATAATGATGTAAAGGTTGCTTTAGGAAGTAACGGAAACTATAGAACATTTGTTAGAATGGTTGGCAATGTAAGCAATAAAATCTCTTATACTATTAACGCTGGAATTTATGGTTCAGACGGAATAAATAGAGCATACTCTGACATGACAGATCATATAGACAGTACATGGAATTTACCTCAAAATGCTAGATCCAAAGGACAACTAACAGATAATAGAAAATATATTGATTTCTCATTACAATCAAAAAGTTTTCATTTTAGCATGTCGCAATCAAATACTAGAAAAGGAGTCATTGACTTTTACCCAGGATTTGATGATGGCCATTTAGCCGAAATACAAGCATCAAACGTTCAGGTAGGATATAATAAAGTTTTTGCCAATGATGTGAATGTTAAGTTTGATATAGGATACTATTCGTTCCGAAATAGACTTGGTTATAAGCATAACTCTGATACAACATCCTATGGGTTTAATGATATATACTCAGACGCAGCTGATGCCGAGCTAAGTTTAAATTACAAACCAACTAAAAAGTTTGATATCTCAATTGCAACATACTATCAAACTGTTTTTCGTGATAAACTTGTTGTTGATGCTCCAAACTTAAAGAATGATTATATAAATCTGGACGCAGGGCTTTCACGAAATGAAAGAAAAGAAACATGGGCATTATATTCCCAAACTAGCTATTCTATATCTCCTAAATTTACAATACTAGGTGGGTTGCGCATTGAGCAAACACCTTCGTACTCTATTTATTATGCTACTAAATTCGATACCCTTGGTAATGTAAACTATATTTCTAGAAAAGGAACTTATAAATATGGTGATCCATTTCTTATCCCTCGCCTTGCTTTTTTGTATCATATTAATGATAATCACCATATTAAACTAATGTATAGCCAAGCGGTTAAACAGGCGTCAATGGGCGAAAACATGGATATTGTTCGTCATCCTGAAAACAAGCAGCTTAAACCTGCTAAAATGGAGACCTTTGAAGCAAACTATATTGGTTTAATAAGAAATAGTACAATAATTAATCTAAGTGTCTTTTATAATAATGTAAACAACCTGATTTCAAGGACAAATCAACTAGTTGATGGTAAAATGAATCTTTACAACACAAATTCAGGAAAACTTAGAACTATAGGAACTGAACTTACTACAGATTTTAAATTATCGCAAAAGATTAATATTTCATTTAGCGCAGTTTATCAATATTCTAAGAATTTACAAAAGGGATATGAACATATAAAATTAGAATATGCACCGAATTTACTCGCCTACACCACAATCTCATTAAAATTTTATAAAAACGCTACAATAGGACTATCAGGTTACTATATTGGACCAATGGAAACATATTGGAAACCTGATAAAAGAGATTCCAATAATCCTAGCGATACAAGAACCCCAATAGAGCTAATAAGAGATGGTAAAAGAATAGGAAATAGAGCTCCTGGATATATCCTAACAAACTTAAATATCCGATTTAATGATCTTTTTAAGAAAAGTTTATATTGCTCAATCCATATCCACAACCTTTTAAATTCTGATGTAAAATTTCCGACAACCAGAAGTAATGATGAATTTGAAAAAGGGACATTTGGTTATGGACGATATATTACAATTGGAATTGGTTATATTTTTAATAATGAAGATTAAAATTTAATAAAGTAAATCCTCAATATTTGTAAACTAATTCAAAGTTGGTTTAACCGTTTTATCCGATATTTTTTCATTCCTTTTCTCTTTCTGTCCATAATGGTAGTGGTATCCATAGCCGTAATTATATCCATTATACCCATAACCAAAATACTTTGTACTTAAATCATTTGCAGCAATTGCAACCTTCTTAAATTCCTTTTGAGAGATCGATCCCAGAAGCTTTTCGACGCTATAAATTCTACTATGGTTATACCTAACAATAAATAACAGTAAATCTGATTGTTGGGCAAGTATAAAGCTATCAGCAACAACACCAATTGGGGGTGAATCAACAATAATTACATCGTATTGCTCTTTAAGCCTAGTAAATAGATCATTCATTCTTCCTGAATCGATTAATTCTGTGGCGTTTGGGGGTACAAGCCCTGATGAAATATATCTTAAATTATCAAGATCGGTATTTTGAATCAAATCATTATAATCGAGGTTATGGCTTAAGTAAGCACTTAAACCATTAACTGAAATGTCTTTTAAGAAAAATTCTTTTTCAGGTTTACGCAAATCACAGTTAACTAGTACTGTCCTGTTACCAGCAAGAGCAAAACTAGCAGCAATATTTCGCGAGACAAAACTTTTTCCTTCTCCCGAAAATGTAGAAGTAACAAGAATAATTTTTGATTCTCCTCCTCCAATTAAAAATTTAATATTTGTCCGAAGTAAACGATATGAATCAGTAAAAACAGAAGTTTGCTCTTGATTTACTAAAAATGGACCAGCACTTTCAGAATGAACCAACTCGCCGATAACTGGATAACCTAATTTTTCAAGCTGAGACGATTCCTCAAATTTATCGATTAATTGAGTACGCAGATATATAAGAAGAAATGGGATTGTAAAACTAAAAAACAAAGCCATAATGTAATTCAACTTTTTATTAGGCGAAACAACAACTGCTCTTAATGTTGAAGCCGAATCGAGTACCTCATTTTCAGGGAAGTTTGAAGCTGAAGCAATTTGAAGTTCCGATCGTTTTTTTAATAGGAAAGTATATATTTCGTCATTTAAATTGAACTTTCGTTGAAACGATAGAAGTTCCTTTTCTTTTTCGGGAATTTTTGACACTTCGCCTTGATATTTATCAATTCTATCATCAAGGTTTTTTAGCGAAATTTCGGTTGTGTTAATTAAACCCTCGATTGTTTCAAGTATTGTCTTCTTCTGTTCCTCTATTTTAAAATCAATAGCTCCAAGCATAGGATTATCCTTCTTAGAGTTTACAGTTATTTCTGCCTTCTCAGTGTAAAACTGCATTAAATCCATCACAAGCTTGTTAAGCACTTCATCTGTAACCCCCATTGAGGATGGCACAACAAGCTTATTCAACTCAATATTTTGTATGATTGATTTATTTAAATAATCATAATACTTTAAGAATACTGATAATTGTGCTTTTTCCTTTTCAAGTCCATCTAAGAGTTCATAAGCCCTTTGGGTTTGAAAATCTAAATTTGTAGCACCCTTAATTCTTCTAAATTCCTCTAATCTCTCTTCTGAAAACCTTAAAGAATCGGTAACATTTTCTAGTTGGGATTCAATAAAATGAATTGTATTTAATGCAATCTGGTTTTTGCGTTTTACCCCACGATTAAGGAATGACAGAGAAAGAGCATCCAAGAAATCGGCCCCTCTCTTTGCTGATTGATCTTTAAACCGAACCGTGATTGTAGAAGAATACTTTTCCTCAATTAAATCGAGGTTGTTAAAATAACTAATTAAATCTTCTCTCCTATTTAACTTAACTTCAAATGTTTTTCCAATATTCTTCCTAGAATTTGGAAAAAGTTTGAATTTAAATTGAGGTGATTCAAATATACCTCCTACCATTATTGTATCTGAAACCTTGCTATCAGATTCAGGATCAACGTAATTTATTACAACATACTCTTTATCAATATTTTCAATATATATACTTAAATTATTATTCTGAAAGTGTGTCGAATCAATTACTAAACTAAATGGAGATGGGTAGATTAATTTATCTTTAAAACCATCATTATAATAACAGTTTGCTTCTAATGAAAGCTTTTGAATAGCCTCAGCAGTTAAGGAATAACTTCCTAACACTTGCATCTCTTTTTTAACTTTATATGTGTTAGGGTAAAATGCTTGACTAACCAACATCTCTGGATCCATGAATGTTGATCCTTCATCGTTGATTAGAATTTTTGATTCAACCTGATAGATTGGAGTTGAAAAGGAGTTCCAAAGAATTGCACCTAAAACAAATAAAACTAAAGATATAGTAAACCAATACCAATTCTTAATAAAAATCCATAGAACCTTTTTTAAATCGATAGAACTCTCGTCATTTTCAACTTCACGATGGTCCATAGTAATTACTTTATTAGAATACTATAAATTAAAAGCGCTGATGTTATAGTTGAAAAAATAATATATGGTGTATTTGATCCATAAATTGTGATTTTGGCTTTTACTGGTTCAATGTAAATTATATCATTTGGCATAAGGTAGAAATATTCTGATTCAAGTATTTTAGTTTGTGTTATATCTAGAACATGTGCCTCAGATCCAGTATCTGTTTGCCTAACAATAGTAACTTTTGTTAAATTACTAAAATCCTTTGGACCACCAGCCATACCAATTGCTTGAAAAATATTCACCTGCTCCTTCTCTATTGTAAACAAACCGGGGTTACTAACCTCCCCTAAAACTGAAACCTGAAAATTGGTAAGCTTAACCACAACCGTGCATTCTTTAAAATACTCATTCAAGGCTTTTTGAATTACATTCTTAGCTTCCTCAATTGTTAAACCATCGACTTTAAGTTTATCAATGAATGAAACATGTACAAATCCATTCTCATCAATTGTGTAACTATTAAGAAATAAATAAGTAGGATTCATTAGATTAGGAAAATCACTCTGGAAGAACTTAGAAGTTTTTTCATCTACGCTATAAACTTTTATATAAAGGTTATCACCCTTATGTA
>Ga0116171_10004428_pt1 | contig 12657 bp, 6 predicted proteins | sample AD_JPNHW2_MetaG_FD_89798 | JGI IMG/M metagenome (GOLD analysis project Ga0116171, IMG submission 89798) | Active sludge microbial communities of municipal wastewater-treating anaerobic digesters from Japan - AD_JPNHW2_MetaG | ecosystem: Engineered > Bioreactor > Anaerobic > Digestate | place...
TCTGGGCTAGGATGGCGTTGAGGTTTTCCACTGAGAAAAAAAGACATGAAGAAGGAGAAGGATCATGAATGGAAAAGACAAGAGAACCCTTGTCTGGAGTGCGAGGGGCCGGAACCTATTGGTCGGTCTTGGTCTGATCGGCCTGATCGGGCTGGCCCATCCTCTCCCTGCGGCGGAGGCCGTGGAGCGGTCGGGCAATCCGGTCTTCGACGGCTGGTACGCGGACCCGGAAGGGACGATCATCCGGGGCGAGTATTGGATTTTCCCCACCTATTCCGCGCCGTACGACCAGCAACTGCATTTCGACGCCTTTTCCTCGCCGGACCTGGTCAATTGGACGAAGCATGAGAACGTCCTGACAAACCAGGCGGTTTCGTGGGTGCGCCGGGCGATGTGGGCGCCGGCGATTGTCGAGAAGGACGGGAAGTTTTTTCTCTTCTTCGGCGCCAACGACATCCACGACCCGAAGAAGGAAGTCGGGGGAATCGGCGTCGCGGTGGCGGACAACCCCGCCGGGCCGTACAAGGATTACCTGGGCAAGCCGTTGATCGGGGAGATTCACAATGGCGCCCAGCCAATTGATCAGTTCGTATTCAAAGACGTGAACGGTCAGTATTACATGATCTACGGCGGCTGGTCGCACTGCAACATCGCCCGGCTGAAGGATGACTTCACCGGTTTTCTTCCGTTTGAGGATGGGACCACCTTCCGGGAAATCACCCCCGAGGGGTATGTCGAAGGGCCGTTCATGTTCCGCAAGGACGGGCGGTACTATTTCATGTGGTCCGAGGGTGGGTGGACCGGTCCGAATTATTCCGTCGCCTATGCGATCGCCGACTCGCCCCTCGGGCCGTTCAAACGGATCGGTAAGGTTCTTCAGCAGGACCCGCAGGTCGGGACCGGAGCCGGGCACCATTCCGTGATTCACGACGAACAGGCGGACATCTGGTACGCCGTGTACCACCGCCGTCCCCTGACCGAGACCGATGGAAATCACCGCGTGACCTGCATTGATCGGATGACCTTCGACGAGAAGGGGTTGATCCAGCCGATCAAAATCACGAAGGAAGGGGTGGAGAAGCGGACGCTCTTGAAACCGCAGGCCGGCGCGTTCACCAACCCCCTCAACGACGGAGCCGATCCCTGGATGGTCTATCATGAAGGGAATTACTACCTGACCACGACCCAGCGCAATCGTATCCGCATGTGGAAAGCCCCGACCCTCGAAGGGCTGAAGACTGCCAAGGCCGTGACGGTCTGGAAGGATGACGACCCCTCGCGGTCGGATGGGGTCTGGGCGCCGGAGATCCATTTCATCGACGGGAAGTGGTACCTCTACTACACCGCCATGGCGGCGACGAAAGTGGACACGACCCACCGTATGCACGTTCTCGAAAGCGCCGGGACCGACCCGCTTGGCCCCTACACCTACAAGGGACGGATCTTCGACAAGACCAACGACCAGTACGCGATTGACGGGAGCGTTTTTCAGAATCCGGGCGATGGAAAGTGGTACTTTCTCTGGGCTGCGCATCCGGGGCATCTGATCAATATCGCGCGGATGGAAAACCCCTGGACGCTCGCGACGCCCGGCGTCGTGATTCCGGCCTCCGGTTTCGGGGCGAAAGACGTGCGGGAAGCGCCGGTGGTGCTCAAACGCAACGGCAAACTCTTCCTGGTTTACTCGGCCGCCGATACGGGGACACCCGATTACAAACTCGGAATGCTCATCGCGGATGAAAAGGCGGACCTCCTGAACCCCGCTTCGTGGAAACAGCACCCGACGCCGTCGTTCGAGCGGAATGACGAGGCCGGCGTCTTCGGTCCCGGACACAACGGCTTCTTCCAGTCGCCCGACGGGAAGGAAGACTGGATCGTGTACCACGCCAAGACCACCTCGAAATACACCTATTCCGGCCGGACGACGCGCGCGCAGAAGTTCACCTGGAACGAAGACGGTACGCCGAACTTCGGCAAGCCGCTTTCTCTGGATACGGTGTTGGAAGAACCTTCTTCGAAGTAAGGGAAGACATGGACGGGATAACAGGATTTACAGGATAGGCTGGTTTCCTCTGCGGTATCCTGTAAATCCCGTGATCCTGTCCGTTCTTTTTCGGGGTAATGGCTCCGGTACTCCCGGGAAGTTTCTTCTTGAATGCAAATGGGTATCAGCGTCCCCGCGTCTCTGCGTGATTCACTTTTTACACCCCCGTTCTCAGCCTTTCTATGATCTCTCCAGTTCATTCTGTTAGTTTTTCTGTTATATTGTCCTTGACTCTCCTGTATCCGGGAGCAAAAGTGACGGCGACAGGAAGAAGTAACGGGGGATGAGACCGCCGAAGCGCGGTTCCCGTCCCATTTCGAGACATCGAGTTTCTCAGATCGCCATCAATCCGTCAGGGGACCGAAAGGTTTCGCAAATGAGCGGGAACGGGAAGTTTTTCTGCCTGGGTCTGATATTACTTATCGTGTTGGGTGTGTGGAAAATAACAGGGACGGGTCATAACGGAGAAACTCTCCCGCATGAGGTCCCATTACCGGTTTCCGCACGAGATATGTCCCCGGAATCCGAACCGACGCCGGTCCCCCCTTCTTCTCCACCGTCGGGGCCTGTTTCCGTCGCTTCTCCCACGTCTTCGACCCTCCCCGTCCTGGTCACGTGGCGGAACTCGTTCGACCCGGTCGAGGGAGTTTCCGTGACCCTGTCCCTTTTGAATGTCCCGGAGAAGGAAAACTTCGGACGTTTTTCTTTTTCCGGTCGGACGAACCCGGCGGGGCGGCTCAACCTGACGGTTCCTCCCGACGTTCCCCTTCCCCGGAACCCGCTTTGCCAGATCAAGGCCAATGGACCGGGCGCCGCGCCTCTGCTCATCGCCTCCGAAAAGGTCTATACCACCCGGACGCTCGAACTGGCTTTGGACAAGGCCTATGACTTCCACGGCACCGTCTATTGGGACCCGAAGGGGACGGGCATGGTTCCCGCGCCGGGGGCGCAGATTTCGCTGGTCGGAGCCTCCACCGGGTACAATCTGGCGGCCTCGAACGATCCCAGCCGGAAGGTGGTGGCCACGGCGACCGCCGATGCCCAGGGACACTACGAGGTCCGGGCGTTCCCGGACAACCCGGTCCACATCTGGGCGCGCCTGGGCGAGTTCGTCACCGCCGAGCGCCCGGTGACGGTCATGCCGGAACATGGGAAACGGAGCGGTCCTTTCGACGTCTATCTGGAACACGGCCTGACCCTCACGGCGCTGGTGAGCGACAAGGCGACCTTCCAGCCGATCCCCAACGCCACCGTCGAAGTGGAGTTCGCCGGGGAAGGACTTTCGATTTCCGGGACGACAAACGGGGACGGGTTTTGCAGTCTGGTCGGGCTCCCTGCCGGTTTTTTGCATCCCTTCGCCCAAGCGGACAACTACACACTCGAGCGAGCGACCGTCGAGGTCTCCCCGGAAACCGACAATACGGTCGCCTTTTATCTCGAAAAGGGGAGTCGGGCGCGGGTCCGGACGATTGACTACGAGACGAAAAAGCCGGTCGGGAATGTCGGGTTCAGCTGGGGGGCGCCTTACCGGGATTCAGGCAAGAGCGTCCTGAGCGACGCCCGGGGATTCGCCCTGTTGGAAGGGGTCCCCCTGGGAGTACGGATCTATGTGTATCCCAGCGACGGACAACATGCCTTGCCTCAGATTCCCATGACCGGGGGGCGTCCCGGTCAGACGCGCGAACTCAAGTCTTTCTTTGAAGCCGAAGAAGGCAAAACCGTTGAGGTGACCCTCGAGGTGTCCCCCAAACAGTCCGAGCACGAATCGCACGACGCCCAGTGGCGGGACTGGCAGACGGTCGAGGGGGAAGTGGTGGACACGGACGGGAAACCGGTTCCGGGGGCCGTGATTACGGCCAGTACCAATTGTTGTCTGGCTCAGACGGCCACCAACGCCACCGGCCAGTTTCGCCTCGAAAACGCCTGTGTCGCGATCTATCCCGTGGAGGAAACTCCTCTTCCCGATCTGGAAACGATGCGCAAACGGTATTATCCTGTCCAATATCACGAAGAAATCTATCTCGATAAAAAGGATCTTTATGTCCCGGACGAAGGGCATCGGGCTCCCGACGGTACCGTCCAGTCCTGTTACATCGGTCCAGCCAGACTCCGGGTCGAGGCGGAAGGGTACAGCCCGGTCCTGAGTGTCCTGGCCGGAGTCGGAAAGAAGAACCGGATCGTGCTTCAGGATAAAAATGTGGGGCGAATCACCGGTCAGGTCCTCGACAAGGAAACACGCGAGCCGATCTCGGACTATCGGGTGTCGTACGTGCATCTGTCCGATTTTTACTCGACTTTCCAACGGATCTTCTCAAAAGAGGGACGGTTTACTTTGTATGGGATTGCTGACGGCGAATCAGAGGTGATGGTCACAGCGGACGGGTATGCGCAACAGTCGAAAGAAGTAAAAGTGGGGGATCCCCGGAATCTGGAATTCCTTATGGAACGGACCAAAACGCTTGAGGGAGTGGTTCTGGATGGCACAACCCGCCAGGTGCTCGAAGGGGTGGAGGTCCGATTCATTGAGATCGGCAATCCCTCCGGGATGATTTCCGGCGGGTTTGTTATGGAAGAATACCCAGTTGCGGCTTCTGCCACCACCAACGGGCAAGGCTCTTTCTCTCTCAAACAACCCTATCAAAGTGGGTGTCTGCTCTTCATCAAGACGGGGTATAAAACAGGTATCATTCCTCTGGAATCGCTGGACCAATACCGCGATGCGGAATCGGGAAAGATCGCCGTCGAACTGGAAAAACCGGCCGGTTCCATAACCGCGAAATTTATGGTGGGAGGAAGACCTTCTGCGTATGAGGATGTCCTCATTCTGACGACCGAGGACGAACTCTGGAAAGGCGCTTTCCCTCGTCAGTCGGAGGATGGCACTTATTGCTGGGAAGGGATTGCCCGGGGACGTTACTGGCTGATGACCTATGTGGGCAATGGAAACAACTCGACAAAACGCTGGAAAGTCTTTTTCGCGGTCTCCAGTGGAGAAAATAAGACCCTTGTTCTGGGAGAAGGGGACAATGCCGTTCTTTCCGGGCAGATTTTCAAACCCGGAGGCCAGGTGTATCCTCAGGCGCGTCTTGTCATCCTTTCCTCCTATGAGAAAAACGGAGAAACCGTAGAAGAGTGGTATTTAGGCATCACCGACTCCAATGGATTCTACCGAATCGGGAATATCCACCCCGGAACCTTCAATGTGCGTGTAGAAGATTCGAGCACTTTTGAAGAACTCTATACCCTGGGAGCCCTTCCAATCGCCGGGGAAGTCCGTCATGACATCACTCTGAAAGTATCGGACAAATAGAGAACAGGGGAGACCTCTGTGCGGATTTCATTCTGTCTGCTGTGTGTTTGTGTGAGAATCCGGAAATCGAATTCGCATTCAACCTGACACAAAAAAAGAGTCCTGACAGGGGGGACTTCGTGACTTTGTGTCTTCGTGTGATTTTTACCCGAACGATTTCTGACGCCCTTGCCTGAGTCTTTCTCGAACCGCATTTCACACGAAGGCACGAAGACACAAAGTTTTTTCCGAATCAAGGAAGGGATTGCTTCCTTCGGGGGGTATTGCATCGAGACCCGAAACTCGCTCCTGTTGCCAGTTTCAGTCATTTGCCCATTTTGAATGCAACCGGGTATGAAAGCCTGTTCTATCCCGGCTGGCACTGCTTCACACCGTCGGCGTTCAACGGCGGTTTGTTTTACCGCACGTTTCCCCGTTCCCGCTGGGCCAGGGCGGCGCTGAGGTCTTCCGCGGCGACCAGTTCCACGTGCAGGTCTTCGCCTCCCATGAACGCCTGGACCAGCTGCTGGAAGCGCTGGTAACGGTCGGTGACGTAATAGCGCGCCTCGCCGTTGGCGTGTTGGGCGTTGGGCGGCACCGAGCCTTCCGCGAAGGTGTGGGTGAGCGCCAGGACCATGGCCTGCGCCGAGTCCACGATCCGCACGTCGGGGCCGAAAAAGTCCGCCAGCGCCTCGGTGATGAGCGGGTAGTGCGTGCAGCCCAGGATCAGGGTGTCTATGCCCGCCTGGCGCATCGGTTCGAGGTACTCGCTCACGACGGCGCGGGTCACCGGGTGGCGGGTCCACCCCTCCTCGATGAGGGGGACGAGCAGGGGACAGGCTTTCTGGATCACCTCGGCCTGCGGGTCGCGCGCGGCGATGGCGCGCGGGTAGGCCTCGCTGCCGACGGTGGTGTTGGTGCCGATGACGCCGATACGGCGGTGCGGGCCGAGCAGGCGGGGGTGCAGCGCCGGGTCGAACGCGGCGTCCGCGCCCTTTTCCACCACGCCCATCAGGGGCACGTCGTAGTGCTGTTCGAGGTCGGGCAGGGCCGCCGCCGACACGGTGTTGCAGGCGGCGATGACGATCTTGACGCCGTGGGTGAGGAGGAAGGCGATGTCCTCGCGGGCGTAGAGGCGCACGGTCGTGGCGGACTTGGTGCCGTAGGGCACCCGGGCCGTGTCGCCCAGGTAGCGGATGTTTTCGTGCGGGAAGGCTTTTTTGATGGCTCGCGCCACGGTCAGGCCGCCCAGGCCCGAGTCGAAGACGCCGATGGCGCGCGCGTCGGTTGTGTGTGTCACAGACGATTTCCTCCGGAAAGGTCAAACCCGAACTCGCCCGGCGGGTCCGGAAAGGAAACCGAACCGGAGGCGCCCGACGAGTCGAGGGCGCTGACTGGGGCGAGCGGGGGATGCGTCCGGTTTCCACCGGACACAGGCCGATGTCACCATATACCCCCCGCTTCCCGGCGTCAATCCGAGATCGCCCCGTCGGGGTGTTTCAATCCTGGCGCGGCGGGGGGGCGCGCAGGAACTCCTCATTGTCGAACCAGCATTCCCGATATTCGGGTTCTCACACCGACCGGAAGCGGCTTTGAGGTGGCATGGGCGTCTCGCCCATGAAGAGGCTCTGGAACAAAGACCCAGAAATTCCCGGCCCAGCCGACGAGGACGTCGGCCAGTCACGGGCGGGACGCCCGTGCCACCTCCGGGTCATCCCGCCCCTCGTGTCTGACAAAGAGACTTCCCGGTATTCGCCAACCGAACAATTTGCCGAAGAATGAGGAGTTCCTGGGGTACGCGCGAGGGTTTTGTCCGGATCTGCGTGGGGGCGGGAATCGTTTATTTCCCGTTTTCATGGGCCGCCCACCGGGACGGGTGTTCTGTGGCTGAATGAACGGGTTTCCCTGGAATATTTTCGGGCCGCTTTTTCGCAAATTTCAGGTGTCCGCCTTGTCTCGTGTCAATTGAGGGACGCTTTGCGGGGGGGAAAAGAGGCGGGCTGGCGGGACGTTTGAATTTTTCCGGACCGGGGCATTGAAAAACTCTTGACAGTTCCCCGGTCAGGCTTCATGATCCTTCCCACTCTTGCTGGAAGCAAGCCCGCAGTGTGGGCGAACTTCGGTGGCTTTTCGACGTGTCGAACGCCCGGCAGGGGGAGAGTACAAACTGGACGGTTGCTTTCAGGCAGCCGGAATTGGTAATACTCCGGGGCCGGTGTCCCGGAATTTTTCCTATTGGGCGAGGAGAGTGTACCATGAGAGCGAACAACGACATCTTGCTGACGTGGGTGGAGGAAATGGCGGCCCTCTGTCTGCCCGATGAAATCGTCTGGATTGACGGGTCGGAGGAGCAGCGCGAGGCGCTGGTGCAGGAAGCGCTGGGTACGGGTGAAATTCTGGCTCTGGATCAGGTGAAACACCCCGGCTGTTATTACCACCGCACCGACCCGCAGGATGTGGCTCGCGTTGAGGATAAGACGTTCATCTGCTGCCGCAACAAAGAGGACGCGGGCGTCACGAACAACTGGAAAGCCCCGCAGGAGGCGTACACCGAGGCGGCCAACTACCTGCGTGGCGCCATGCGCGGACGCAAAATGTACGTGATTCCCTTCTCAATGGGGCCGGTCGGCTCGCCCTTCAGCAAGATCGGCATCGAACTCTCCGACAGCATCTATGTGGTGCTCAACATGATGATCATGACCCGCGTGGGGGAGGTGGTGCTGGATGTGCTGGGGCGCAGCAACGACTTCACGCGCTGCCTGCACAGCAAGGGCACGCTGGACCCCGAGAAGCGCCGGATTCTCCATTTCCCCGAGGACAACACGATCTGGTCGGTCAATTCCGGTTACGGCGGCAACGTGTTGCTGGGCAAGAAGTGCCTGGCGTTGCGCATAGCCAGCTCGCTGGCCCGCAACGAGGGGTGGCTGGCCGAGCACATGCTGATCCTCGGTATCGAGGATCCTTCCGGCCACATCGAGTACGTGTCGGCGGCTTTCCCGAGCGCCTGTGGCAAGACGAACCTCGCCATGCTGATTCCGCCGGAAGGGCTCAAGTCCAAGGGGTACCGGATCTGGACCGTGGGCGACGACATTGCCTGGATGCGGATTGATACGGATGGACGGCTCTGGGCCGTCAACCCCGAGAAGGGTTTCTTCGGGGTGGCGCCGGGTACGAACATGCGCTCGAACCCGAATGCGGTGGCCACGATTCAGAAGAACACGATTTTCACCAACACCGCCTTGGGGAAAGACGGCACGGTGTGGTGGGAAGACGGGGACGGGGAACCGCCGGCCGACGCGTTCGATTGGCTGGGCCGTCCCTGGAAGCCGGGCATGAAGGACCCGAACGGCAAGGGAATCCTCGGCGCGCACGCCAACAGCCGGTTCACCGCGCCCATCCACCAGTGCCCCTCGGCCTCCTTCCGCGTGGAACACCACCACGGGGTGCCGATCTCGGCGGTCATCTTCGGCGGACGTCGCAACACGCTCGCGCCGCTGGTTTATGAGGCCAATTCGTGGAACCACGGGGTGTTTGTCGGCGCCAGCATGGCCTCCGAGCGCACGGCGGCTCAGTATGGCAAACAGGGCGAAGTGCGCCGTGACCCGTTCGCGATGCTGCCGTTCTGCGGTTACAACATGGCGGACTACTTCAAGCACTGGCTGATAATGGGCCGTCGTGCGAAAAACTCGCCGAAGATTTTCCACGTCAACTGGTTCCGCCGGGGCAAGAACAACGAGTTCCTGTGGCCGGGGTACGGCGAGAACCTGCGCGTGCTCGAGTGGATTCTCGAGCGCACGCGCGGCACGGGTCAGTACAACGAGACGCCGATCGGCAAGGTGCCCACCGCCGATGCGTTTGACCTGACCGGTCTGGATATCAGTCCCGAGGTTATGGACGAATTGCTCAATGTGGACATCGAGCAGTGGATCGCTGAGACCGAAGACATCGAACGGTTCTTCGACAGCCTGGGACCGCGCATGCCCTGGGAACTGCGCAATGAGTTGGAAGACCTGCGACGCCGGCTCCAGGAAGCCCGGCAAGCGTGATGAGCGGCGCGAACGCTCCTGAAATCAGTGTCATCGTGGCAAACTGGAATGGCGAGGCCTTCTTGCGGGAGGGCCTCGCTTCCCTTTTTCGCTCGGCTGCTGCGTCGGGGCGTGCCTGCGAAATCGTCGTGGTGGACGATTGTTCGACGGACGGCTCGGCGGCGCTCATCCGCGAGTGTTTTCCCGAGGTGCGGCTTTTCTGCAATACGGCCAACCAGCGTTTTGCCCACACGAGCAATCGGGGCGCGCGCGAGGCACGGGGCCGGGTACTCGTGATGGTCAACAACGACGTCGTGGTCCCCGAAGATTTTCTACGGGTTCTGACGGCGCCTTTCTTTGAAGCCGATTCCTCCGGGGCGGGTTCCGTCGTTCCTCTCCTCTTTGCGGTCGGCGCCCGAACGGTGGACCGCGCGACCGGTGCGCCGAATCAGTTGTGCATGCGGGCGGTGTGGCGCTGGCGTGGGATCGAGAAGGCCTGGAGCGATCCCGCCGACCGAACGGAAACGACCTACATCCAGGGGGGCGCGGCGGCCTACGACCGGCAGCGCTTTCTCCAACTGGGGGGCTTCAACCCACTCTACAGCCCGGGTTATTGGGAAGACTACGACCTGAGTTACCGGGCGGCCAAGGCCGGATGGCGGGTGGTGTACGAGCCGCGCGCAGTGGCGTGGCATGTGGGAAAGGGGTCTTTGGGCCAGGTGCTTGGGCCGCATGGCTTGCCTCAGGTGGACGAGCGCAACCGGCTCTGGTTCAACTGGGTGAATCTGGACAGCGGCGCGATGCTGGCCCGGCAGGTTCTGGCGTTGCCGGGGGCCTATGGATTAGATCTCCTTCGGGGACGGGGAGTGGACGGGCCGTTGGGGTTCGGACGGGCCTGCCTGGGTTTGCCTCGGGTGTTCGAGGCTCGGCGCGCGCGTATTCAGGGCGATCCTCCGACGGTGCGCCCGGATCAGGATTTGCTCGGAATTTCCTGATTGAGACTGGCGGTCCTGCCGACAATATGCTTGGATGACAGACGGAAAATGGGTTGGGGCGATTCGCCCGGGACGATTCTGTCGAGGAACCGGTCAGGTATCCTTGATTCTTCTTCCCGGGTGTAAGATTCCTTGGAATCATAAACTTTTCTGATTTTTGCCCCCGGAGGGGGCGACGGTCAGTAGCCGGGGGTGACCGAAGGGAACCCCCGGAACCTCGCCACAAATTAAAGAAAGCCCTGAAGGGGCGTTCTAAACATGAAGGATCCGGTCGGGGAAATGGCTGTTCGTTTTTCTGTCATCATTCTCACCTGCAATCGGGCCGCCTTGCTGGCGGACTGCCTTGAGGCGCTCGTCCGTCAGAGCGTCCCGCCTTTTGAAGTCATCGTGGTGGATAACGGCTCGACCGATGCGACCCCGGCGGTCCTGGCCCGATTCGGGTGTCTGGATGTTTCGGAGGGGGAAGCGGATGGAAATGTCGAATCTCCAAAACCTCAGGATGGAACCGGTTCCGGCTTTCTGTTGAGGCGGATCGCGGGCGATCCCGCGCTCGGTTGGGCGGCGGCGCGCAACCTCGGGGTGCAGGCCGCGCGGGGTGACTGGGTGGTCTTCACCGACGACGACTGCCTGCCTCCGTGCGACTGGCTCGAAAAACTGAAGAATCAAGTGGAAACCGGACGCTGGGATGCCGTGGGGGGACTGGCAGTCGCGCCCGGGGGGATGCGTTTCCCCAGGTGGTGGCACCCGGACCTGGCCTGGGCGGTGGGGTTGAGTTCCACGCCGGACGAGAAATCGGACACCCGTTGGGATGCCACTGTGTACCCCACGACCTCGAACTGGGCGTCGCAGCGGGACATGTTGCTCGCGGAACCTTTCCAGGAAATCCCCGAGGCGTTCCTCGATCAATCCGCGGAGGGACAAGCCCGATTGTACGCCGGGGGACGCGAGGATGCGGAACTCTGGCGGCGCCTGCGCCAACGGGGCTACCGGTGCCTTCTGGACCCGGCCTGGACCGTGACGCATCGGGTGGGATTGGACCGATTGGAATTTCGCCGGATTCTGAAGCGGGCGTATCAGGATGGCATTGCGTTGCAACGACGGGAACCGAAGGATGGCTTGCTCCCCTCGGCGGTGGATACACTGGTGAGTCTGCCTGGGGCGCTTTTGCTTGCGGCTTTGAAGAATCCGGCGGATTTCCGGCGTGAGGCGGCCCGGTTGGGGGTTTGGGCTGCGCGCCAGGCGGGGCAATGCCGTCAGGCGCTTCGGCGGTTGGGGTGGGGACGGGGGACCGGGTATCTGGCCTGGCTCGCCTGCCGGTCGGCTCTTTTGCAGGGGACGGGTTTTCTGAAACGGGGGGCGCGGCGGGGGGGGATCGCCCTCTTGCGATGTTTTCACCCGGTTCAGCCGTCCCCTCTTATTAAGAGGATGGGGAAAGGACCCGAAGCCGCCTTTGAAGAGACGGTCGTGGTCGGGGGGGCGGGGTATCTGGGCGATCTGGTGTTGTTGCGGTCGCTCATTGCGGGATTGCGCCGCAAACGTCCGAAGGCCCGCGTGATTCTGGTGACGACCCCGGCGGGGGAGGAACTCTACCGGAACGATCCGGAGACACCGGAGTTGGTCGTGGTCGGACGAACGGCGGGGAGTGTGCGTGCCGACACGCAGGCCATTCAGTCCGCTGTGGGGAAGGTTCCCCGGGTGGTTTTTCTGGTGGCTTATTTCCACAAAGCCCACCCGAGTCTGGTCTATTGTCTCAAACAAGCGCGCGTGGTCACTCTTTCGGACGAGGTCGGTTTCCCCCGGCAGTGGTATTACGACCGCGCCGATCAGTTGATAACGAAACGGGCGGATCGGCATGAAATCGAGAATCTGGCCCGCTTGTTTGCCGAAGCGGGATTCGAGGGGGAAATTCCCCACGTGCCGCTCCATCTGTCCGAGGGCGAGAGGCAGGAAATGGCGCGGGCGCTGGAAACGCGGGGACTCGCGCCACGGGGCTATGTGGTTCTGGCGCCCGGAACGGGACAACCCGGCAAATTCTGGTTGGAAGAACGGTGGGCCGAGTTGGCGCGACGGATTGGGACCGAACTGGGCTGGCCCGTTCTCCTGACCGGTCCGGAGAGCGAGGCGGGGCTCCTGAACCGCATCCGCGAGCAGGCGCCTGACTGTCAGATCTGGACTTGCGGGTTGCGTGAACTGGGGACGCTGCTGGAACAGGCGCGCCTGCTGGTCTGCTGCGACAACGGCGCCAAGCACTTGGCCGTGGCGGTGGGAACCCCGTCTCTGGCGCTTTTCGGGCCCACCGACGAA
>Ga0116171_10004432_pt1 | contig 12647 bp, 8 predicted proteins | sample AD_JPNHW2_MetaG_FD_89798 | JGI IMG/M metagenome (GOLD analysis project Ga0116171, IMG submission 89798) | Active sludge microbial communities of municipal wastewater-treating anaerobic digesters from Japan - AD_JPNHW2_MetaG | ecosystem: Engineered > Bioreactor > Anaerobic > Digestate | place...
ATAACAGGGACATCCGTTCCGCGCGGATTGAACTGGGCGAGACGGTGAGTTTCTATGAACATCGGCTGCTGGATAAAAGGGCAGGCCGCGATATATGCAGGGTTAAAACGTTCAACATGGCCCACCTGAACCTTAACCCCGGCCTCATTAGAAATCGAAATAAGCTGTTTGGCCTCATCAAGCGTGGTGACCAGCGGCTTTTCAATGAAAACATGCCTGGCCGATTTCATTGCCTTTGAGGCACAGTCAAAATGCGATAGTGTTGGTGTTACAATATCAACAACTTCCACGGAGGAGATGAGTTCATCAATGGATGAAAAGGCTTTCAGGCCAAATTCCGTTTCAACCTTTTTTACAATTTCAGGATCAGGATCAAAAAAGCCGTAAAGATTAATATTGCTGATCTGCTGCAGACACTTGATATGAATTTTACCTAAATGGCCTGCTCCTAACACACCTATTGTTAACATATCCGTTTGAATTTTTGGCAAAATTATATTTTTTATAATAGGGATTTGATTAATTTCGCATGAGAAATTAACAGATTCATTGTTGGGTCAGGGTTTCGTAAAATACTGTAATAGATTAACATAGTTTTTGATGATTGATTCTTATAAACATAAAGGATTGCGGAAACAACTTGTTGAATCCATAAAAAAAAAGGGAATAACTGATGAGAATATTTTGGATGCTATCGAAAAAATTCCGCGACATTTTTTTCTTGATTCCACATTTCAAAATCTTGCATATGAAGATAAGCCTTTTCCCATAGGGGCGGGGCAAACCATTTCGCAACCATATACCGTAGCTTTTCAAACACAATTACTAAAGGTAAAAAGGCGTGATAAGATACTTGAAGTAGGCACCGGCTCGGGTTATCAGGCATGTGTGCTTCTTGAGCTTGGTGCAGTGGTCTATACCATTGAACGCCAAAAAAGCCTTTATCAGAAAACAAAAGTGTTTTTACCTTCCATTGGCTATCAGCCCAAGTTCTTTTTTGGAGACGGTTACAAGGGATTGCCAGCATATGCGCCTTTTGATAAAATTATTGTTACTGCAGGTGCGCCATTTATTCCTGAATTGTTGATTGAACAGCTTAAAAATGGCGGAATTATGGTTATCCCCGTAGGTTCTGGCGATGTACAAAAGATGGTCACGGCTACCAAATCCGAAACCGGGAAAGTGATCATTGAAGAGCACGGCACGTTCCGTTTTGTTCCATTGCTTCAGGACAAAGCAAACGACAATTAATAAATTTGTTATGTGCGGTATTGCCGGAATACTTTTAAAAGGTACTGCTTCAACGGCAATGGGTCCGGCGCTGCGCGGCATGGCTGATACCATGAAGCATCGTGGCCCAGATGATGAAGGTTATGTGTGTTTTGGCAACGACAGCGTTCATATTTGCGGAGGAAAAGATACGCAGCTTTCATCACGTGAGATGAATCTTCCTTATGCTGCAACTCATGATATTGAAACTGCCGGAAACGGTTTTTTCCTCGGTTTCGCTCATCGCCGGCTCTCAGTCATCGATCTGTCCTCGGCGGGCCACCAGCCCATGTGTAATAGTAATAAATCCATTTGGGTAGTATTTAATGGCGAAATTTATAACTATTGGGAAATACGTGAGGAACTGGAAAGCAAATCGGTAAGGTTTATTTCCGGCAGCGATGTGGAAGTGCTGATCAAAGCCTATGAATACTGGGGCATGCAATTCATCGAAAAACTCAACGGGATGTGGGCATTTGTTTTATACGACGCCAATTCCAATACACTTATCGGATGCCGCGACCGTTTCGGGGTAAAACCGTTTTATTACTATAATTCAAAACAATTTTTTGCCTTTGCCTCCGAGCAGAAAGCATTAATGCAATTGCCGGTAGATACCGGAATTAACACCGAGGCTGTTTCAGATTACCTGGTGAATGCCAAAATCGAAAGGACAGAAGACGGCTTGTATCGTAATATTAAAGAACTGATGCCGTCGCAGTATTTCGTATATGACCTGACCAGGGGGCAGTTTAACATAACTGCTTATTATAGCCTGAAATTTTCCAGGCAAATTAGCCGTTTCGATGAGTCGGAATCAAAAAAAATTGTTCAGCAGGTAAAGGAAAAAATTACCGCCGCGGTTGCCATGCGGCTTAGGTCTGACGTGAATGTGGGTTTTTGCCTAAGCGGAGGTATCGACAGCAGCAGCATTATCGGGATTTCAAATAAAATAAACGCCGACAATCATCTCAGGCAGCTGAGCGGGAACCTGCATGCATTTACAGCCGATTGTATTGATGCCCCGATAAATGAAACAGGCTGGGCTGAGCAGGTTGTTAAAAGACATCAGCTGAACTGGCATAAATGTTCTTGTACCTCGGGCTTACTGTTTGATGAACTTGAAAAAATCATCTATTTCCAGGATTCCCCGCTGTTTTCAACCAGTACTTATGCCCAGGCTTCGGTGATGAAAATGGCCCATGAGCACAACATCACCATCTTACTTGACGGGCAGGGTGGCGATGAGCTTTTCGGAGGGTATGTGCCTTTTTACATCTCATATTATTTTGAACTGTTGCGACACATGAGGTTTGCCGCTTTTGGCAAAGAAATCTCCGGCCTTTCAAATTCCCCGCTGAATATTAATATCATGATGCGTTCATTTGCAAAAGTGATATTATATGATATTTTGCCTCAGTATTTTAAAAAGATGATTTACAGGAGCAATCATCAGGAATTATCATTTATGGGAAGCCTGGCGGCAGCGCCGGCTTATTGGGGAGATTTAAAAAACAGAGAATACAGCCGCAATGATTTAAACACGTCATTATACAATTTTTTTACGCAAGGCTACCTACGCAACCTTCTTCGCTGGGAAGACAGGTGCTCCATGCAATATTCCGTGGAGTCCAGAACCCCGTTTGCCGATGATATTGAGCTTATTGAATATGTTTTTTCATTGCCTTCGGTTTATAAAATCCATCACGGCCGCAGTAAGTATTTGCTGCGTGAGGCTATGGCAGGGGTTTTGCCTGAAAGTATTTATAATCGTTCCGATAAGCTTGGCTTTGCTACGCCGCAGACCTTGTGGCTTAAACAATCACAAGGTGAAATGCAAAAGATCATCAGGGAACTTCACGTTCTGGATACCGAAAAATATGTCGACAGCGCTAAACTCCTGGCCGCATGGGATGAAATCTTTTCACGAAATGCAAATCCCAAAATGATGGATTTTGTATGGCGTTATATGAATTTTCTGATGTGGAGGAAAATCAATAAAATGTAATCTTTTTGATCGTCCGTTGACTTCAAGTCATCGGACGAATTGCCACATCTATTTTTCTTATCTTATCTTTGACATATTGAGTACAGCATACCCTGTCGAAACATCAGTAATATCAAAGAAAACAAGCTTTTTTCAATTCAATAAAATGAGGAAAATCTGCCGTTTTTGTTGCCCTGATTGTATATGTGGTAGAGATGGTCTTGTTCGAATTGCATTTGTATTTCAGTTTTAATACTTATGTTACAAAGAAAAACACAGAAGGCATTATATTAGTTTGAATTACAGCCAAATATGACTACGAAATTTTTCGTAACGAAATTTTTCGTAATAGCATTTATCCCTGCCTGCGTGTCCATACCCAACGGGCAAAGAACGGATCTTCCACAGCGTATCCCTGCCGGTTTTGTATTAAAAAACCGGAAGCCAGTAATTTTTTATATACGCTGTATCTTGTACTTGTTGGTATTGCAGCGTCCCTGGTATAGCCCCCGCCTTTTGCAACGCTGAGAAGTTCCAGTATTAATTTCCGGTCGGTAAGGTTTAAGCTCATCCACAGGCGTTCAAAATCAATATCGTGTTGCCGTGTAATCGTTTCCGCTACTTCTTCGATGGTAGTACCGGTATTGTTTTTATAAGCATTGAAAAAGTGGAAGGCCAGTTGTTGGGTATAGTAAGGATGGCATTGCGTAAATTCCAGTATTTTTTCTGCCAAAGCGGGTGCATTTTTTTTATCCAGAAAGCTGAATCCTTTTTTCAAAAAACTCATAAAATCCTTGTGTGGTATTACTTCCAATGTTTGAAGGGATCCGATATGATAAAAAGGTGATTTTTTTTGTTCAAAAATTTCACGCATTAGCGATTCCTGGCTTCCCATGAAAATGTAATTGACCCTGTTTTGTGTCTGAATCACCGAGCGCAGGATTTTATCAAGGTTTTTGTCGATGGTCCTGATTTCCTGGAATTCATCAAGTACTACGATGGGCTTATGTCCTTTCTTTCCGAGCCCTTCAATAAGCATCAGTACGTCTTCGAGCACGGGTTTCGGTGAGGCTGCAGGGGTAAAGGACAAATCCACGTTATTGGTCAGGGGGTTTAGTGATATGGTAGGAATAAAACGGAATTTCCGTATCAGTTGTTTAACTTTTTCAAAAGGGTATGCTTTAAAAACACGCTTCAATATCTCTGCTGCCAGGTCGTTGGCCGAGGTTACCAACTGCAGGTTAACGGTAATGGAAGGGCGCCCGCTTAATTTCACCGCTTTGTGTATCATACTGCTTTTTCCGTACCTCCTGGGACTGATGAGCACCAGGTGATTGGAACTGTTGATTACTTCCAGTGATTTTTTGATATCGTCCTCCCGGTCGGTAAAAAAAGCACCCTCCACTATAGAGCCAAATTTGAAAGGGTTCTCTGTATTTTTCATAATTTCAGGCATTTGCGACTACGAAAATTTTCGTTACGAAAATTTTCGTAGTATTTTTTACGTAAAAATACGAAATTTTGTTACCCGGGCATGCATCGTTATTTATATTGCTATTCGTAAGCGGTTTTTGAGAATCCATTCACCTTTAAAATACACTATTGTAATTGCGCAGGTTGTAGATGTAATAGAGATGTCCTTGATCAAATTGCATCTGTTTATTTATAGCAATGGCGAATTGAAGTTGTCCCAACTTTGACGAAAAACTTGTTTTTAAAATGGAGATATTGCCGAGCCTGTTAATTTTGAGCTTGAGGCAACAATATTTAATCATTGTTCCATCTATTGCTCTCTTCATTTTGTTTAAAGTTGAAAACTCTTCTTTATTAATTATAGATGTAACAAATTCATGTCTCACGAAGAAAATTTGGCTTCCGCTAAAACTTACCACTTTATAAATATTTTTCTTTTGCTTTTTGCAAATTCCCGAGGGTTAAAATTCCAATGTTTTCTTTTTATCAGCATCAACCAACGCTCACCCAATACTATTAGTTCCTAAGTCTAACCCTAATATTTTTTTCATATATTGAAAATTTTTATGAAAAAACAAAAAAAATTGTATTGTATAAAATATGTTTGTTTTTGTATTGAATTAGAGAGCAAATCACAATAAGGACTATTCCGTTGTGAAAACATTTATGGTGGTGCCGGTATATATCAGCATCGCCTTTTTTTGCTTTATAAGCCCTGATTTATCCAAAATAAATTCTAAGTTTGTGAAACATTATCATGCCCCAAAAACAACCTTATGAGAAAAAGAATTTGCACATTGATCATTTTTATGGCATTTGCCATTTCAACTATCCTTCATGCCCAGACATTGTCGCCTGATATCCAGGATGGCAGGGTGTATTTTAAAATAAAGGACAATGTTTCTTCCAATATCAGCTCCATACATGGTATAGCTGATATTTCGAAAATCAGTTATATAAGCGGAATTATCCAAAAGTACAACATTAATTCCTGTACGAACCCTTATTTCGGGGAGAAGGATGATAGGTTGCAGCGTACCTGGCTTTTGCAATTCTCAGATTATTCTATGATTGATGAACTGATCAGGGAATTATCAGAAAACCCAGATATAGAATATGTCGAAAAAGTTCCTATATTCAAATTGTTTTTAACGCCCAATGACACATATTATGGGAGTTTATCAAGTATTTTGGGGACTGTGAATGCCAAATGGCATCTTGATAAGATACAGGCTGATTCAGCCTGGGGGCTGAACCAGGGCTCGGCCGGTGTTAAGGTTGCCGTTCTTGATAATGCCATTTGGGTCAGTCATCCTGATCTGGTGAATAAAGTTGTAACGGCTATTGATCTGGCTGATGGCGATAATGATCCGACGCCACCATCTGCTGACCTTAGCTGGTCGCACGGAACACATACTACAGGACTGGTAGGAGCTCAGACAAACAACAATCTGGGAGTTGCTTCCATAGGATATCATACCAGCATTATGGCAGTGAAAGTAGCAAGGAATAGCGACGGAGCACTTGTTTCGGGCTATGAAGGCATTATTTGGGCTGCAGATAATGGAGCCGATGTGATCAGTATGTCGTGGGGTACAACACAATATTACCAGACGATGCAGAATATTATTAACTATGCTTATAACAAAGGTTGTGTTATGCTGGCATCTGCCGGCAACGATGGCAATGATACCATACAGTATCCGGCCGGCCTTGATCATGTGATTTCTGTGGGTTCCACAGATGAGAGCGATGCATTGTCATCATTTTCATGTTATGGGCCTTCGGTTGATGTTTGTGCACCGGGAGGCATGGCCAATGGAGGAGTAGGATTGTTCTCTGTGCTCAGCACTACGTACAGCGACGCATCTTATATCGGTGGCGCTGCTTTGTTCGGGGTTTCAGGAAAATATGATATTATGGCAGGTACTTCCATGTCCTGTCCTATTGCTGCAGGACTATGCGGCCTGATGCTCGCTGTTGATTCGACATTAACTCCTGAAAAACTTGAAAACATCCTGAAGCTGACCTGTGATAACATCGATGCCCAGAATCCTTCATTTATCGGCATGTTTGGCGCAGGCCGGATCAATGCTTATAAAGCGCTGAAGATGGTCCAGGATTCAGCAGTGGCCCTTGTTGCCGATTTTTCTGCAAGCGAAACGGTAATCCTGGCGGGTGGAGGAATAAATTTTACCAACCTCTCAGCAGGAAATCCTACAGCATGGTCATGGTCATTCCCGGGTGGCACACCTGCCGCAAGCAACGATACCAATCCAATGAATATTGTTTACCAGGTTCCGGGCATATACCCCGTAACTCTTACCATTACCGATGGTGTAAACTCAAATACAGAGACAAAAACCAATTTTATCCTTATCAAGGATCTTCCTTCCAGCGTTTGGATACCGCAGTCTACTGCATTCACAGCACAATACCGGGGCATACGCAATATTTCTATTGTAGATCATAATATTGTATGGGTTTCTGCATACGATGGCTCCGGACAGGGGGCGGTGATACTTGAATTTGCAAGAACCTGGGATGGAGGTGCCACATGGGCACCGGGCAGTATAACAGGTGTGCCTTCCGGCCTGGATATATCACAGCTTTTTGCTGCAAATAAAGACACTGCCTGGGCAGCACTCTGGGGTAACACAAGCGGCGGCAACGCCATTTACCGTACTGATGATGGCGGCCTTTCATGGTCAGCGCAACCTTCAGCACAGTTTTCCGGTTCTTCGGCATTTCCAAACCTGATTCATTTCTGGGATGCAAATAATGGTGTCTGTATGGGTGACCCAAATGGTGGATATTTTGAAATTTATACTACCGTTGATGGCGGAACAAACTGGAACAGGGTTCCACAGGCCGATATTCCGGCTCCCGCCAATGGTGAGTATGGATATAATGGTGGAAAAGATTATGATGTTGTCGGAAACACTATATGGTTCGGTACCAATAAAGGTAATGTATATAAGTCTGCCGACCGTGGACTGCATTGGACAAAATCCGCTACCGGCAGTGCCGAAGTGTCCAATATTACTTTCAGCGATGATAACCATGGTATCATGGAATACAAGGTATACAACTCCACGACAGGAGCCATTACAACATTTGTAATGAAACGTACTTCTGATGGTGGGACTACATGGCTTCCGCTTACCCCGCAGGGAGATTATTTCAAATCTGATATTTCGGCTGTTCCCGGAAAGCCGGGCATGTATATTTCCACAGGGATATCACAGAATCTTCCTGATAATGGATCGGCATTCAGCCTGGATTACGGCCAGAGCTGGACCATGATCGATGATTCCATTCAATATACATGTGTGAAATTTTTGGATATAAACACCGGTTGGGCCGGCGGCTTTAACCAAAGTGCAACTACTGAAGGAATCTGGAAATGGAAAGGCCTGATACAGGATAGTGTGACGATCATTCCTGAATTTATGGCTGATTTTACAAGTATCAATACCGGTGATACGATAAACTTTACCGATCTGTCACTGGGAAATATTAACAACTGGCAATGGACATTTTCTGGTGGAACACCTACCGGTTCTGCTGATCAGCATCCAACAGAAATTATTTATAATACGGCCGGTGATTATGCTGTATCACTGATTTGCAGCAACAATGATACATCCGTTACAAAAACGAAAACAGCCTATATTCATGTTACCAGCGGAGCAGGAATTACGGAAATGGCTGCTGAAAGTGAAATAGTGATTTATCCAAACCCGGCTGATGATATTCTTTATGTCGATTTTGATGGAAATTTTACAGAAGTAGTCATTTTTGATATGGCAGGAAAAATGGTTTGGTCCAGGGTTTCTGATAATCAAAAAACCTTAAAGATAGATATATCCGAATGGAGCAGGGGTATGTATTATATTGAAGTGAGGGCTGTAGGGACAGCAACCCGTACTAAATTTATTAAGTATTAATCGCGTAATATTCATCATCTTATAACGAATGAACACGGAAGAAGCAAGAGCGCGTATTGCATGGCTTACGGATGAGATAAACAGGCATAACTACAATTATTATGTTTTATCGGCTCCGGTGATCAGTGACTTTGATTTCGATATGCTCCTTGAAGAGCTTTCAAAGCTTGAGCAGGAGTATCCTGAATATGCTCTGCCTGATTCACCCACCAAAAGAGTAGGTGGCGAGATTACAAAAAATTTCAGGCAGATAGTTCATAAGAATCCAATGCTGTCATTGGGTAATACCTATTCGGAAGAAGAGATCGCTGATTTTGACCAGCGGGTGCGCAAGCTGTTGCCGGGCGAAGATCCTGAATATGTTTGCGAACTCAAATACGATGGTGTAGCCATTGGTCTTACTTATGAAAATGGCTCCCTGAAATATGCCGTAACCCGTGGCGACGGCGTACAGGGCGATGATGTCACCACCAATGTCAAAACCATTAAAAGCATTCCTTTGCGCCTGTTTGGCAAGGGTTATCCTGATGAATTTGAAATCCGTGGCGAAATAGTTTTGCCCCGGAGTGAATTTGAGCGCTTGAATGATGAACGCCAGGAAATTGGTGAAGCACCTTTTGCTAACCCGCGCAATGCCGCCTCAGGGAGTCTTAAAATGCAGGATTCTTCCGAAGTGGCCAAACGTTCCCTTGATTGTTACCTTTACCATTTGCTGAGTGAGAACCTTCCTTATGAAAGTCATTATGAAAACCTCATGAACATTGGCGAATGGGGCTTTAAAAAACCTGTATATATTGCCAAATGTAAATCTATTGATGAGATTTTCGATTTTATAGATTATTGGGATAAGGCTCGTGATGAACTGTCTATTGACATTGACGGAATCGTGATTAAGGTTAATTCATACGACCAGCAAAGGCGTCTGGGCTTCACGGCCAAATCCCCGCGCTGGGCGATAGCATATAAATTTAAAGCCAAGCGGGTACTGACACGTTTGTTGTCGGTTGACTTTCAGGTTGGGCGCACAGGGGCTGTAACACCGGTAGCGAACCTTGAGCCTGTTCAGCTGGCAGGAACGGTTGTGAAAAGAGCCTCGCTGCATAATGCCGATATTATAAAAAAGCTTGATGTCAGGGTGGGCGATATGGTTTTTGTGGAGAAAGGAGGGGAGATCATTCCTAAAATTGTTGATGTGGATATATCGCAGCGGCAGGTCGGAACAGGAGAACTCCAATTTATCGCAGTTTGCCCCGAATGCGGGAGCCGGCTGGAACGTACCGAAGGTGAAGCCGCGCATTACTGTCCTAACGAAAGTGGTTGCCCGCCGCAGATAAAGGGAAGAATTGAGCATTTTATAAGCCGTAAAGCCATGAATATTGAAAGCCTCGGCGAAGGAAAAGTTGAGCTGTTGTTCGATAAAGGTTTGATTCATAATATTGCCGACTTATATGATTTAAAACCACAGAGCCTTTTAGGGCTTGAAAAAGAATACCAGATTGAAGGCCAGGATAAACCCAGAACTGTCAAATTTCGTGAAAAAACTGTAGAGAACATCATGAAAGGCATAGACGAATCAAAGAAAGTTCCTTTTGAACGGGTTCTTTATGCTTTGGGAATCAGGTATGTCGGGGAAACAACGGCAAAAAAACTTGCCTACCATTTTATATCAATAGATGCTATACAACAGGCAGATTTTGAAGAGTTGAAACAAGCCGAAGAAATAGGTGATGTTATTGCAGGCAGCATACAAAAATATTTTAATGACATTATCAACATCAACACTATTGATCGTTTAAAGGCCAAGGGCTTGCAGTTTTGCCTGCAGAAATCCGATATTCAGCCCCTGTCCGACAAATTAAAAGGAAAATCTTTCGTGATTTCAGGAGTATTCAGCATTCCCAGGGATGAAATGAAGGAACTCATTGAAAGGCATGGCGGGCGAAATGTGGCTTCTGTTTCTGCCAAAACCTCATATCTCCTGGCAGGTGATAATATGGGCCCGGAGAAAAGAAATAAAGCAGAGAAATTTAAGGTGCCGGTAATTTCAGAAGTTGACTTTTATATAATGATACGCTGATTAATCTTATATTTGCTGCATAATAAATGATTATGAATATTGAGAATTACATCATCGAGTCTATCGAAGTGAAAAAGCGTATGCTCGAAGACCGCCATCTTATTGAAATCATAGAAATGGTGAGCGCCAAAGCCGCCGGAATACTTGTAAATCAGGGCAGGATATTGCTATGTGGCAATGGTGGCAGCGCCGCTGACGCACAACATATTGCGGCTGAGTTGTCGGGGCGTTTTGCATTCGACAGGGAACCCCTTGACGCTGAAGCCCTGCATGTTAACACTTCCTATCTGACGGCAGTTGCTAATGATTATTCTTATGATGTGGTGTATTCCCGGCTGGTAAAGGCCAAAGGAAGGCAGGGAGATATGCTCATTGTCATATCAACATCTGGTAATTCACTTAATCTGGTTCATGCTATAAATGCAGCCAAAGAGATTGGTATGGTCACCGTAGGAATGACCGGCGCCGGCGGTGGAAAAATAAAAAACCTGGTGGATTTTCTTATAAATATACCATCTGATAAAACACCCCGTATTCAGGAAGCTCATATTATGGCCGGGCATATATTTTGCCAGCTGGTTGAGGAAATTATTTTTAAACCCGCGAAGGACTAAATCCCTTATTCAATATTTATCCTAGATGTTCCCGATCATTTCCGACCCGCATTCCTGGACTTTATTTCTCGACCGTGACGGGGTAATTAATGTCAAACTCCCCGGAGATTACGTGAAATCCTGGGATGAATTTGTTTTTTTACCCGGTGTGCCTGATGCGTTGGCCCTGTTGGGGGAATTTTTCGGAAGAATCGTTATCGTTTCTAATCAGCAGGGTGTAGGTAAAGGCATTATGAAGGAAGAGGATGTACGGGCAATTCACGTGAAAATGTGTGCCGAAATTGAGCGTCATGGCGGGCGTATCGATAAAATATATTTTTGTCCCGACCTTGCCGGTGATAACAGCCCAAACCGCAAACCCCAGCCTGGCATGGCGTTTCTGGCAAAAAGTGATTTTCCTGAAATTGAATTTAAACGATCTGTCATGGCCGGCGACTCAGATTCCGATATGGAGTTTGCTGCCGGGCTTGGCATGGTTGGTGTTTATATAGGCGATAGCAGCCATTTAGATAATAATAAATGTAAGATCGATTTCGTTTTTAATAACCTAAAGGAATTAGCAGATTTTATATATGAAAAGAATTGTAAATAAATGCACGGTACTTATTGTTTTTCTTGTTTTATCGGTAACAGCGTATGCTCAGCCCGTGAATAAAACCGACTCGCTGGGCAGGAAGCAGGGCTATTGGAAAAAGTATGTTAAGGATACCCTCAGATATGAAGGTAATTTTATCAATGATAAACCTTCAGGCGAATTCAAATATTATTATCCTGATGGAAAGATTAAGGCATTAACACAATATTCCGACAGCGGCAAAAGAGCTCAGACCATTATGTATTTCAACAATGGAAAGAAAAATGCCGAAGGCCTTTATGTTGACAAAAAGAAAGACGGACATTGGATCTATTACGGAACCAATGAAATTAAAATTTCGGAGGAATGTTATAAAAAAGGAATAAAAGAAGGTACGTGGAAGTATTATTATGATGATGGAAAAATTAACAGGATAGAAAATTATAAGAACAACCTGCTGGAAGGAGAACGTATGGATTTTTATGCCGACAGCATTCTTATGATGAAATGCCTTTATCAGAATAATAAGCTTAATGGCAGATACCAGTATTTTTATAATTCGGGTAAAATGCTTTATACAGGTACCTATGCCAATGACCTCAAGCAAGGCGAATGGATGTTCTTTTCTGAAGCCGGTCTTGGAAACAGAAAGCTGACTTATAAGGATGGTTTGCTGATAAAGGAGGAAATTCTTATAAATGCA
>Ga0116171_10004434_pt1 | contig 12644 bp, 13 predicted proteins | sample AD_JPNHW2_MetaG_FD_89798 | JGI IMG/M metagenome (GOLD analysis project Ga0116171, IMG submission 89798) | Active sludge microbial communities of municipal wastewater-treating anaerobic digesters from Japan - AD_JPNHW2_MetaG | ecosystem: Engineered > Bioreactor > Anaerobic > Digestate | place...
AGAAAGATCTTTTTTCGCAGGATTAATGCGGCGGCACGCAACTGCCCATCCGCTGACAGCCATTTTTGAAAGAGCGGCGTCCATCCGCCGCTGGATTTAATTTCCGCCCATTGGCTTGTCTGCAGAATCGAAGCGCCGGGCAGAAAAGCGATTTCCTCGTTCCAATGATCGGGTGCGATGAGGGTAGCGACTGTGTTCAATTTTGCGGTTCTCCGGAAGCCTGTTGCGCTTTCCTCCACCGATAAAAAGCTGCTGCGGCACGATAGAATAAGGGATAGTAAGGGAAATCGAAAGACCCCATGGTGCGCTTGATTTCACCGCCGAAACCGCGTTTAAAACGATAAACACTCCATAATCCGTCGGATCTTTCTTGGAATTGTGCTTCGAGCGTTTCAGGTTCCTCGTCCGGGATTCCCCAAAGATCATATTCTGTGCAGCCGTTCGCCGCACAGATGTTCATGGCTGTCCATTGAAGCAGGTGATTGGGCATTCGATTCCGTTCTTCGTCGGAAGAGGCACCGTATAGGTAATATCCGCGATTTCCGTGGATGAAAAGCATGAGGACGCCCAACGGTTTATCTTGATAATAAGCCACTAAATTCCACGCTTTGCCGCTTTGTTTGAAAACGTTATAGCAATGTTGGTAATAATCGGCGGAATGAACATGAAAATGATCTCTTTCCCCCGTTTTCGCCATCAGTTCCATAAACGCGGAAACATCATTTTCCTCTCGAATCACGAGGTCTTTCTTTTGAGCCAGACGGATGTTATAGCGGGTTTTCTGATTCATACGGGCAAGCCGATCCTCTTCGCTGCCGGTTAAAGGGACGATGATTGTCCGCGGCGGCTGAATGGTGGAAAAGGCATGTTCAAACCCCTGCATCGAATTTTGGAGGAATTCGGCTTCCGCGGTATTCTGCCAGAAATCCGGTTCGACACGCAAAAAAACGGCATGTCTCGCCCGGCATAAGCGATGGATTTCTTCCCATAGGTCGTTGATCTTTTGTGGCTCGTTGCGAAAAATGACCGGACCTCTCGGGATGTAAGCCATAGTGGCACCCAATGCCCATCGCGGTAAGGTTCGAAAGAGGATCATCGCCCCGCCCGCTTCGTTCATCACATAGGTGGGCGACCAACCGAATGCCGCTTTGACCGATCCCCATTCCGCGGTCTGCAACAGCGAGGCGTTTTTTTGTGCTTCAATCGTTAATTTCCATTGGGAAGCCGAAATCTGTGCCATTTTGTCAGTTATTGTACCGAACAAAGCGGATGAAAGGATCTAAAAAGTGAAAATATCTGATATTTCTCTTTCATTGATATTTGCGTCGGGGATGACTTCGTTCAGATATTTGCGGATTGCGGAATCATCGCCTTCTTTTGCCAGTTCCAACAGACGACGCACGACTTTGGAAAGAGTCTCATCATCCATCAGATCGTCGCGTTCCAATTTGAAAATATCCGGGTGAAGCGTCGGTTCCAAAATCTGCCCTTCGTTCCAAAGATCTTCGCTCAATTTTTCACCGGTACGGATGCCGGTGAATTTAATTTCGATGTCTTTCCCCGGTTCCAACCCGGAAAGGCGAATCAAATCTTCGGCAAGCTCCAGTATGCGGACTTGTTTCCCCATATTTAAGACGAAGGTTTCTTCTTTGGTGGCGAGCCCGGCGGCTTCCAAAACGAGATATACCGCTTCCGGAATGGTCATAAAGTAACGCTTCATTTCGGGATGGGTGATGGTCACCGGTCCGCCTTTTTTGATCTGTTCTTGGAAGATGGGGACCACGCTCCCGCGGCTGCCCAACACGTTCCCGAAGCGGACGACGGTAAATTCGGCGGCGCTTTTGGCCGATTCGTTCAATACGATGTTTTCGGCGATCCGTTTGGTGGCGCCCATGATGTTCACCGGCCTGACGGCTTTGTCGGTGGAGATCATTACGAATCGTTCCACACCGTTTTCATTGGCGATATGCGCCATGTTCCAAGTTCCGAAGACGTTGTTGGTTATCGCATCGGGACCGTTGAATTCCATCAATGGGACATGTTTGTGAGCCGCGGCATGGAACACAATGTCGGGGTGAAATTCTTGAAAGATCTCTCGCAAACGATCTTGATCGCGAATATCCGCGATCTGCGGTTTGATCGATAAAGCCGGATAATTTTCGTGTAAATCCAGAAGCGTCTCAAAAATGCTGTTTTCTCCGTGCCCTAATAGGATAATGCGAGCCGGGTTCCAGCGTGCGATTTGATTGCAAAGTTCTCGACCGATCGAACCGCCCGCTCCGCTTACCAGGACTATTTTGTCGGTCAGAATTGAACCGATATTTTGGGCGTCCAGCTTGACTGGATCCCGACGCAAAAGATCGGTAATTTCGACTTCCCTTAATTTTGAAATGGAAATCTTGCCGCCCAAAAGCTCATAAATTCCAGGCATGGTGCGGAAATTGACCTCTTTTTCACGGCAGCTGTCGGAAACCACCCGCACCACTCGGCCGGGGGCGCTGGGAATCGCAAAGAAAACATCAGTGATGGCGTACCGGTCGATGATTTTCCGAATGTCGTTGACGGTTCCGATGACTTTGACACCATAGATGGATTGATTCATTTTTTTGGGATCATCGTCGATAAAGCCGACTGGATGAACGTTCAGCTGCGGGTTCTTTTGTATTTCCTTCAGGACCAATGCGCCCGCGTCTCCCGCTCCGATAATCAGTGCGCGCTTCATTTTTTCTCTGGATTTAATCGAATTCTTCCGGTCCAAATCATACATGATTCTGACCGAGAAACGAACGCCGCCGACTGCGATCATGGAGAGGATCCAGTCGATGATCAAAACCAGTCGGGGAAATCCGAAGAAGACGTTGGCTGAAGCTAAAATCACCATAACAGCCGATACAACTGCCGATGCGCAGGTAACAGCGATCAGAATCAGTTTCATCTCGTTCATGCTGGCGTAATTCCAAAGCCTGCGATATAAACCAAAGAAGTAATATACCGCCGGCTTGATCACCAGAGAAACACCGATCATCCAATAAGCGGAAGGCAAGTATTTATAAAAGGTATAACCTAACTCTAAACGCAGAATGTAACTGCAGAATACGCATACGATAATTAAAATCAGATCTGCGAGAAAAATAAAACGGTTACGGATGCTGCCTTTGAAGCGGGATGCCAAAGATTATCTTCCTTTCAATCCAAAAATTGTCTTAAAAGTCTGCAGCAGGATAGAAAAGTCCAGTAATAGGTTGCGATTTTTAATATAATACAAATCATATTCCAATTTAATCGCATTTTGTTCAGCTCCGGCAGCATAACCATAATTAATCTGCGCCCACCCCGTAATGCCAGGACGGACCAACAGCCTGCCCCGATAAAAAGGAATTTCTTTTTGTAATTCTTCGATAATTTCCTTTCGTTCGGCACGCGGTCCTACCAGGCTGAGGTCACCTCTCAAGACATTCAGGAATTGCGGCATTTCATCCAGATGACTTTTCCGGAGGAAATGACCCACCCTTGTAATGCGATTATCCTCATAAGAAGCCGGCCGCGGAATGCCGTCTGCTTCGGCATCCTGAACCATAGTACGAAATTTCAGAATATTGAACGGTGTGCCCCACAGCCCGAGCCTTTCCTGAGAATAAAAAATGGGTCTGCCGGAATCGATCAAAATGGCAATGGAGATAAACGGAAACAGAATTGCAAAAAAAACCGTGCCAATGAATCCGCCAAAGATATCGATTAGGCGCTTGGTAATTTCGAAAAAAATGCTGGCGTGTGCCTGATCATAAAAATCACGTACCATCCAGTCGGTTCCGAGCAGATAAACCGGTATCCTTTTGAGCAGTTCTTCATAAACATTGGGCATAGTTTTGACGATCAACCCTTTTTCTTCCGCCATTGTCAAGGCATCAAATAATTCGGGATTCATTCGGTTGCTGATCGCCATGATTACCTGGCCGATCTGATATTCTTCCACGATTTTATAAAAGGAATTTGAGTCCCCCAAAACGGGGTATCCAAAGAATTCCTTTCCAATTTTTTCGGGGTCATCGTCGATAAAACCGGCGACCGAAAATGGAGACGGATCGATCCCTCTGATGATTTCTGCGATGCGGCAGCCGGCTTTTCCAGCACCAACAATCAAAGTATTGATCAGATATTTGGGTAAGGTAAATTTCCGAATATAAAAAAGTCGCCAAAGGATGGAAAGAACGGCACAACTGATGAGGAAAGATGCGACTCCGCGGCGGGGCAGTGCCTTCGGTGGTGCGACGAAGAAGATCGTCAGATAGAGCGTTCCGGCAAGCAAACTGGCGATCAGAATGAAATTTAACGTGATCTGAACCGAGCTTGCCCGGTGAAGATCGTATATCGGTGCCATTAATAGCAACCAAAGGATTGGCAAGAAATAGAACCAATTCTCCGGTCTTTCGGCAAAAAATTCGGGAGAGAGCCCTAGCCAGTCATCGCCTTTTGCCCAGGTGATCAACGAGATGACCAACGCCAATATCGTAACCAGTAAATCGCCAAGGAACAGGATAATTTTCCGTTCCTTGGATGACAAGCGGGATTGAAATGGACTTCGAAAGAATTGTTCAGCCATTTTTCTTCATGTCGGAAACGTTTTGCTCAGTTTTGATTGATGTTACCGTTCTGTGTGAATTCTTTTGAAAGCGGGAACAACTTTCTATTCATGAGAGCCAGTTTCAGATTCTTATTCACTCCTAAAAATCAGTTTTATTAGACTCCAAATAAATCCGCTCCCCCAGCTGAAATGCATAATTGCCAAAGCAATGGGTAATCCTATGAGTTGTGTCAGATCGTCTTCTTTGCCCGCAATCCTAATTCCGGCAAAAAGCAAGACGGCAATGTAAACGATTAGCTCCAATAATAACACATTCAAAAAAGCATTCGAAAAAAAACTGCCAATCGCAAAAAACAACAGACTGAAAACGAAGAGCGGCGGAATCAGTTGGCGTAAGCGGAGGCTTTTTGGATCTTTTTTCAGCATTCTGAGTTTCCAATATCCGTATCGCCAATATTGTTTGGCTAAACCGCGGAAAGTGGTTCGCGAAAAATAAACGCAGCGAATTTCGGGATCAAACCAAATCTTTCCGCCATTGCGACGGATCCGAGTGTTGAGATCATAATCTTCGTTGATCGGTAGAGATTCATCATATCCCCCGAGTGCCGTAAGGGTTTCTTTTTTATAAGCTCCGTAGGGTACCGTATCCACGAAGGACGCTGTTTCGGAAAAACGATATTTGGCATCTCCCGCGCCAAGAGGAGAAGAAGCGGCGTTGGCAATGGATTGGGCGACCCAGGTATCCGCGCCGGGTTGAATTTCCCATCGGCCTCCCACATTCTCCGCTTTTCCTTCCTCTAACAAACGGATACAACGTTCAATATAATCCGGAGCCGGAATGGAATGAGCGTCTAGACGAATGATATAGGTTCCACTTGACGCCTCCAATGCGGAATTGAGTGCGGCGGGGATGATCCGTTTGGGATTGGATACGATCTGAAGCGCTAAGTCCGGATGGGCATCATGCCATTCTTGAATTTTATCAAGTGTCCGATCTTGGGAATTCCCGTCGGAAATAATAACTTCCATTTCTGAAATCGGGTAAGTCTGATGGTACAACGCATCCAGCAGCCGGATGATCGTCTTTTCTTCATTCAGGCATGGAACGATAATCGAAACGATTGGCATTGGTTTAAATAGCAGCGATCACTTCGATTTCGACCGCGAGTCCCCTTGGAAGTTTTGCGACCTGGACGGCTGATCTGGCCGGACATTCGCCTGGAAAGAATTCCGCATAAACCTCATTCATGGCGGCAAAATCATTCATATCTCGCAAGAAAACCGTCGTCTTCAGAACATGGGATAAGTTCGTTCCGGCTGCTTCCAGAACCGACTGGACATTTTTTAGGGCTTGACGGGTCTGACTCTTTATATCCTCACCGGCCGGTTCACCACTTTCCGGAATCAAACCGAGTTGACCCGATGTAAAAATGAAATTTCCGTAGGAGATTGCTGCCGAATAAGGCCCGATTGCTTTCGGCGCTTTTTCAGCAATAATTACTTTTTTCTGGTCCATTTGCTTCCTCTTCCTTTAACATTATCAAGATCCAAATAAATCTGATAAGATTATTTATACAGCAATTTTACCATGGGGGAATTTCTCAAAACGGGTGTGAAGGTTCTCAAAAGTTTTAAAAGATTTCATCAATTTGTTCTGGGTTTATTATAGAAAATCAGAAAGAAAGGAAAAAATGAGTATTTTTCATAAAGCTTACCCTTCTCGATACAAAGCTGAAGTTGAAAGGTTAACCGAAGCACTGATTCAAATCGGTGAAAAGGAAGATTTCCTTTCTGAAAGACCAGGTGGCATATTTGATCAGAATTGCCGGAATATTCAGGCGCGTGAGATTGGAAATCGGTTATTTGAAATCGGCGGGATTGAATTAATGGAGGATCGAATAAAGAAAATTTCCAAAAAAGACGGGAAAGAAATTGCCGCTCATCTGGAAGCTTGCTGGCGGGCTATCGGAGGAATATTTTGAGAATTCGGCTCGATTTCATAATTGTTTGAATCGATCACATGATTTTTCATAAATGCTTGACAGTCGTTCGATAAGCCGCTAAAATTGGTACCGTCGTTTGAATGGAAACGATGCCGAGATAGCTCAGTTGGTAGAGCATACGACTGAAAATTGTAGTGTCCACAGTTCGATTCTGTGTCTCGGCACAATGAGGACCCGCTTTGGCGGGTCTTTTTGTTTTACAATTAATTTTGAAAACGGGATGAAATCGAAAGCAGCGGTTCGGTGGGGTTTACTCTTGATAACAATCGGCGTTGTCCTTTTTTGGGCGAACGCCCGACGGAATATTAAGTTAATTATTGACGGAAAGCCCCGGCAAGTGGGGACGTATAAAATTACGGTGGGTCAAATTCTAAAGGAAGCCGGAATCGATTATGACGGACTTGATCGAATCTTTCCGGAAATCAATTATTGGATGACCGAAAAGTATTTCCTGAAAGTCGACCATCGCAAAGCGATTCATCTTGTTTCTTCCGACGGGCAAAAGGACTACTCAACTTTTGAAAACTTGGCTGGGAATATCTTAGCGGACGGAGAGGTTGCCCTTTATCCAGGGGATCAGATATGGTGGAATGGGACCCGGATACAGCCCGATTTTAATCTGGGCTCTTTGAAGGCAATCGATTTGAAAGTGGTTCGGGGAGATCCCTTTGAACTGATTACGGATTCAGGAAAACAACGGCAGCAATTCTATACCGATGCGACAACCGTCGGTGAAGCGCTTCGGCAAACGGCGGTTCGGATTCCGCCCGATTCGATCATTGTCCCTGCGGAGGATACGCCGTTCACCGCCGGTATGATTATCCAGATACTGGAAAAGATTCCGTTTGTTTTGGTATCGAAAGGCGATGAGATTCCTCTGACGGGGTACGGAACAAATGCCGGCGAATTGCTTGCTTCTGCGGGATATCCTCTGCAAGGGTTGGATATCTGCATTCCGGCCGAAGATCAGCCTCTTCCTGCGGATCATTATATAAAAGTGATTCATGTGGCAGAGGAAGTGACTCTCAAAGCGGAGACGATCCCGAATGAAATCGAATGGGTAGCGGATGAATCCGATCCCTTGGATCAATACAAGACAATCTCCGAAGGAAAGCCCGGATTAAAAGGGACGATTCAACGGAAGCGAACGGAAAACGGAATAGCGGTCGAAGAACAGATCAGCCCCGAAAAGGTGTTGGTTGAGCCGGTAACGGAAGTGCGTTCCTACGGAACCCAAATATCCATCCAAACACTTTCGACGCCGGACGGACAGATTGAGTATTGGCGGGCGGTCCCCGTTTATGCGACTTCATATTCTCCCTGTCGCAGCGGCGTCGACTCTTGTATTAACGGTACGGCATCGGGTCGGAAGGTTGAAAAAGGGGTGATCGCTGTCGACGGCGATTGGTATGCCGAATTCGCGGGGCTGACGGTTTATGTACCCGATTACGGGTTTGCCGTCATCGGTGACACTGGCCGTTCACCGGTCGCTGATAACCGTTGGATCGATTTGGCTTATAATGATGAAAATTTCGTACCTTGGAGTAATCAAACGACTCTCTATTTCCTGACACCCGTACCCGCCTCAATTCCATGGATTTTGCCATGAAGCCACTCGCTCCCTTACCTGTCCGACAGTTGCTGAACCGTTATCATCTGACTCCGAGCAAAGGCTTGGGGCAGAATTTTTTGGTTGACGATGAAATCTTATCCGAAATCGTTCGAATTGCAGAAATTCCCGCTGATTCGACTGTTTTGGAAATTGGTCCCGGTTTGGGCGGACTGACTCGATATTTAGCCGAGGCAGCCGATGATGTGGTTGCCGTGGAGCTCGATCGGCGAATGATCCCGCCGTTAAAAGAAGTTTTAAAAGAGTACGATCATGTTCGAATTATCCAGGGGGATATTTTGGAAATTGATCCAGATTCTCTCATTGTCGATCCGGCATATTCCGTGGTTGCGAATATTCCCTATTACATCACCTCTGCAGTGATTCGCCATTTATTGAATGCCAAAACGAAGCCGCGCCGTATTGTCCTGACGGTTCAGAAAGAGGTTGCGCAGCGTATTTGCGCGCAACCCGGGGATCTTAGCTTGTTAGCATTAAGTGTGCAAATTTTTGGTTCCGTATCTATCCCGTTGACGATTCCAGCGGATGCCTTTTTCCCGCAGCCGAAAGTGGATTCGTCTGTGGTGAAAATCGATGTATATACCGAACCGCTAGTTTCGGTTGCCGAATTGGATGATTTTTTTAGGTTGGCGAAAGCGGGGTTTGGTCAAAAACGGAAAACGCTGCGAAATTCATTATCTTCCGATCTCCGGCTTTCGACTTCGGAGGTCGAAGCTGCATTGGCTAAAGCTGGAATCGATCCGATGCGTCGTGCTGAAACGGTGTCGATAGAGGAATGGAAGCGTCTGGTCGAATCGGTTCCGAAAAATGAAAACAGCCGATAAAATCGGCTGTTTATTTCTAATACCTTGGTACAGATTTGAAATTACAAAAAACTTCATTTCCCGAAGGTTTAATCCTCTAATTAATTAGAGAACGATTACGTTGCTGGCTTGCAGACCTTTCGGACCGTGTTCAATATTGAATTCAACTTCTGCGCCTTCTTTCAGAGTGCGGAATCCGTTGCCCTGAATTGCGGTGTAGTGAACGAAAATATCTTCACCTTCCGGCTGTGAAAGAAAACCATAACCCTTTGATTCATTGAACCACTTGACTGTACCTTTGACCTTGTCACTCATTCTGAAAATCTCCTAAAAATTTCCCTCGGCTCTCCGAGGTTTGAAAATTTGGAACGCTTTTGGCTATTCCATTGACTAAATTTGGATAAGAAGAAGCTGATAGAAAACCGCTTTCCCATGTAAATTGAGGAAAGCGGAACTTCATTGCCTAATCTCCTTAATCACTGCTGTATTTATACCACTATTTTTCTTTAATGGATGCGCATATTACAAACATCATCAAGATTCATTATCAATGTAACAGCATGCTTTCTATATTTTCACATTATTACCTTTCGTGGCATCATCGTCTCCCACTTCATGGATCATTCTTGAGGAGACCATGAGCCGATAAAGGAGATCAGATCACCCAAAACAGCGGGTTGGCTGATGCGGATCGATATTTTTTCGCTCGGATTGCCTTGGAAAAATAATTCCTGACGAAAATGGAAAGGATTATCCGGATCAAAGCTGCTGCTGCTCTTCAAGTTCGTTTCGTAACCGATTGGATCGATTTGGCATTGAATGACCTTGTTATCGGTGCCGTCAAAGAGAAATGAATAACCACCATTCGGCTTTTTTTCAACGGTTTCTAATATGAAGTCAATGGAACCGATTTGGATATGCTGGTTGACATGAAACGGTAGATTGGCAGGTTGAATTCTATTAAGGTTAAACTCAATTTGAGCGAATGCTTCTTTTTCGGGAAAGGAGCGTTCATAAACGTTTTGTTTCGCATAAACGGGGAAAATAATACCCGACTTCGGAATCGTAAAAGTGTGCATTGTACCGATATATTTGAAATTATCTCCCTCGGAAAGATGATTGCGTAAGCTATCTTCATATTTCCAAAGTTCTCGTTGAGTCTCCTGATCCGGATCCGGCAGCCGGTTACCATTTGCATCATAAAGAATCGGATTAAAAGTGAATAAGTAATAAAAAACCGGTAATACGGTTTGACGGTATTGATCTGTAAAATTAATCCCATTTGAACAGGTTTCCTTTTCCGTATCACTCCTGCCAAAAATATTCTTTTCTTTTATCAGGTTTTTAATTCCATTCATTGGTTTTCCTTTATCGGATCCTTCAATTTAATTGTAGCTACAATAATAAAGTCGTTTTGAGGGAGGGAAATGTGACAAAAATGGAAGGGGAAAATGGCAAAAGACCATTTTAGAGCGATTAAATTGATTCTGTACTTTTTTACTTGGAAAGATTTAACCTGAAAAAGGGGTAAAATTTGTGGTTATGGAAGGCGGACTTATGAAAGATTCCGAAAAAAATCAGGAAATTGAAGCAAAATTCCCGGTGAAGGATTTGCGAAAAATTCAAGAACTGTTGGAATTTCATCAAGCTGAATTGTTGATGGACAAATCCTATGAACATAACATTTTATTGGATACTCCGACCAATGAATTGCTGGAGGAAAACGCCCGGTTACGCTTGCGAAAAGAGGGTTCGGAATCTATATTGACCTATAAACGTACTCGAAAAAATGAAAATAATATTGCTTATCGGGAAGAAATCGAAACACGGGTTGATCATTTTGAAAACACCCGCCTGATATTAAACCGTTTGGGTTTTCTGACCTTTTTTGAATATGAAAAATATCGTAGTACTTATAGGTTGGGAGCAACTACGATCATGCTGGATGAAACGCCGATCGGTTTTTATCTGGAAATAGAAGGACCCGATGAAGAGACAATTCATCGTACGGCTTCTCTGTTAGAGATCGATTGGAATCAGCGTACGGATAAAAGTTACCTGCAGGTATTTCAGGAATGGGCTGCCGAAAACGGCTATCCCGGTCGCGATATGCTTTTCAGCTCGGCTCCCTTTTTACGCGGTTAAGACATTCATCCATTTTCGGGTTCGCAAACGATGAGTGACGACGATCACTTTGAACAGTTCATCGCACATAAAACCCAAATAGACCGTCTCAATCGGCAGGTGAAAACCGAAAGCTAAAAGAGCGCTGATGGGTATTCCGATGAGCCAAATAGAACCGGCGTCCACCGCCAAGCAAAATCTGACATCTCCCCCCGCCCGTAGAACTCCGATAAAAATCGTATAAGTGATTGCCCGAAAACACAGAGAGGCTGTCAAAATTGTCAAAATTATCCTTGCGCTTGCATAAGATTCCGCGGAGAGATTGTAAAGATTCAGAATCGAATCCCTTAGGCAAAATATGACGATTCCGGTTAAGCATCCGACGAGCATCATAAAAAAAGTCGTGAAAATTCCATAATCGTAGGCTTTATCCTGCTCATTTCTCCCCAAGAAATTCCCGACTAAAATGCCGCAGGCATCCCCGAAAGAATAGATCAGCGTGAACATTAAAGTGTCTATGGGGCTCACAGCGGACACTGCGGCGATGGCGGTGGTTGAAATTTTGGCATAGATCGCTGAATAAACGTTCGTCCCCAGCCCCCAAAGAGTTTCGTTAATCAATACGGGGAGCACATTCTTGGTTGTTTTTATGATTAGTTTTTTGTCAAAATCAAATAATGTATTGAAGGTTGCAGCGACCGGGGACTTTGATTTGTAAGTGAAGAAAAGCAATAATGCGGTTTCCGAAATTTTCGCGATTAAAGTCGCATAAGCCGCTCCGGCAATGCCCAGTTTCGGGAACCCCCAATTTCCGTAAATGAGAAAGTAATTTAATATAAGCTTAATTGCCAATGATAAAGCGATAGCGATCATCGGTAATTTTGTATCACCGATAGCCCGATGAGCACTCGCGAAGATTAATGCAATCGGATGGAGTAAAAAGATCAGCGAAAAGGTGGACAGGTATAACGATCCGGCTTGAATGACTTGAGGGTCTCGGGAATAGAATCCCAGAATCTTCTCCGGGAAAAAGGCGGTTAAGATCGAAAATAAAACACCGAGTCCGGAACCAACGATCATTTCAAGCCCCATAATGCGATGGATGTTCTTTGAGTCGTGAACGCCCCAATATTGAGTCGTCAGGATCGAAGCACCGGAGACCAAACCGAAAATCACGATATGGAATAACTTTAGATAAAATTGGGTGCAAATGTTAACAGCCGCCAGAGAAACGTCTCCCAATGCTCCAACCATGATGTTATCCACCAATGTTACAGAAGAAGATAACAGGTATTGGAGGATCAACGGTATTGCAAGTTTCATGATCTGCCGAAAATAGATTCTGTCTGGTTTTTTGATTTTTATCATGATCTCACTGACTGCGTGGATTGAAACCTCCGAGCATTTTGCAAAAAGAAACTGAGCTGATAAATATGACCTTTCGCCGGCGCAGCTCAGTTCCTTATAAAATTGTAAGATATTTCAAACTATTTTAATTGATC
>Ga0116171_10004436_pt1 | contig 12639 bp, 8 predicted proteins | sample AD_JPNHW2_MetaG_FD_89798 | JGI IMG/M metagenome (GOLD analysis project Ga0116171, IMG submission 89798) | Active sludge microbial communities of municipal wastewater-treating anaerobic digesters from Japan - AD_JPNHW2_MetaG | ecosystem: Engineered > Bioreactor > Anaerobic > Digestate | place...
CGATGGCCATGCCCACATTGATCATGAAATGGAAAAAGAACATTCCGAAGAAGCCGCTGCAGACGAGCATGGAATAGCGGTCCTTCGTCGTCTCGATGATCGTGACGATGCGGAAGAACAGTGCGGCGAAGAGCGCGATGAGGATTACGCTGCCCAATAGCCCCCACTCCTCGGCGATGATTGAAAAGATAAAATCGGTGCTTTGCTGAGGAATGAAGCGAGCATGGCTCTGCGTTCCCTGCAGATACCCTTTGCCTGCGACGCCGCCCGAGCCGATAGCGGTTACCGCCTGGATTATATTCCATCCAGCTCCCTGCGGATCGACGTTGGGATTTAGAAATACCATAAGGCGCATTATCTGGTATTCTTTAAGAACCTTGTTGGCGACAAAGGCGAGCAGGATGGCCGAGCAGGTGACGGAAAGGACATAGCCGATCCAAAAGTAGTACTTCTTTTTAAACCTGAACCAGCCGAATGCCGAAAGGCAGAGCACGATGAAGAAGAAGCCGACGATCAGCAGGACGAGTATGCGTTTCTGAAAGAAAAGCTCGATGATATTGCCCGATGCGAAAAAGTACTTTCCTGCCATGGGCAGGATAAGGAAGCCGAAGGTCACAAAGACCGAAAGGACGATGAAGAGCGTGTATCGGCTATCGACTTTGCCCATATAGAGCATCGCGACGAGTATTGGGAAGAATACCAGCGCCGAGCCGAAATCGGGCTGCGACAGGATCAGCAGGACGGGTATGCCGATGATGATGCCCGAAACGATCAGGCGCTTGAAGCTTGAGCTCTGTTCGGAGCCGTCCAGGTATCGGGCGAGGAACAGAATCGTCGCGACCTTAGCGAATTCCGATGGCTGGATGCCATACTCGCCGATGCCGATCCAGGATCGAGCGCCGTTGACGACCCGTCCGGCGAAGCGGGTGAAGAGCAGCACGAAGAGTATGGCGGCATACGAGAAAAACGTGTAATCCTTGAGCCGGGAAATATCGAGGCTCAGGGCGATGGTGCCGAGCAGCATGCCCGTCGCCACCCAAATCAGCTGTTTGACGTACTCGTTGGAGAAGCGCACTCCTTCTGCATCGATGCCAGCTGAGGCGATCGACAGGATGCCGATCCCGATAAGGGCAAAAGCAATCCCCAGAAGCGGATAATCGATATCGACAATGAATTTCGGCAGCTGGAAATGCTTCATTCGGTCTTTCTCCTGAGCCCTGAACCCTTCAGATTCACTCCAACCGCTTTTGCTGCAGACTCCGCGTCTTGGCCGGCGAAAATCGCCTGATAAATGACGTTGGCGGCATAGGGCGCCCACCATTCCCATGGATTCGAAGCCTCGATCATCGTTACCACGACGATCTGATCCTCCGGCGCCGCGTTGTAGGGACCGTATGAAGCGAACCAGGAGTGCCAGCGATCCTTGAGCCCGATCTCCGCCGTGCCCGTCTTGCCGGCTACCTCGACCGCTTTGGTGGACACCGGCACGTGGGCTGAACCTACGGTGATGACGCCACGCAGGGCCTCGCGCACCTGCGCGAAGGTCGCCTTGCTGACCGATGCGCGAGCAATTTCGTCCCGCTCGACGGACTGGACGAGAGCGCCGGTTTCCGGATCCCGTATTTCCTTGAGGATATGGGGGCGATAGATCACTCCATCGTTGACGATCATCGCGATCATATCAGCGACCTGGAGCGGCGTCGCGAGAAGGTAGCCCTGGCCGATCGAGATATTCATGGTATCGCCCAAGGTCCAAGGCTCGTTGTAGGTTTCCTGCTTCCATTCCGGGGTCGGCACCTGCCCGGCGGCCTCGCCCGGAAGATCGACGCCCGTAAGCTTGCCGTAGCCGAAATCCGAGGCATAGGAGGATATCTGCTCGACGCCGAGGCTGTCGCGCCCCACGGTCCAGTAATAAACGTCGCAGGATTGCGCCAGAGCCCCCTTGAGGTCGAGGGGGCCGTGTCCGGGACGATGGACCCAGCAGTTCCAATCCCTTCCGCCGTAATCCAGCACGCCGCGGCATACGATCTTCGCGGTGGGGGAAAACGCCTTTTCCTCAAGAATAGCCGTCGTGAGCACTGTTTTGAAGGTCGACGCCGGGGGATAGGAGGACTGCACCGCTCTGTTCATGAGGGGGTTGTTGGGATCGGCAAGCAGCTTGGCATACTCGTCGCCGGCCATTGTGGATGAAAAAATACCAGGATCATACCAGGGGTATGAGACCATGGCGAGGATCTCGCCGGTTGTCGGTTTCAGGACGATGACGGAGCCCATCCTGTTGCCCAATGCCTTTTCGGCGACTCGCTGAATATTGTTGTCGATGGTGAGGACCAAGCGCTTGCCGGGTTTTGGCCGTTCAACTTTTGCCTGGTCTGAAGTCGACAGGTCGCGCCCTTTCACGTCGACGGTCTTGATGATATGGCCGTCGGTGCCCTTGAGCGTCGAGTCATAGAGCTTTTCGATTCCCGCCTTGCCGACCATGTCGTCCGAGGAATAGCCCTTGTTGTAAAGGATTTTATATTCATCGCGGCCTATCTCGCCGACGTACCCAAGGACATGGGCGAGCGAGCCGACATCGAGATATCGACGCACAGGACGCGAATTCCAGTAGACTCCTGGATAATCCTCTTTATGCTCGGCGAGCTTCGAAACGGTGGCATAGCTCGCCGACGATGCTACCGAAATGCGCTGATAAAGATGATAGTACTTTTGCGGTATTTTCTTGCGGATATCCTCGACTCTGATGCCCAGCAGCGAGGCGACACGGGCGAAGACGATGTCGCGCTCTCCATTGCCGATCTCGGCAGGAACAATCTCGATCGAGAAAGCCTCGCCATTGGTGACAAGCGGGACTTCGTTGGTGCGATCGTAGATTTCCCCTCGCGCGGCGGGGATCTTTACCGCCTGCAGAGCGTACTTCCTCGCCTGTGCCGAGTATTCGGCGCCCCTGATGATTTGGAGATTGAAGAGGTAGAGCGCGTACGTGGCGCAAAGGACAACAATGAGTATCCTGAGAAGGATGGTCCTGTCGGTCCACGGCTGACGGATGCCGCCCATCAGTCCCCGACCCTCTTCGCAACGAGAAAGTTCTTCGCCTTTCTCAACAGCCAGAAAAGCGGCGGGGCTGCGGCGCCGTTCAAGGCCGCTTCCATCCAGAAGTGGAAATCACCGAGGGCGTATGCGTTGATCTTGCCGGAGCCGAAGATCACGAGGAGCACGACGCTGGCGAGCCCTTTCGCAATCGTACCGGCAAATCCAAGCAGCACCGGCATGAAAAAGGCATCCAGCTCCATTGCCCGCCGCAGCAGGGAAGCCAAATACGCGGGGACTGTATAAATGAACGAAAGATATCCAAAGGGCGAGGATGACATGGCGTCGCCGACGATGCCGGAAAGAAAGCCGGTTAAAACGCCTTGATTGTCGCGATTGTAGTAGGCGATCCAGAGGATCACCACGAGGGCGAAGTCGGGAACGACGCCCCAGAAAAGCCCATTCTTCAGCCAGGTTGTCTGGATGAGCAGGAAGAGCGAAGAGATGAGCGTGGATGAGAGCAGCGTCTTGATCATCGGCGCGCCCCCGAGGCCGATGCCGAAGCCGGGGCTTCAGCCTGCGTTGAGTCCATGGCGGTTTCGGGGGCTTTTTCGTCTTTCTGAAGGATGAAAAGATACTCGAGCTTCGCAAAGTTGAGGGCGGGCTCGATCAGGATCACCGCGGAGCTCGAGTATTCCGGAAGCTGGATTTCCTTGACTCGTCCCACGACGAGATCGGCGGGATAGATCGAATCCAGGCCGCTGGTCACGACGACATCTCCCACCTGAATTTCGGCGGCGTTGAGTTTGGAGATATAATTCATCAGCAGCGGTTCGTCAGCATTGCCCTGGCCATTCACCAGTCCCTCGGTGCGCGTCCTGGAGAGCCGCGCCGAAACAAAGAAGCGCTGGTCGAACAAAGGCAGCACGATGCTCGACTTTTGCTGGACTTCGAGGATTTTTCCGGCAAGGCCTTCCATGCCGTTCTGGAATGCCGCCACCGCGAGGTTTTTGGCGACGCCGGCCGAAATGCCCTTGTCGATGACATACCCCGAATAGATATTGCCTGGGTCTTTCGCGATGATTTGAGCCGAAGCTTTAATCGTCGTGATGTTCTGAGCGAAGCCGAGCTGTTCCTTGAGCCGGGCGTTCTCCGCCATGGTATCGGCATAGCTCCGCTCAATGGTCTCATAGGACTTCACCCGCTCCAGCAAGGCATCGTATTGGTTTCTTAGATCGGCGAGCTCTGCCACGGAAAAGACAGTCCGCTTGGCAAAACTCCCAATGCCGGTAAAAACGCGCTGAACTCCCCCGGCCGCTCCGGATACAATTCGGCCGGGAAGATCAATGATGCTCTTCGTGGAGATCGAAACGAGAAGAAGCGAGGCCGCCATGAGCGCCGCCGGCACGCCATGCCGGGACGAAAGGGAAAGCCCGCGGCCAGGCCTACGCTGCGCCATCGGCTTTGCTCCTAGAGATTGAGGCTCTCATAGACGCTGTCTGATCCTTCCCTGCTGTTCATCGTCTCGAAATACTTGCCGGCGCCGAGGGCCACGCATTCAAGCGGCTTTTCGGCGAGGATGACGGGGACGCCGGTCTCCTTGGCGATGAGCTTGGGAAGGCCCTTCAGGAGGGAACCGCCGCCCGACATGACGATGCCGCGCTCGACGATATCGGCCGCCAGTTCAGGCGGGGTTTCGCTCAGAGTTTTCTTCACCTCTTCGACGATCTGCGTCACCGAAGGCATCAGCGCTTCCCGTATCTCGACCGAATCCACCTCGAAGCGTCTCGGCAATCCGGTTATGGCGTCGTTGCCTTTGATCTCGACCTTCTCGATGGTGCGCTCGGGGCTGGCGTTGCCAATCTCGATCTTGAGCCTTTCGGCGGTCTGGTCGCCGATGATGAGGTTATGCACGTTCTTGATATGGCGCATGATCGCCTCATCGAATTCGTCGCCGCCCACCCTGATGGCCCTGGTAACGACCATGCCCTTCAGGGAGATGACCGAGATTTCGGTCGTACCGCCGCCGATGTCGCAGATCATGTGGCCTGCAGGCTCGGTGATGGGAATGCCGGCGCCGATCGCGGCGGCGAGGGATTCGGGAATCACCTTCACGGTGCGGGCACCCGCCTTGAAGGCTGAGTCGATGACGGCGTTCTCCTCAACCTTGGTGATGCAGGAAGGTACGCCGATGACGATGCGTGGCTTGAAGAACCAGTGCTTGGGAACGACCTTCTGGATGAAGTAGCGTATCATCTTCTCGGTCAGATCCGGATCGGCGATGACGCCGTCGCGAAGCGGCCGTTTGGCCATGATGTCGCGCGGGGTGCGCGAGAGCATGCCCTTGGCGTCAGTGCCGACGGCTACGAGTCGATTCGTTCCTTTCTCGACAGCGACAACCGAAGGCTCATTTAGCACTATTCCTTTGCCGCGTATATAAATAAGGCTATTGCAGGTACCCAGGTCAATGCCGATATCCTGCGAAAACGAATCGAAAATATTCTTTAAGGCCATCGCTCCTCCCTCAAATTCCTCTGTATTAAAGACGCTCGGCGAGCTTTTTTCTCGCCTCGATATGATTGGGATCGATCGACGTGGCTTTCCGCCAGTTGGCGCGCGCCTTGATCGGATCGTTCTGCGCTTCCGCCACAAGACCCAGCCGGTACCAGCCTTCGGCCGAACGCGGGTCGGTATCCACCACCGACTGGTAAATCGATGACGCTTTTGCCAAGTCCCCGCCGGCCATGGCCATCTCGCCGAGAATGAAGCGCGCGCGCTGGATGATCAGCGCGTCAGAAGCCGATGAGACAACGCTTGAAAGCAGATTCTCCGTCCTGGCGGCATCGCCCAATTCTTTATAGCTTATCGCCGCCGAAAGCATCAATACATCGCTCGGCGCGGCTTTGAGCGCGTCCTCGAAATGCTTCACCGCCTCGCCATGGTTCTGCATTCCGGCATAGCAAAGCCCCAGATATTGGTCGGAATCCTTCCCCTCATAGCCGCTCGCTTTGGCGGCGGCGAGATACTTCGTCGCCAGATCGTACCAGGGCTGACCTTTTTGATAGTAAGCTTTGCCGAGCACGTACTCGACCTGCGCTTTTACCGGCAGCTTGCCGCCCGAAGCCATCGCTTTTCTGAGGCTGCCTACCGACTCGTCAAGAAGCGCCTGCTTTTCATCGCCTTCGGGCTTATCCATAGAAAGATAATAAGCGGCAATTCCATTGAAGCTTAAGTAAAAAGGATCAACCGGAGCGCGCTCCAGAGATGACCGCGCCATCTCGAGCGTAGCGGTCTTGTCTCCAGAACTCCAGGTGGCGAGGATTTCTTTCTTCGGGTAGGTTTTCGCGCTTCCATCGGCAGCGGTCTTGCCTCCACCGATGAGGAATGCCACTCCTGCGGCGATGAACAGGACTAATGCGGCTGCCGCCACGGCGACAGGCACTGGCAGTTTTCGTCGGCCTCTTCCAGTCCCTCTGCGCCCAGAGAAACGTCGAGCGATACTATTCATAATGGGCAAACCCCGGATACGCGAAGATGTCCGCACGTCATCGTTTGGAACTGTGACAGTATAACGCAGCTCATTGTCGCATTGAAAGGCCGCATAGCCGCCAGGAAACCAAAATGAAAAAAAAAGAAAAGAGCGGGCTTATAAGCCGGGTTCTGTACGCGGGTTGCCCCGCGTCGCTGCCATCCCTCTGCGCCATGCGTCGCCGCCTGGCGTCGAGCGGCCTACCCGCGGTTTCGCCCCGCTTTCGCGGAGCGGGATGGGCCATCCACCGCTGTTCGGCCTTGCTCACGATGAGGTTTGCCATGCCGCGCCCGTTGCCGGGCGCGCGGTGGGCTCTTACCCCGCCTTTTCACCCTTACCGACGGCGCCTTGCGGCGACCGAAGGCGGTATATTCTCTGTGGCACTTTCTGTGCGGTTGCGGCCTTGGAGACGAGGAGTTGCCGGCAAAGCCAGCCGCCCCTCATTTCCGGTCCGCCGCCGTCCCGGACGTTATCCGGCATCGCGCCCTCATGAGCCCGGACTTTCCTCGACTGCCGCCTTTCGGCGGAGCCGCGGCAGCGCCGCCCGCTCTTAATTTTCCATGCGTTGCGCGCTTAGCGGATCGCCTCTCTCGAGGCCGATCCGCTAAGCGTTTACTCGTCGGCGTCCTCGGGGAAATCCTCCCTGGCGAAGGCGCCTTTGCGGCCCGAGGGTTTTCTCCCGGAACCGAAATCTTTCTCCTGATCGTCCTTGTCGTTCGCGTCGTCTTCATCCTCGACGTCGGTATCGTCCTCGCCCTCTTCCGAATAATCGGCAAGGTCGGCGAGCGATCCGGACTCTATGTCGCCGATAAAGTCGGCCACTTCGTCGGTTTCCTCAAAGAAGAGAATGCGCGAGCAGTAGGGGCAGAAATTTACTTTCGTATTTTCCGCATCGCGGATCTCGTTCACAAGATTCGCGGGCAGGATCATATGGCAGCCGGTGCAGACGACGCCGTGAACCGGCACGACGCCGACACCCTTCTTGTTGCGGATGATGCGCTCAAGCTTGAAGAGGATATCGGGACTAAGGCCTTCGGAGACGGTCTTTTCCTGCGCCTTGAGATCGGCGACTTCGGCCAGCTTGCGCGACTTTTCGCTTTCGATGGCGGAACTCTTCTCGGCGATCTCCTGCTCGAGCATCGCGATGCCGCCTTCGGTTTTCTGGAGTTCCTCTTCAATCTCGGCGAAAGCGCGCTCTTCCTGCTGGATATCCTTGCGGAGCGTCTGCTCCTTTTCCGTAGCGTCGCGGATTTCCTTGTTGATCGCTTCGTATTCGCGCTGCGTGGTGATGCCGTCCATCTGCTGTTCTGACTTCTCGCGGGCGGCCTCGGCCTCGATGAGCCCCTGGCGAAGGTCGCGCACCCGCTCCTCGGAATTCTTGAAGGCTTCGTCCTTTTCGGCGAAGGTCTTCTTGAGGCGCGAAAGCATCTCGTTCTGGGCCTCGATCGTCTTGGGAAGAAGGTCGATCGACTCTTCGAGCGTAACACGATCGCCGAGTATTTCCTGATATGTCTTCAGTTTTTCCAACATTTCGTTCGTCGTCATGCGGGCACCCCTATCAATGATCCATATAATCGCGAAGCTTCTGGCTCCGCTTGAAATGTCTCAGCTTCTTCAAAGCCTTGGCCTCGATCTGCCTGATGCGCTCCCTGGTCACGTTGAAATAGAGCCCGACTTCCTCGAGCGTAAGGGAGTAGCCGTCGTCTAGGCCGAAGCGCATTCGCAGAACTTCTTGCTCTCGCGGAGGCAGGGTCGAAAGAACCATCTTAATCTGTTCTTGCAAGAGTTTATAGTCAGTCTGAATGGACGGGTTCTCGATTTCCTTGTCCTCGATGAAGTCGCCCAGAAGCGAATCCTCATCCTCGCCGATCGGCGTTTCAAGGGATATGGGCTCCCTGGCGACATTCTTCACGCTCTTGACGCGTGAAACGGGCCAGCCGAGCTGCTCGGCGATCTCGTCGTCGGTGGGTTCGCGGCCAAGCTTCTGCATGAGCTGCCGGGATTCGCGAACGACCTTGTTGATCTGCTCGATCATGTGGACGGGGACGCGGATCGTTCGAGCCTGGTCGGATATCGAGCGGGTAATCGCCTGCCTGATCCACCATGTCGCGTAGGTAGAGAATTTGTAGCCCTTGCGGTACTCGAACTTCTCCACCGCCTTGATCAAGCCTATATTTCCTTCCTGTACGAGGTCGAAGAAATGCAGGCCGCGGTTCGTGTATTTCTTGGCGATCGAGACGACAAGGCGGAGGTTGGCCTTTATGAGGCGATCCTTAGCCGACTTCATCATCTTCCGGCCGCGGTTTATATCGCGGGCCATCGATATTATTTGGTCGCACTCGGCCTCAAAGGAGGATTCGAGCTCCTTGAGCTTCTTCTCCGTAACCTGAAGCTGGCGGATCTTTTCCTTGATGTCTTCGGAGGGCAGGCCCAGCTGTTCCTCGATCGCCTCGCGTTTTTCTTTGATGGTCAGGTTTCGCCCGAGCGTCCTGATATCGCGCATCGAGCTGATCTGGAGCACGCGCTGGATGCGGTCCTGCTCGCGGCGGTACTTGTTTATCTTTTTGGCGGCGGTGATGAACTTTTCCGAGAAGGAGCTTATCTCCTCGGGGTGTATCTCGGTGTCCTTGAGCTTGGCGAGGAGGCTTACCCGCTTTGCGGCCAGGTCTTCGTCGGAGAAGATGTCGCCTCCCTTGGCGAGGATCTTCTTCTTGAGTTCGACATAGTCGCGAAGATCGGCGAGGCAGTCGCGGATGACGTCGCGGTAGAACTGGTTGAGCCTGCGGCGCTCGGCGATCTTTTCAGTATTTTCCTTGCGCTGTCCGGAGGAATCTTTGGCTTCCTTGCGGAGAGCCTTTACCGTCAGCTGGAAGAATTCGGGAATGAGCATGCCGGACTTGCGAAGGATGGCTTTTATGATCTCTTCGCCGTCCTCCATCATCTTCGAGAGTTCGACTTCCTGCTCGGCGGTGAGCAGATGTTCCTTGCCGATCTCGTAGAGATAGAGCCGTATCGGATCGTCGCTCCCCGATTCCTTGGAGTTATTGACCAGGCGCTTGTTCTCGAGCTCTTTCTTGAGGGTCTGCTCATCCTCGATCTGTATCTCCTCCTCCTCCAGCTGGATGTTGTTGCTCTCCAGCAGGGCGAGGATAGAGTCGATCTTCTCGGAGTTCAGGACCGATTCCGGCAAAAAGTCCGATAATTCGTCGAAGCTTATCGATTTCTTCTCTTTGGCGTACTCGAGCAGCTTCGTAATGGCGGGGTCGAGTTCAACATCACTCATCGACTTCACCTTTCAGACGTGCGATTTCAACGTCAAGTTGCATTTTTTTCTTCAGCAAGTCTTTAACAGATTCTTGATTTTCGGCAGAAGAAGCCTCCGGCATTACCGAAGAAGCGCCATCCTGCGAAACGCGGCCGATTTCGGCGATAAGGCGGGTTCTCCTCCGTTCCAGCGCTCTCGCCCTGACGGCCCTTAGGCCGTCGCCTACGACTTTCTCTATCCCTTGATCGAGCTCGCCTGAGGCCGCCACCGCCAGGACATAGCGTTTCGCGGCATCGTCGTTCGTTGCAGAGAGAATCGAGGTGGTCTCCTTCGCATCGTGCGCAGATGCTTCTTCAAGCGCAAGGAAAAGATCCTGGGCGCGCGTATCGTCCAGGTCATCGACATTGATCGAAGCCTTCACCCTTGGGAACGAGTCGGGGCAAAGGACAACGGCGGTCATGAAAAACAGGTCGGCGGTCCGCGCTCCGGCCTCGCCCATCCTTACGAACGTCGAGGCTGCTTTGCCCATGCCCTTGACCTGCGCCTGGCCTTGCGCGGCGCCCAAGGTTTTGGCTTTCCGGTAATCGGCGATGAGGCTTTCGGCGCTGATGCCCATTCGCCGCCCGACCCTCTCGAGCAGGGCGTTTCGCCTTACTTCCGAATCGAGGGCGTCAAGGTAGGGATAAAAGAACACCGAAGCCTTGGATTTGCCGTCCAACGATCCGATATCGAAGAGCTCTTCAGCTCGGCGAATAAGAAAATCCCCGCTGTTTATAGCGCATTCGGGAACTTTTTTCAATGTCTCGCCGCCGAAATTCTCCAGAATTTCCGAAGCGTCTTTTCCTGCTGTCATCAAGACTACGTCCGCTTCGAGGCCGGCTCCGGCCGCCACCGAACAGGCCCGTTCGGCGGCCTTCTTGCCGGCCGCGTCAGCGTCGAAGCAGAGCTGCACCCGTTCCGCCCGCCGCCTGAGCAGAGCCGCCTGCCGCGTGGTGAAGGCCGTCCCCAGCGGGGCCACTGCGTTCGCAACGCCCGCGGCGTGAAAGGAGAGCGCATCCATGTAGCCTTCGCAGATAAGCGCCGAATTCCGCTCCTTGATCGCGGGCAGCGCTTTGTCCAAGGCAAAGAGGTTTTCCTGCTTGTGGAAGATCGGAGTATCGGGACTGTTGATATATTTGGGGCCGTCGCCATTGATCAAGCGCCCGCCGAAGGCGATCACCCTGCCCCGCTGGTCGGCTATGGGGAACATTATCCTGTCACAGAAAAGCGGATAGCGCTTGTTGCGCGCGGAGAAGAGCCCGGTGCGCGCGAGGAACTCGGGAGAAAATCCTTTTCCGGTGAGAAAGCGGTAGAGCCAGGAATGGTCGGCGGGCGCATAGCCTAACCTGAAGGTGTCGATCAGGCTTTCCGGGATGCCCCGCTTGCGAAGGATTCCGAGCGCGACCGCCCCCGATTCATGATTCCTCAGCACCCAATGAAAGGCGATGGCGAGCTTTTCGTAGAGGACATAAAGCTCCGCGCGCTCAGTCTCCTCCTTGTCGGAGACATAGTCGCCCTTGGGAATCTGGATCCCCGCCTTCTCGGCGAGCTCCTCAACCGCCTCGACGAAGCTGAGCTTGTCGGTTTCCATGAGAAAATCGACGAGCGAGCCGCCCTTCTGGCATCCAAAGCAGTAGTAGAGGCCGCGTTCGGCGTCGACAGAGAAGGAGGGCGTCTTTTCGCCATGAAAGGGACAGAGCCCCCACCATTTATTCCCCTTCTTGGTCAGGCGGACTTTCTCCTGATAGACGGCGAGATAGCTCGTCTTCTCGAGAATGTCCTGTATGACTGTTTCGGGTATTCTTCCCATCGCCCCCGCCTAGAAGCTCTTGACCGACATCGTTTCGCCGGCGTGCTCCTCGAAAGTTTTCGAGAAGCGATGCCTGCCTGCCTTTTCGTCAACAAGCCTGAAGTAAAGATAGTCTGTTTTCGGTCCGTTGAACACCGCATCAAGCGCGGTTCGCCCAGGATTCGAGATCGGTCCCGGCGGGAGATCGCGCCAACGGTAGGTATTGTAGGGATCTTTTATAGCGAGGTCCTCATACTTGATGACGCTGGGATGAGGTTTGCCTTGGCGCTCGGTGATGATATAGGCGATCGTGGCGCAGGATTGAAGGCCCATGCCAATGGTCAGCCGGTTCTTGAAAACCGAGGCGATGAGGCCCGCTTCCGAAGCTACCCTGTATTCGCGTTCGACGATGGAGGCGAGCGTAACGGCATCGCGCAGCGCCGCTGGATCTTTCACCCCATCAGGGGAGACCGCTGCGAGCTTTTCGAAGAAATTGCGGGTCATGGTCTCAACGATCGAGGCGGCGTCGGTCCTGCCGGAAAAAACATAGGTGTCGGGAAAGAGGAAGCCTTCGGCGGCCTCTCCCGGCACTCCAAGCCGAGCGAGGAGCGTCGAGTCCCGCGCGGCCGCCAGGAATTCCGCAGCGTCGCAAACGCCGGCTTTCTCGAGCAGGCCGGCGATCATGCGCGACGTCGATCCTTCGGGAACCGTAACAGGGACCTTCACCGTGTCGCCGGAGGTAAGCATGCGAACGATCGCCGCCGGTCCGGTGCCCGGCTCAATCCGGTAAGTTCCAGCCTCGAGCCTGGTTTCGGCTCCGGAGAGTTTAAGCAGAAACCTGAAGGCGATGGCATTGCGAATAAGCTTTTCGCTGCGAAGAAGCGAGGCGACTCCGCTTGCGGTTGTGCCTTTTTCTATACGAAAGAGTGCCGGCTCGGCAACCCTTCCCGAAGCGCCGGGGGGCAGGAACTGCAGTCCGACAACAGC
>Ga0116171_10004440_pt1 | contig 12634 bp, 9 predicted proteins | sample AD_JPNHW2_MetaG_FD_89798 | JGI IMG/M metagenome (GOLD analysis project Ga0116171, IMG submission 89798) | Active sludge microbial communities of municipal wastewater-treating anaerobic digesters from Japan - AD_JPNHW2_MetaG | ecosystem: Engineered > Bioreactor > Anaerobic > Digestate | place...
ATGGCTGCAATTCTTTGTCTTCGATGACCTTTAATTCATCCTTGATCATTATAAGGTTTTCGATTATCCTTTTATATTCTGTTGGCATAGTAAATAGATTTTGGTTAAGTCTAAGGTATAAAATTCCAAGATATCTTTTACTTGAAAACAGGCATTAAGGAATATTTTAAATTCGGGGTTGCCATTATTTTGTTTAACGCATTCGAGATGGCCAGAGGCGCTTAGTGCATTATTGGCAATTCGTTTAATAGGTATATTGAGATGGTGGAGGTGATACACACACAACAAAATACACTATTATTTTGAATACTTCAAGTGAAACCCTCGTTATCGCCTAAATACTTTTGATATCAATGATAACAAGTATTTCATGCAATCAGTTTTTTTAATGGAATTAAATTAATAAACCTTTTCTTTTAAACGCGAAAGACACTTAATGATAATTCCTCTTACTACATTACTACCTTACTACAATCTCGCCTCTTTTGTAGTAATGTAGTAAACCTGTAGTAAGGTTGAATATAAATGGTTACTACAATGAAAATATTGATAATCGAGTCTTTTAAAGCTTTGTTGTAATGTAGTAAGGTCAACTGTCGATTTCAGCAAATTTTATGAAGTAACCCTTGATCGGGTATTTATCAGAACGTTTGGTGGCACGTTCATAACCTAGAATTTTTAAAGCTTTGCCTATATTGTTCAGATTCAGTCGTGCAGTGGGACATTTTTCGGTGAGGTTGTTCAAAAAATCAGTAGCTTGGTAAAAGGCATCATGCTGTTCTTTGCTACCGGGGGCGTAATTTTTCTGGATAAGCTCAAGTTCGGGAGTGGTTACCTGGTATTGGCGATTTGCCAGTTCATTGGCTTGGATCTCGTCAGGTGTGAGTTCATATTTGAAACCACTTTTGTATAAGGAAAAGGCCTGCCGCCAGATATCGTCAATATTAAGATCTGTCTTGTAATCCCAATTGATGCGGCTTGTAAGTTCAAAGCACAGCCAGCGGACGCTGCCGGTTTCATCGGTCAGGAATTCGGCCTTATTTGTAGAACCGAAAAAGCTTGCTCTGCGTGGTGCTGATGTAGCATTCTTGTCATAAGGCCTTCGTATTTTAATTGTCTCCTTGCTGAACATGCTTTTTAACGTGTTAATCTCCGCTCGGGACAGGGTAGCGAGTTCGTCCATGTTGATAATGAAGTTGTCGCTAAGCGCGATTAAGCTGTCCTTGTCAGTGGAAATATTCTCTGCAATATATTTATTCAGGGCAGGAGGGCAGAGCCAACGTATAAAAGTGGTTTTGCCGCTGTTTTGCTCTTCATGCACCAGGATCATTGCTTGCTTATTGATAATAGTGTCATTCAGTGCACAGGCTACCGCACGCACCAGTGTTTTGCGAAATTGCATAGGGAAACGTTCTCCGTCTTTGACGGGCAAATAGCCGGTTAACTTTTCGATATAATCTGGATCGGCTCCGGGATCCCAGGGAGGAAGTTGTTCAAAATAATTCCGGAAGGGATTAAAACGATTCACAAAATCAGAACGCAGTAATGAAGTAAGCTTGGCCATAGAGAATTCGATATTATTATGCTGGAGAAAACGATAAACATTATTCTCATTCAAAACATCATACTCGCTTTCCGTGACATCCTTGCGCCGGTACTCAATTTCATTGGATACTTCATTAAAGCGAAGCTCGAAATTTTCATTGATCAGTTCTTCCACTTTTTCAAACTTTGATAATCGTTGCGGCTTTTCTTTTTGTGCTGATTCTTCGGCTTGCGGTTTTTGCTTAACAGTTTGGGCAATAAGCTCGCTAATTTCATTTGCACTATGTTTTCGCAAAAAGAAATCTGAAATATCTTTGCCACCTTCCTCGAAAAGATAATCAGGCAATAATATCCTATGCAATCTATGCTCTCTGGCTGCTTTTTCTGAAGCCTTGTTTCCCGGATTGTCAATATCATAACACAGCAAAACATGCTTGCATTTCTTTGTAAGGGATTCGATATCTACAGCATGTAGTTTTGTAGAGGCATGATCCGCACCTACCGCGGGAATTCCATTTGCATTGGCAACGATCGCATCCTTCAATCCTTCAACAATGAGAATGACATCGCTGAAATCCGGGAGCTGATCCAACCCAAAGAGGTCGTGATAATCATTTGGTTTTTTGCCCAGCCAGAGGTGTTTGGCATTTTTGCCTTTTGCGAGGGGTCGATAAATCTTCCAGCAATCCTGTGAAATTGGAAATGCAAATATGGGGTCATCTTTTGCTGAATGGATAGAATAGTCTTTGCCGCCTTTCCTGAATTTATATGAAAGCAGCGATTGAACATTATATCGACTCAGGATTTTGGCCATATCAGATTCAGGAGCAAAATCAAGCCAGTAGCTGAAATCACCTCCTGGGATGATAGCATAATCTTTGATAGAATTGTCTTGATGCGCTCCGGATTTAATATGGATGGTACTATCAATACTGAAATCATGCTTAATGATTTCAAGTGCTCCCCGGAAATCGCATTTGCAGAACTTCATTACAAAATCAAACGGATTCAGTGTTTCAGCGGTGACAAAATCATGATAACACCAAACTTGTCCTTGGGGATTGAAAAACACCTTGGCATCTGGGTTCTGGCCGTCGTCGCGGAAAATTGCACGGAAATTTTTTCCGGGCCCGTGTTTTTTTAATTCAGGAATGTAACATTCAAAGATAGAAAGGCCATTATTTGTGGCAGAAAGTATTTGTGGTTTTGGGTCATCCATATAATTATAAATAAAAGACCAGTGGGAAGATTTTCCCGCTGGTCGGTTTGACTATTCATCTGATTCTGCGAGCTCATCGAGTTCCTCAATAAGTTCCTTGTCTTCACTAGAGCAGAAGACATCAATCATTAGGCAATCATCCTCTGTTTTGCCTATGATTTCATTCTTGATTTCCCCTTCAGAAAGGACCTCGGCAAAAGCCAGTATATTGTCAGTACTAACGGTAAATTGAATTTTCATTTGTTAAAAGATAAGGGTTAAACATAATTGAATTGCTTTTCAATAGTATGCTTAACCCTTTGGTGGGGAGCCATCTGTCTGCATATAGATTTCTGTTTGCATCGATCAGGGACTTTAGCCTAATAGCTTTTTGGCCAGGTGTTCAGCAGGACAGATTTTCGTATGGCGAATTTTTTTCCAACCTGTGCATACAGGTGTTTGGGAACTGAATTTTTTATTTTCTGAGCTGTGGGAAGGGAGCAGCGGAATAGTTTGGAGATTTGCCGCAGGTTGGTCACCAGTTCTTCATCCTGAACTTCGGTTTTGGGTTCCGACTTTTTCCCGGATTGAAATAGTTCACTAACAATTTCTCTTAAGATTCTTTTAAGATCGTCTTCACTGGCCACAATTATCTTTTCCATATGCGTTCCTCGCTTTTATATGCAAAGATGCAATGGGTCTCATGAGTCACTTGTACATTTCACTACAAAATGCGACAATATTCGACACGTTTAGACAATATTTATCATTGCTGTCGTAAAAGTTACATTAAGTTGCATAATTGTACATAACTGAATACAAACCTGATTAATCAAGGGATTCAGAAGGAACTAAAATTGAATAATAAAAAAGAAAATTGAATAAAATAGAATAGAGGGAGTAAAACGAGTGCGTATGAGCTTTTGCAGAATTTTGGATACTCATTTGGATACTCTAAAAAGAAAAAGCCGCGTAAATTGCGGCTTTCAGCTTGTTAAAAGTGCCCGGAACAGGACTCGAACCTGCACATCCTTGCGAATACTAGTCCCTGAAACTAGCGCGTCTACCAATTCCGCCATCCGGGCAGGATAGCTTTTGTTTTTTGTGCCCAGGACAAGACTCGAACTTGCACACCCGTACGGGCACCAGCCCCTCAAGCTGGCGTGTCTACCAATTTCACCACCTGGGCAAAGGTGGGTGCAAAAGTAATCATTTTTAACTTGCATCAAAGAAAAATTTCAAATTTTACCTTAAATTCGCAAGGCACATGGTGACTAATTGATTGTCAGGACTTTGCCGCGACGGCAATTTTTAAGTCACCCCATGACTATTCATAGATTAACGAATTGTTGCGGAAATAAGGTTTCATGAAAAATTGGATGAGCCTTGTTTTTAAAATACTTCGAAACCACATGGGTTATGCAAGGGTATACATATCCTTTTAAATATTAATTTTGCAGGAAATAGCTGAGATATGAAAAAGTTTGTTTTGCTGATTTTGGCTGCCGTTGTAATTATCAGTTCGTGTGGCAATTCGAATAAGAATAATAATCTGACAGAGGAAGAAAGTGACATCCTGAAAGGCGAATTAGTGATTTTTCATGCCGGCAGCCTGTCATATCCTGTAAAAGCAGTTTGTGATTCTTTCAGGATACGTTATCCGGAGGTGAAAATTCTTACCGAAGCCGCCGGCAGCAAGGATTGTGCCCGAAAGATCAGCGACCTTGGCAAACCCTGCGACATAATGCTCTCTTCGGATTATAAGGTGATAGATGACCTTTTAATTCCTGAATGGGCCGACTGGAACATCAAGTTTGCAACGAATGAAATGGCTATAGTCTATACGGCCAAATCGCGGTATGCCAACAAAATCAATAAAGATAACTGGTACGATATTTTGTTGAAAAAAGATGTGGTTTTCGGTCGCAGCGACCCCGAGAGCGACCCCTGCGGTGTGAGGGCGGTGCTGACCATGAAACTTGCACAGGAATACTATAAAGTACGCGGCCTTTCAGAAAAAATGATGGCTAAAGACAAAAATTATATCCGGCCAAAAGAAACCGACCTTATTGCCCTTCTGGAATCAAATGCTGTTGATTACATTTTCTTATACCGTTCTGTTGCTGAACAGCATCAGCTTAACTACCTCCTTCTGCCGGATGAGATCAATCTGAAGAAAGAAGAATTGTCGGATCTTTATGCCACGGTTAGTGTCGAAACAACGGGTAAAAAACCCGGAGAAAAGATACTTGAAACAGGTGCTCCTATGATCTATGGGCTGACAATTCCTAAAAGCGCTAAAAATTTTAACCTTGCGGTTGCTTTTCTGACTTTTTTCCTTGAGCCAGCCGGAGGGATGGCGATCATGGAAGCCAACGGACAACCTTCTGTTGTTCCTTCAGTGAGCAGCCATTACGATAAGATCCCTGATGAACTTAAAAAGTTTGCGAAACATGAAAACAGGTGATTTTGTTCAATCATAATTATTGTTTTTATAGACAAACATTGTATGAAAAATTATTGTTACTTTTGCCGCCGATATGCATTTACGTGCATAACAAAAAAAAGTGAAAAACTATTGGAATATCCTGTTAATATTAATAAAGATGAAAATTCAAAGCGGCAGAATCACCTCATTTTTGGCACACAGTCTTAAATACATCATTCTGTGTTTAATACCTGCATTCATATTTTCTGGTTGCAAGGATGATTCTGAATCCCGTCCGCCAACCATCAACCTGATATTTGAATCGTGGTGCAACACTGACGGCGATACCCTGGCCATAGGCCAGCCTGTTCGTTTCAGGGTACAGGCAGAAGGGCTGGATGCCAACCTGACCAATTTTACGGTGAAAAAATTGTATGATGGCAACACGAAAACAGTTCTTGATTCGGGATTGAATTCTGCGGGCTTCGTAACCAACCTGAAATATTACCAGAGTGTTGAAGATGAGGTGGTGTGGCAGTTTGCCGTCATGGACAGGGAACGCAATGAAGCCAGCGTATCACTAAAAATATTTAAGGATCCCAACTCTCAGTTTGGCGGCATATACGAATTTTTTAACATACGTATGGGTTACCAGTTAAACAATACTTACGGACACTATTTCCTTCCCCTGATAAACAAGGTTTATTTTGAGGATTCAGCGGCTTTGTACCAGGAAAAAGTTGATTTTCTCACCTATTTTAATTGGAAAGACGATGACGGAGTTTTGCTGCCATCACCCACGTTTTCATCTCCGGGTGAGGAACCAACTGCTACCGGGGAACTTTACGAATTATATTTTCCCTATCTGGTCAATTGGACAACACGGAATTATACGAAGTATGACATCCGCGCTGTAAATGGAGTAACTGCCGAATTGTTCGATAATGCCCATAACGACAGTCTGCTGATCGTTTCCTACGATGATGTGTGGGGAAAAAAGAAATTTAAATGGGCGACAGACGGGAAATTTATTCCCTTTCAGACGGCAGCAGGTAAAAAAGGTATCATAAGGGTTCATCAGGCCGACCTGGATACAACCGGAAGTATTTTAATCTCTTTAAAAATGCAAATGTAAACCTTAACCATAATTATTAACTAAAAACCAAAAAAATGAAAAAAAGATTACTGTTTATCAGCGTGTTTTTCACGATGGCTGCATTGATGGCTCAAGCACAGGACACCATTGTGGCATGGACTTTTCCAACGGGAAATTTGTCTGATACGATTGCCAATAAAGGAATTACCGGCAATGTCGGAGCAAGAACGATCATGCACGAAGGCGGTACTGGCGCCACTACAATGGTTCCGGGCGATGGAACATACGCTGAAGAAGTTTCAGGCTGGAATAATGGTGATACTGTGAAATTCTGGTCGATCAAATTCAAAGCTGAGAATTATCATAACCTGGTTTTGTATTCTAAACAAAAATCAGATGCTACGCTGTATGGCCCCAGGGACTGGAAGGTTCAGTACAAATGGGGAGCAATTCCATGGACGGATATCGGGGGCGGCACTGTCGTGTGCAACAGCGCCTGGAACATGGGTGTTGTAAATGCACTTCCGATTCCTGTTGCCGTTCCGGGCGGTACATCCATATATATCCGATGGATCATGACATCAAATATAGCCCTCGACTTAAATCCTGTTCTTCCCACGGGAAAAGCAGCTATAGACAATATTATTATTTTGGGAACTGCCGATGCTCCGGTTGCTACAGGTGACACAATCACCGGGTTTAATTTTGCAGATACCACTGATACCGAATTTAATGCAGATTTCGGGTTGCCCGGTAACCTGACATATAATATTCAGGCTGAAGATACTTCATTAACTAACGACAGAACTATCTATTATAGCAGTGGAAACTCTGATTATGCCGCCACGGCAACAGGATGGGATGGTGGTGACAGCGTGAAATTCTGGTCTATAAAATTTAAAGCGAACGGTTATAAAGATATGGTTGTTTGGTCGAAACAAAGATCAGGAGGAACATATCCCGGCCCTAAATACTGGAAGTTACAATGCATGAAGAGTGGTGGCGCCTGGACAGATGTTCCGGGAGGTGCTGTTACTGTCGCTAATGAATGGACTACCGGCGTCATTGACAGCTTACCTCTTCCGGCATTTCTTAACGACCCCGGGACTACTTCTATTTATTTACGTTGGATTATGACTTCTAATGAAAGTTCTGCCGGCGGTAATGTTTTATCCACAGGGATTTCTAAAATTGACGATATCCTTGTTACTGGAGCACTCTCAGGCACCGGTATTTCAAATGTGATCTATGAAAACAATGTCAGCATGTATCCGAACCCCTGCAATGATGTTCTTCACATAGAATCAGCAGAAGGCATTGCAAAAACGGAAATTTACAATATGCTCGGCGCAAGAGTATATGCTTCAAACGAAAAATCACAACGTATAGACGTTAATGTAACTAATTTTGATTCCGGTTTGTATATCGTAATCTTACACTTTCCTAACGAATCAAAAATTGTTAGCAGAAAAGTTATCATTGATTAATTTCATCAATCCTTTTTCGAATGACTGTCGGCAGCGATCCTGCTGACAGTCTTTTTTTACATGAGAAAAATTGCATTACATATTATTTTTGTATTGTTAGCCATTACTTCGAATGCCCAGTCGATAGAAGGTTATATCAGGGATAGCAGCAACAATCCGGTTTCTGATGCGAATGTAATTTTATCGGGCACCAAACTGGGGACAACTTCAAATGATCTTGGGTTTTACAGGATAAGCGGTATTAAAAAAGGAACTTATATCGTTGAAGTTACTCACCTTGGTTATGTGCCGGCCTCTCAAACGATAAATATAAAAAATGATGTAGTTCTGAAGCTGGATTTTCTGTTGAAAAAAGATCCGGTCAATATTGATGAAGTTGTTATACAGGCCGAAAGCGCTAACAAATTTGATATCATCAATATCCCCGTCAGGACAAAATTACTGGATGAACAGGATATAAAGCAGATACCGTCAATTTCAGCGGGTAAATTGCTGGAGGCCGTGTCGGGAGTCAATGTCAGCAACGAGTTTGGCATATTTTCATCATCCACGGTAGTAGCGCTGAGGGGCATCGGCGGAAGTTCACAAACAGGCACCCTGATTGTCTTTGATGGAATGCCGCTGAACAAATCTGACGGAGGCTCGGTAAACTGGAACATCATCGACAAGGACAATATTGAAAAGATAGAGATCATCAAAGGCCCCGGTTCTGCCCTCTACGGGTCGAATGCGATGGGAGGGATCATAAACATCATGAGCAAACCGCCGGTAGGAAATTTTGGATGCAAAGTCAGCCTTTCGTCAGGGACATACAAAACCCTCGAATTGAAGACCGATCTGACAGGCTCTTTCTATAACGGATTATTTTTCTGGAAAGCATTTCTAAATCATCATGTCAGCGATGGCTACATAAACACGCCTGATGAGATCATCAAAGAAAATGATTCGATAGTGGTGCCTGTCTACCTGAAAGAATTATTTGCCGGGGGATCACTCGGGTATCATCTGAATGAAAACAACACCATAGAATTGTCATTCAATTACTATGACGATATCAGGGGGCGCGGCGTTAAAATATACGAAGATGCCGGATCCAATGTAGAAAGGGACAGCTACCATGCTTTTTTAAAATACAAAGGACAGGTAAAAAAATGGAGGATCTATACCAATGTTTTCGGCCTGTACGAAAAATATTTCCGCCTCAATGAATATTACAGCGACGGGGCTTACACGCTGTATGAAGTGGACTCACGAAGAGAGGATTACGGGCTGCGCCTGTGGACAGAAACGGCTATCGGAACAAAAAATGAGATCACTTTCGGCGGCGAAGCGAGGATGGGCAGGGTGAATGGGAAAGATATTTATTATACATCCACAGATCTTATCAGGAACAGAGGCACCATGACCACATATTCCCTATTTGTTCAGGACAAGTTCACATTCGGACATCAGAAATGGAACCTCCTTGCCGGCCTCCGCTTTGATGGCGCCGTGTTCTATGATGCTGCCTTTTCGATAGAAAAACCATCATATTCCATTGAATATCTGACCGGCTTTCAATTTGATCAAGTTGAAACAAAACAGTGGACAGCTATAAATCCCAAACTGACATTGCAGTATCTTCCTCACCCAACCATGAAAATGTACATTTCCATTGCCAAGGGATTCCGGTCGCCCATACTCGACGACCTCTGCCGGTCTGAATACAGCCGCTATGGCTTCAGAGTGGCCAACCCGGCAATAAAACCCGAGCACCTTTATAATATGGAATTTGGCATGGACAAAACGTTCCTTAAAAAACTGAAAACCGAATTTTCATTTTACTACTCTGAAGGCTATGATTTCATGTCCCTGCTTTCTACTTCCGATTCTGTCAACCTCGGATACACCATCGCCCCGATATATCAGGTTACCAATATCAGCAAAGTGAATATTTTTGGTATTGAAGCGGATGTGTCTTCCCCTATCGGTAAATATTTCCGGGCGTATTTCAATTATACATTCAATCATTCCACGATCAGCCATTTTGAGCCTAACACGGCTGCCGACCGCGACCTGACAGGCAAGTTTCTCCCCGATGTTCCTATGCACCAGTTTTCTGCCGGTGTCAGTGTCCTGACTGATTATGTCAATATTTCTGTTGCCGGTAAATATGTGGGTACACGCTGGGTAAAAGACGACAATTCGGTGGACAATGTTTTCCTGATGTCCGACAGGTATCCTGCACGGTTCATCACTGATATCAAGCTGTGGCAAAAGATTAAGCCGTTTGATTTCAGTATTGATATTGATAATTTGTTCAATATTGTCTATATCAACAACAAGGGCTACAAATCGCCGGGCAGGATGGTGTTCGGCAAAGTGAGTTATACGTTCAGTAAAAAGAAAAAATAAGAAAAAAATTATTAATTTTATAAAACATGATTATGAAAAAGATTAGCTTTTTGGTTTTGGCGCTCGCTCTTGCGCTATTTGCAAGTTGTAACAGGGAAAAGGTCGGATCGGCCAATGAAAATGGTAACAACAATCTGGTTGGCGATACCGCAGGTATGACAAATGATTTTTATGATGATGCCGAAACCATTGCCCTGAAGGGCGACCGCAAAATTGAGATCGCCGGAGAGGTTGAAAAACCAGGTGTTGTAGACTTTTCAAAGATGAAAAAACGCAGCATCATCGTAAAGGAAACAATATTTAAAGTTCCTGCGGATTCTTTTGTCGGAGCTTACCGCTACGATGGATATTCTCTTTATGATATTCTGAATGAAATTGTTCTCAAAAAGAAAAACGAAAAGGATTTTCCTCCGATAATTGACCTGTTCGTAGAGATCGAAAATAATAAAGGTGAAAAAGTCGTGCTTAGCTGGGGCGAAATTTATTACCCCATTCATCGTCACGAGATCATCATTGCTACAGATGTGATGAGGATAGTGCCCAGCAAGACGAAAGAATTATGGACCTTGCCGGAAAATACTAAACTGGTTGTGGGTGGCGATCTGGTCACTGCCCGGAATATCTCAAATCCGGTAAAAATCTCTGTGGTGTCTTACCCGCTTGATGTTCCCGTACAAAAAGATATGAAACCCTTGTACAGCCCGGAAGTAAAAATTACAGACGGTAAAATTGACTGTGAAATATTGAAAAGCCTGCCAAAGGATCTTCTTGTTCAAAATTATCCTGCAATTTTCTATGGCCGTGGCAAAGGAATTCACAGCACACAGCCTTTTAAAGGCGTGATGATAAAAGATATTCTCGGCAGAGATTTTTCCTTTAGTGTGGAAAGGCTTCAGAAAGGCCTGATACTGGCAGTGGCAAAAGATGGCTACCGGGGTGTTTTCACCTATAGTGAAGTTATGAACCGCAACGACCAGTCGGAATTGTTGCTTATCGCGGCCCCTGAAGAAAAAGATGACGCTGTTTTCAGGCTGTATCCCGCCATGGATTTTTTCAGCGACCGTGCTGTTAAAGCGCTGACTGAAATACGCTGTGTGACCCGTTAGTTTCTTACAACAAAAAGATGTCAGGAAACAAAAGTGCATTAATATCTCCTTTCAGGATTATTCTTATCCTGTTGGGCAGTGTGATACTTTTGTTCCTTATTGCTCCTATAGCAGGGATGTTTCTGGCCACTCCTGTTTCTACTATTTTTGAATCGGCAAAGGATACGGAGGTACGTGATTCCATTTGGCTGACACTTTTTACTGCTATGGGTGCAACACTTTTTTCGGCTGTTGGAGCCATACCGCTTGCGTATATTCTGGCCCGCAAGAATTTCAAGCTGAAAAGGTTTGTCCTGGGACTTATAGATCTTCCAATTGTTATCCCGCATTCAGCGGCTGGTATCGCAATACTCGGGTTCATTTCGCGTGATACGGTGGCCGGGAAATTTGCTTCAACTTTCGGCATTGATCTGGTAGGGCATCCCGCAGGGATATCCATAGCGATGGCATTTGTCAGCCTTCCATTTTTAATAAATTCCGCCCGCGACGGTTTTATTAGCGTTCCTGTGCGGCTCGAAAAAGCTGCTTTGGTGCTTGGGGCTTCACCGATACGGATATTTTTCAGTATTTCGCTTCCCCTCGCATGGAAAAACATCGTTTCCGGGCTGATCATGATGTTTGCAAGAGGCATGAGTGAGTTCGGCGCCGTTGTTATTGTGGCTTACCATCCCATGGTTACACCTGTATTGATATTTGAGCGTTTTGGTTCTTTCGGGCTGAGTTATGCCCGCCCGGCGGCTGTTCTCTTCATCCTGGTATCACTGTTGTTTTTTGTGGTTCTGCGATTACTTACAAAAACAAAAAATGCTTGAGCTGAAAAAAATATCGAAAAGAGCCGGCGATTTTGCCTTACAGGACATTTCTTTTCATGTCTCAAAAGGAGAATATTTTGTGCTTCTCGGGGTTTCGGGCGCTGGCAAGACCATGCTGCTCGAGATTATCGCCGGCCTTCGGAATCCTGACAGCGGCAGCATAGTTATCAATGGCAGGGAACTAACCCATGTAAAAGCCAACAAGCGCGGGGTAGGGCTGGTTTTTCAGGATAATGCAATATTTCCTCATCTGAGCGTGGAAAAAAATATTGCATATTCTTTTCACGGCAAGGGATATTCAACAAATGAAGTGCGGTCAAGGGTATTAAAATGGGCGGAAACAATGAACATTGCCGGCCTGCTGAACCGCAAACCATCCGGGCTTTCGGGCGGCGAAATCAGGAGGGTGGCGCTGGCAAGGACGCTGGCTATGGAGCCAACGGTTTTATTGCTGGATGAACCTTTATCATCACTGGATGTGCTGATACAGTATGATATGATCAGGTTGCTGAAAAAATTGCATGAAGCAGGACAGACGATCATACACGTAACCCATGATTTTAATGAA
>Ga0116171_10004443_pt1 | contig 12630 bp, 7 predicted proteins | sample AD_JPNHW2_MetaG_FD_89798 | JGI IMG/M metagenome (GOLD analysis project Ga0116171, IMG submission 89798) | Active sludge microbial communities of municipal wastewater-treating anaerobic digesters from Japan - AD_JPNHW2_MetaG | ecosystem: Engineered > Bioreactor > Anaerobic > Digestate | place...
CAATGGGAAAATTACAGTGGTTATATTCGCAGTCTGGGCGATATCAATCATGACGGCTTTTCAGACTTGGGTTATATCCTCAGGCCTTATCAATATTATGGATCTAACAGTTTCCATATCATCTACGGCGGAACCATGCAGGATGTTGAATGGATGGCAGCGGGCTATTCTTCAATTTATGGCACTTTCCAAGGAGTGGGAGATGTGAATGCAGATGGTATTGATGATTTTACCATTGGCTATGTTATCGGGATACGCAGCGATAGGGAATTCATTTTTCGGAATGTTCTGTATTTCGGTAATGACACGTCAGTTTATTCTGACAGCCTTGATATGTATGATGGGGAGAATGTGTGGTATTTCAGCTATCCGGCTGGGGATGTAAACGGTGATGGCATTGATGATTTCGTTTCATATTATAATGGTCAGGGATCCCGATTGTATTTTGGCAGCAGTGATTTTTCATTGGAGAATTACATCTTTTTACCCGGCTGCTTTAATGGAGATAGTGCCGGAAACGGATTTGTCTGTGGCGATATTAACGGAAGCGGGATGAATTCCATTGTCGGCGGTTCTGTGGAAGGCTTTGCAGGTACAGGTTATGTTAAAATCTGGATGGGAACATCCTGGATGAATGCGGGAGCAGATCTCACTTTGCTTCCTCCTCCTGAAGCCGCTTATGACATGTTCGGTGAATGTATTACCATGGGGGATTATAATGGGGATGGATATTGTGACATCGCCATTTCTGCATCGTATCACCCGGGTGCGAGTCTTGATATCGGTCATGTTTATGTTTATGCAGGTTCAGCCGGATTATCTGATCCTGTGACGGAAGCTGTCCAAGTTCCCAAACCCAATTCAATGTCATTATACCCCAATCCGCTGCACAATGCAGAAGAACTAACCATCAAATTCAATCTTAGGTCAAAAACCAATCAATCTGCCACTTTCACAATTTATAACATCAGAGGTCAAAAAGCAATGTCGTTTCCTGTAACAGCAGAACAGATGAAGCGCGGTTCCGTGATTTTCTCTCCTAATCAATTGGCAACCGGCATTTATATCTGCACTTTACAGATCGGAGAACAGAGAATTCATGCAAAATTGAGTATCGTAAAATAGCAGCAGAAGGTTATAGGGTAATGGTATGATATTTACCATATCATTTCATGTTTCTTGTGTTTTTTGTTTTAAGATAAACCCTTCCTTGTACCATAGGTCACCTGACCTGTTCGTTTAAGCAGGTATTCCTACCTTCGATATGATTCTTATAATATGCATGGATCCAGGATTGGAAAACCCTTCCAAAAACAGGGTATGAAAAAAAACAATCAATTGTACTGAGTATTTAACAGACTTGATGGTTTTATCCGATTCGATGAGAATATTATTCTTGACATATTATAATTGCGAATGAATATTCAAAATTGAGAGCGTAAGATAATAAAGGTTAGATACAACAAGAAGGTTTATCATGGATTTTCTAATGAATCTTATATCGTCTTCATGCTCTGTCAATGATGAATCTTATTTTCTATACAATTCATTACGATTCAAATGAAAGGTGCTTTCTTATGAACAAATATTTAATATTATTCATCTTCATATTTTGCTTTTGGCTCAATCTATTTTCGCAGAATCATATGGATTTGCTCACAACGATTACCGGTGAAGCGTATGGCTCCAGTATAGGATCGATTTCCACCACTTTGGACTGGAACGGGGACGGCTATGATGATCTGGTGCTATTTTCATCCTATGTACCTCAACAACCTGAGCCGAATTTCGATGGTAGTATAAAGGTATATTTTGGTGGTCCTGCTTTCGATAATGTACCTGATATTTCTTTTTTAGGAAATTATTATGTTGAGTATGATGGAATTTCTTTATGCAATGCCGGGGATATGAATGGTGACGGGATTGATGATCTGGCATTGTTAAAACGCGGTCCTGTACTTGATTCACATTCCAATCATTTCAATCGGATTTTATGCATATACTTTGGTGGTGCCAATCCTGATACAACAGCTGATTACCAGGTCATCTTTCCATATCAGCAATGGGAAAATTACAGTGGTTATATTCGCAGTCTGGGCGATATCAATCATGACGGCTTTTCAGACTTGGGTTATATCCTCAGACCTTATCAATATTATGGGTCCAACAGTTTCCATATCATCTACGGCGGAACCATGCAGGATGTTGAATGGATGGCAGCGGGCTATTCTTCAATGTATGGCACTTTCCAAGGAGTGGGAGATGTGAATGCGGATGGTATTGATGATTTTGCGATTGGCTACGCAAGTGAGCTACTCAGTGGTTCACAACGTGTTAACCGGAATGTTCTATATTTTGGTAATTACATTTCAGTTTATTCAGATAGTCTGGTTCTCTTTGAAGAAGAAAATGCTGACTATTATTTTTTCCCTGCTGGGGATGTAAACGGTGATGGTATTGATGATTTCGTAACCTATTTCAATGGACAGGGTGCAAGGTTATATTTTGGCAGTCATGATTTTTCTGCGAATAATTATATCTTTTTAATTGATTGCCATTATGCAAGTAATCCCTGTGGATTTGCCTGTGGCGACATTAACGGAAGCGGGATGAATGCCATTGTCGGCGGTTCTGTGGAAGGCTTTGCAGGTACAGGTTATGTTAAAATCTGGATGGGAACATCCTGGATGAATGCGGGAGCAGATCTCACGTTACTTCCACCTCCTGAAGCCGCTTATGACATGTTCGGGAGAAGTATCACCATGGGGGATTATAATGGGGATGGATATTGTGACATCGCCATTTCTGCACCTTTTCACCCGGGTGCGAGTCTTGATCTTGGTCATGTTTATGTTTATGCAGGTTCAGCCGGATTATCTGATCCTGTGACGGAAGCTGTCCAAGTTCCCAAACCCAATTCAATGTCATTATACCCCAATCCGCTGCATAATGCAGAAGAACTAACCATCAAATTCAATCTTAGGTCAAAAACCAATCAATCTGCCACTTTCACAGTTTATAACATCAGAGGTCAAAAAGCAATGTCGTTTCCTGTAACAGCGGAACAGATGAAGCGCGGTTCCGTGATCTTCTCTCCTAATCAATTGGCGACCGGCATTTATATCTGCACTTTACAGATCGGAGAACAGAGAATTCATGCAAAATTGAGTATCGTAAAATAGCAGCAGAAGGATATAGGGTAATAGTATGATATTTACCATATCATTTTATGTTTCCCTATCATAAGAGGATATATTTACTATTACCATTATTAATACTGTTGATATTACAAGGAGGTCAAATGAAAAACATTTCTTATATCTTGTGTCTCTTATACTTCGTTATGTTACCCATCTCAATTTTTTCAACAAACGATTTTATTATAGGTGCTTGGGATTGGCGAGCAGGAGAGTATTACCCGGGACACATGCAGGAAGGCATCGACAGATTGACAGATGCCCATTATAATACTACATGTGTTTCATACGATGAGAATTTCTGGGATATGAATAATACTCAAGCTAAGTATGAAGCCAGCCTGGATGCTTTACGATCCCATAACCTGGATGCCATTTTCAACGATTTTTTGTTAAATCCATATTGGCGAAATAATACTACAGAACATATAGCAGACTTTGGAAAAGTGAGTTTATACAATCTCACCAATTCGAATTATCTTCGTCTGGAAGCAGAGTACAATGACGAGAGCAACCTTAACAATGATGATTCCAATAATGATGCATTCTTTTACCGCTTTACGAGAGATGCACCAACCAGCAATGTTTTGACACGTCCAATACCTGAAAGTAATGCTTCCAATGGTTGGGCTTATCAATACGATCCTTCATCATATCCATCAGATGATTGGGTAACCATCCTGGATAAGTTGTGTTGTCGTTGGGATGTAACAGATACAAAAATCAACAACGATTTGTTTCAATTTTCGAAAATCTGTGCGTATACGACTCCGGGAGAATATCTGCTCGATAACGCCTACTTAAATAATGATAGTCTCTATATATCGATATCGGTTAACTGGAATGGTTTTAGGGAGATGAGTGATAATTTGATTAGGATGGTATTCTATGATACGGCGACCGATACTGAAATACCTTCATACTTGTTTGTTCCTCTTGGTACCTATGCCCTTACTTTAAATACAAATGATTATGAGGATGGTGCACATGATTATAATGCTAATAATCAAGAAAATGGTTATCGTGTATTTACTTATGCCATCAGTCTGGCAAATTTAAGAGCATATGGTTTTTTTGGAGCCGATCCAATAACGTACAGCTATCGTAATCTGGAAAATTTCGGTGTCAAGGTTCAGTGGTCACAGATAGCACGAGTGTCTGTAGATTATCTTGAATTCGAAGATTCTACACATCGCTATATGAGGCAGCATAACGATCAGGTTAAGGGTTGGCTACAGGAATATTTGAATACCAGGTTAATTGGGTTGAATAATCCTCCTATAGCCTATTATACAGGTGTAGATGAACCCTATATTAGCAACTTTGATTCTTTTCGTATTGTTGGAAACTGGCTGAGAGAACTCAACCTGCCACCTATTGCATCCCCTGATAATGATACGCGTTTTTATGTATCTACATTGACGAAACCAAATACTGAACATGTCAATCTCATGCGAATTTTCGACACTCTTGCAAACACTTCAGTCATGTTTGTTGATCATTATCCCATCAGACCTAACACGGATTGGGGTAATCCGGAAGCACTCAACGGAGTTCAAACAAGCATAAACGAAATGTTGTCCCGGTACGACCAATGTAAACAAACTTGCACTGCATCCTCAAGCAAGTTTATTGCCATCCCTCAGACTTTCGCCTATTGGAATGGTCATACTGGCGATCCATATTATAACAATTCTATGGCTGAGAATAGTTGGTTTTGTTATGAAATGCCCACTGCTAATATGTTGAAATGCCTGAAATATCTTCCTCTTTGTTATGGTGTAGATGGGATATCGGATTTTACTTTAAGCTCTGCAGGAGCAATGTTTGTGTGTCCGACGGATTACACTTGGCTTCATCCTGCTAATGATGCTTACCCTCCAATTCAAGCTGCTAATGATAAAATCAAAATTTATGGACCGATTTTATTAGGTGCAGATTGGCAAGGCGCACAATGTATCAAAATTGATGATCAAATGCAGACAAGTCCAATAATGGATATTAGCTTGGTAAATGATAATATCTCAGGCAGCAATGAGTACCACAGCTATGTTCAATGTGCTTTGTATCAAAAGAATCAGGAGCGTTATTTCTACCTGGTCAATCGAAGAACTGATTATCTGAGACAGGGTGAATCTCCATCAACTACACATTATCATAATTACAGCAGTATTTTTCAATCTCCGACTGACTCATATCTCAGATTTTCATGGGATGGGAATACATCATTTGAGAATGTATATGGTTCAAGAGTAGGTCTATTAGATCCTTATTGACACAATTTACAGACAATCAATATCGTCAACCATACTGGTTATACTGACATCAGTATAGCTCCGGGTGAAGCAACATTGCGTCAGATTGTATCTGTGTTACCTGCCGTTGTCACAAGCAATTTTACGGCATCTAGTGATGTATATGTTGTTGACTCGTCAGCTTCAATAAGTAACTCTACGGTAACAATTCCCATCTCGAAAACCTTGTATGTTCGTGATAATTGTAGATTGAAAATCGAAAATGGATCTCAATTGATTATCAACGGTAATTTGGATATTGGAAATACTTCGGTAATTATCGTGAGGAATGGTTCTACTCTCACTATTTCTGAAGCATTATACGCAAATAATAGTTCAAGAATAATTGTGGATAATTACAGTCATCTGGTTATTCAGGGAATTTATACCGCAGGAATTAACAGTGACTTAAGTGCAGAAAGAAATAGTGATATCACTTTTATTTCAGCTAACTGTACAATGGCGGAAGGAACCGCGATACATACATCCGACTCGGGTGTTATTTTAGGAAACTCAAATTTCATAGGATTGTCAGGAGTTACCTGGAATGGCTTCAATTGCACAAATGGATTCCTCTCTGTACATAATGTACGAGTTGAAAATGCTATTAATGCATTTACAGTAAGTAACAGTAACATGAGTATCTTCGGAAGTATTATCAGAGTTCCTGCTCATGGAATTGGTATTCAAATATTAAATAGTCTTGGTTCTAATATCATCAATCTTGACAGTGAAAATGGCATATATAATAGTATTGCAGGCAGTTCCGGATTAATCGATGATCAGAAGGGAATTGTAATGCATAGTAGTTCGAATCCATTCTATTGCTGTCACACAAGATTCGAAAACTTGGGAGTTGGAATTGAATACTCATTAACAGCTAGCAAAACTGATTCTATTTCTACATGTGTGTTTAATGACTGTATAAATGGAGTCAATGTTACTGGTGGCGCAGGTTTGGCAAAAATAAGTAATTGCCAATTCAATTTTGGAAATCAAATTTCGTCACTTTTCTGTTTTGGCATTAAACTTCAAACTTATAATCCGTTTATCAATTCGTGCAGTTTTTGGACAAATACTCTTCATGATAAGTTAACGGGTATTTTTCTTGATGCTACACAATCCGTAAAGGAAATACCGATTAGCAACTGTACTTTTGAAAACTTAGGCTATGGTGTACAGGGGCGTGAATCTCAAGTCACATGTATCGGCAATGTTTTTACTAACAATATTAGAGGTATTGCAATCGGTGCAAAGTCTTTGTTTTGCTTAAATAACGACGCAAGAAACGAATTTCGATCCATATATTCAAACCTCTGGTTTTGGGACTCTCAGTATTCACCTGCTAGCTTTGAGAAATTCACTGCAAGTGTATTTCTTAGGGCAGGACATAATGACTTTTATAATTTTGCTAATTGTTGTGATTTCAGATTTGATGCTAATCACTATGATTTTGAGCATTCAAGTAAAATAGATGCGAGCGGAAATTTCTGGGGATATCCTTCGGATGATAATAACCTTCCAACGGTTAATCCTATTCAAAACGCTAATTTAATAATTAGTGATTATTCAGATCGAGCACCTAATATTCCAGATCCTAATATCACTGAAAACAGACTTGATATTGCAGCAGGTTTTGAAAAGATTGAAGCATATACATCTGCTTATTTACTTTATCAACAAATTCTCCATGAACGCTTACTTGAGGAAAAGGACTATTGGGATGTATGTGTTCCGAAGATATTCAGTCTTGCAAAAGGTAATCAGTTTGACTTTGATGCATTACTGAGCTACTATGATTTCGAGATCGCTCAGACTGACCCAACGGACAAAATTGAACTCATTTGGTTGATGAACGGATATAAGGCATTTACATGTTTGGCAAAAAAGGATTACCAAGGTGCTGCAGATATCATATCTGAAAGAATCTTAAACCCAATTTCAGAAATTGATTCTTTAAATGCCGTTATTGATCTTGAGATTGTTTATTTCCAAAGGGATTTAGATGGTTCAAAAAAACCTTTAAATACAAATTTTACCCAATATCACTATCCAAATTTGCAGATATTCAACGCTAAGCATGTGGAAAATCTGATGAAGTTACAAACTCTTTATGACAGACAAGATGGGACACCGTATTCTATTCCTACTACCGTGATTCTGAATCAGAATTATCCAAATCCATTCAATCCATCTACTACAATTGAATTTGGAGTTCCTATAGCTGAAAATGTATCAATCAAAATCTTCAATATCAAAGGACAAGAAGTTAAAAAAGTGGTTGATCAAAATTATCAACCAGGAAAATTCAAAGTTGTTTGGGAAGGTAATAACAATGCAGGAAAACCGGTATCAGCAGGAGTATACTTTTACCGCATAGAAGCTGGAGGTAAAAGCATTACTCATAAGATGTTATTACTTAAATAAGAGTTATTTGTTACAAAAGAAGGGCAGACTTTTGTCTGCCCTTTCAATTTTAAAAGCAATTTCATAGCTACTAATTCTTCTTTCAGTTTGGAATATGCCAGTGTATTTCACTTGAATACTTATTAATACGTTTAAGCAGGTATTCCTACCTTCGATATAATTCTTATAACATTCATGGATCCAGGATTTTGTGGAGAAGATCGCAATAAATTGGGATAATCCTTCGCTTATTCTCCTACGACCTTGTTTTTTCTGATGTAGTCTATCAACTGATTCACGAAAATAATCTTGGTATCCTTGATATGTTTCGGTGTGAAATCGAGGTATTTGTCGTAGTGTGTCAGGACATAATCGTGTGACACTCCATGATAGGTCTTTTTGGGATCAAGCGGGATGCTGTTGATCCTGATATTGGTGACTCTGCTTGAATCAACAATATCATAAGTGATGGGATACCACTGGGCGATATCGTGATCCTGGGTTTTCATCATTTGCAGATTCATTTGTATCATATGAGGAATATCCTTTCCCCTGCATGTAAAGGTCTGGATGATATTGCCAAAGGGAACCATTTCCTGCATTTGTTTCTTGGTAATGGGTCCAGGCTGTAGGGATGTCCTGATCCCACCGCAGTTGATTATGCTGAAATCAGCGCCTGATTTGATGTGGTAATCATCATAGAGAGCTTTTGCCTGCCATCGGGAAGCAGCAGTTTCCTTGTATTTATCAGGTATCCAAGGAACGGTAAGAGTTCCAAGCACTTCTCCCTGTTCCTTTTCGATTTCATCCGCTATGCTACCTACAAAACTTGATAATACCGTAGGTGCATTGACCTTATCTTCAACAGGAATGAGCTTGTGTTTCCATGATGCGATCCTGTCATTTTGGACATCTACATCCAATTCGCCGAGATAGATCAGTTGTGCGCCGGTTTCTGTGATGAGGATGCCATTTACAACCATAGGCTGCTGTAATATCGCATGGGTGTGCCCACCAAGTATCACATCGACTCGTGAATCCAATTGGGTGGCAAGAAGACTGTCATCTTCCACGCCGATATGAGTAAGGAGTACAACGAGATCTGACTGTCTATCCACTTCATCGATCACTTTATCAACCGCTTCCTTGTAAGGGAGAATTTTCAGACCTTTGGTATTTGTGATACTCACCTTTTCATTCAGATCGGTTAGGATCAGACCAATCACGCCAACCCTGAGAGAATCCAACTGAAAGATCTTATAAGGATAAGGGGAGAAGTATTTCTTTCCTACCATAAGATTAGAGTTTACATAAGGAAATTTGGCAATTCGCATGTAGCCCTTCACATCATTCATGGTCTGGTCGAATTCATGATTTCCTAAGGTAGCGGCAGAATAACCGAGCTGGTTCATAACTTCAACGACAGCACCACCCTTTACTCCCTCATAAACATAATTGGAAAAGGCTGTTCCCGTATGCTGGTCACCGCTGTCGAAGGTGAGATTTCTCGGGAAGGCTGCTCTTTCTTCATCCAATATCCTTTCCAGGTTGGCATATCCGCCTAATGAAAAGGTTTGTCCATCGGACTTGTAAGTTTTGGGCATATAATAAGAATGTGTATCATTCGTGAACAGGATACGAAGTGGCACTGCAGCAAGTAGATAAACACACAGTAATAGAATGATCAGAAGGATAGATTTTTTCATTATGGATCCTTATGGTTGGTAATTTTGATTCGTACTAATAAACCAATTGTCGTAGGATCGATATTCCGTCATCTCTGGTATCGACGAAATTCAGGAGTTGATTGAACCCTACAATATCGAAGGATTCACGGATGAATTGAGGAGCACTGCAGAAGAGAATATCGCCCTTGTTATCCTTGATGCTTTTTGCAAGTCTTTGCAGGAGTGACATACCTGCACTGCTTACATAGACGAGATCAGATAGATCGACTAAAACCTTTATTTCGACGATATTCATATATTGATCGAGTTCCAAACTTAGATTCTCGACGGTTGCCGTTTCCAATTTTCCATGTAGTGTAACGATAATGATATCGTTGACTTGATCGAAGCGAATGTCCATTTCAATTTCCTTTATTGATCGAGGAGTTTACAGATTTTGTGTATATTATGACCATTTTCTCTTTCATATGTGAATTCATGTGTCATTTTTTTAATGATATGTATTCCCAATCCGCCAATCTTTCGTTCTGACAGATTTGGATTTAGATCAGGTTCAGGATAGAGCATGGGATTGAATTCAATTCCATCATCGACCACTTCCACAACGACTTTGTTTCCCAGCAATTCCAGATTGATCTCGATCTGATGTTCAGAATCATCTTCAAAGGCATATCGAATGATATTTGAAAGCAGTTCATCCATCACAAGGCTCAATTGGGCTGAGACCCTAGAGGGCAATCTCCAGGGCAGAGAAATTTCATCAATGATATCATTGATTCGTGTGATCTCAGATAGGTGGTTTTGGATGATAATCCTCATAATCCTGCCTGCTTGAACTGCATAGCGTTATCTCAAGTTTGCTCCTTTCCAACGGTTCTTCTATCTCTATCAATCTATTTCAATAATCAAATATATGAAAATGTAAAGTCAAGTATTATTTCTAGATAAATGTATCCTGATTATACAACTTCCCCGTTTAAAACTCCGTGCGCTACGAATTCTTCCCATGTTTCAACGGTTTCAAATGACAGCCTATTTTTTGCTGCTTCTGTAAACGCTCCTGCATGAGGTGATAATAAAACATGCGGGGAGTCAGCAAAATGAGCAGGTTCCCATGGTTCTTCTTCAAAAACATCGAGCGCAACACCCTTGAGCAGATTCTTGTTCAACCCGAGAGCAATGGCTTCTTCTTCCACAACCGCCCCGCGTGCTGTATTGATCAGAAATATAGGGTGGGAGAGGAGTTTCAGGGTTGCCTTGCAGAAATAGTATTTTGTTTCCTCGGTAAGAGGACAATGGAAAGTAAGCAGGTTGCACCATTTCAGACCGGTGGCATAGGTGGTCGGCGTGACTTTTCGTTCCTTCCACTGCTGTTCATTTAGATAAGGGTCAACCCCCAGTACTTCGGCACCTAACTGCTGAAGCAGATTCGCCACTCTTGTTCCCACTCTTCCAACACCAATGACAAGCACCCTCAGGTCAGATAATTCCATATTCGGAAGTAATTTTTCCTTCCAGTGCTTGTTGAGGACGGCATTCTTCATCAGGTACTGCTGTTTGAGCAGAGAGAGGATGAAGGCAATTGTATGCTCGAATGCAGAAATGGCATTTGCCTCTGGAGTGTGGCTGATTTTCACCTTATATTTCCTTGCTGAATCGAGGTCGATATTATCGACACCCGTACCTGCTCTAATTACAAGTTTCAAATTTGGAAATCGTTTGAAGTAGGATTCATTGAAAATAGTCTGCGTTCGAATGATGATGATCTCGATCTCTTCCGAGAACATAATATTCTCTGTTGTGAACCAATGGCGTAGGTTGCGCTTATCCAATTCTTCCCAAAACTGCCCGGGCATTTCTTCTAAAACGAGTGTATGCATCTTTACACCTTCTGATATGTGATGAAATGGATCTTGGCTACTTCGTTCAATCGCTCTTTGCCAAATTGGGCAGCAAATTCCCTGGCAATGCTGATTACATTATGAGATGCTCCTTTTGGGAGGGCGATTCCATATTTCCTGGAGAGAGAAGCCATGGTTTCTAAAAAATGATACCTGGCGATAATGGATGCAGCCGCAACAGCAATATCAGATTCTGCCTGTGTTCGCTCCATGATGACCACTTTGTGTGTTTTGCGGATTTGAACGGTGAGTTGATTGCTTTTCTGAAATTGATCGATAAGAATGCCATCACAGGGATATTGATCCAGTAATTCCGTAACTGCTTTCCCATGCATCCAGGTCATCATTTCATTCAGTTTTTTTCCTTGTTTGACGAAATCCGAGTAAAGATTATTGTATTTATCAGGTTTCAGTATCATGACCTTGGCATGGGAATTGTAGGTCTTGAGTATGAGTTTTGCTGTTTTGATGATATCTGAATCCTTCATCAATTTACTGTCACGGGTACCCCACTTTTGCAGATTATCCACCATATCATTTCTGCAATAGAAAGCACAGATCACAAGAGGACCGAAAAAGTCGCCCTTCCCCGATTCATCGGAACCGATCCATTGTTTCCAATCATGATGTTTCGGGAGCGATTTGTCGATTTGAATGATTTGGTGATGAATGAGTTGTTCTGCCAATGGACGGAGCGGATTCGATTTATTGCCACCGATGACGAAGGAAATGCCCTTTTTCTCTGAATGATACACATTCATAGGAATCGATTGACCTTCTTTTTCGAATACCAATTGCATTCCATAAGGTATTTCTTTTTCATCCGTGATCATCAGGTTTTGGGCTTCGGCTTTCTTTAAAAGATCGGCAATATGAGCAAGCATTATTTGATTCATTCCACCACCTTATATATTGCATTGAATGTAGAGTATGGTATTTGTCAAGTTCAAGAATGATATTTGAGAAATTCAGATTTTCACTTGACACGATATTCAAAAATGAGTGTTTCACTAAACATTACATAATGTCAAATTATGCAAAATTAAGCAAAGCATAGGCAGATAAGCACTTTCTACCAATGCCGGAGGTGATATGAAAAAACTGAGACTTGGTCTGATCGGCTGTGGTCGCATATCCAAAAACC
>Ga0116171_10004445_pt1 | contig 12628 bp, 11 predicted proteins | sample AD_JPNHW2_MetaG_FD_89798 | JGI IMG/M metagenome (GOLD analysis project Ga0116171, IMG submission 89798) | Active sludge microbial communities of municipal wastewater-treating anaerobic digesters from Japan - AD_JPNHW2_MetaG | ecosystem: Engineered > Bioreactor > Anaerobic > Digestate | place...
CCGATGGAAAAGAAAATCCGCCTGCGTTACCGCGTAGACGGAATACTCTACGAAAGTCCTAATCCGCCCAAAAGCGTGCAGTCAGCCATTTCTTCGCGTATCAAAATTATGGCAAATCTCGATATCGCCGAGCGGCGCATCCCTCAGGACGGTCGTTTTAAGATTAAGGCGCTGGGCAAAGAAGTCGACCTGCGTGTGAGTTATCTGCCGACGGTACACGGCGAAAAAATCGTAATGCGTATTCTGGACAAAACCGCGCTGGCGCCCAGCCTGGATGCGCTCGGCCTGGAGCAAAGGGCTCTGGAAGATCTGAAATTCGCCATCGCCAAGCCGCATGGAATGTTACTGGTGACCGGCCCGACCGGATCAGGAAAAACAACCACACTTTATTCGGCACTGCAGGAACTGAACACTGAAGACGTGAATATTATCACGGTTGAAGATCCGGTGGAGTATCAGCTCGGAGGCATCAATCAGGTACAGGCCCGCCCGGAAGTGGGACTGACGTTTGCGTCAGGCCTGCGCTCCATTCTGCGTCAGGACCCCGACATTGTGATGATCGGGGAAATCCGCGATAATGAAACCGCCTCGATTGCGGTGCAGGCGGCACTGACCGGACATTTGGTGCTGAGCACGCTGCACACGAACGATGCGGCCGGCGCAATCGCCCGTATGGCTTATATGGGTATTGAGCCGTTCCTGCTTTCGTCCTCTTTGGTAATGACGCAGGCGCAGCGCCTTTACCGCAAACTCTGTCCGTTCTGCAAACAGCAGGTCGATCTGCCGGAAAAAACTCTGCGGACAAACCATCTGGATCCCGATATGTTCAAAGATGTGACCTTTTTCAACGCCAAGGGCTGCCCGAAGTGCAGCGGACTCGGCTACAAAGGCCGCGGAGCGCTGATGGAAATTCTTCTGCTCAACGACGAGATCAAGGCGAAGATTCTCGAAACGGCCGAAGCCAGCGCGCTGCGCGAAGTCGCCGTGCGTAACGGCATGAAAACACTGCGCGAAACCGGTCTGTCCAGAGTGCGCGACGGATTAACAACAATTGATGAGGTTTTAAGAGTAACCACCGAATAATCAAGGAACTCCTTTATGGCAGCAGCAAACAAACCTGGGAAAAAACGGATAAGCGGCGCGCGGAAAATCCGGACCAAGGAATTACCCATGTACACCCGTCAGATGGCCGCGATGCTCTCTTCGGGCATGCCGCTGGTGCAGTCGATCATTGCTCTGGAAGAGCAGACTCTGAATAAAAATTTCCGCACCGTGCTCGCCGGAGTGCGGACTAAGGTTGAAGGCGGTTCGATGTATTCGGATTCGCTGGATCAATACCCGCAGGTGTTCGACGAGCTCTATGTAAACATGATGCGCGCCGGGGAAACCGGCGGAATGCTGGCGGAAACATCAGAACGCGTGGCCACCTTTCTGGAAGCCTCCAACCGGCTGCGCGCCAAGGTGAAATCCGCCATGATGTATCCGACCGTGGTTATGTCTGTGGCCCTTATTATTTCGACCGCCCTGATTATCTTCATTGTGCCGACCTTCGCCAAAATGTTCGGCAGCTTTGGCGCCGCCCTGCCCATGCCGACACAGGTACTGATGAATGTCAGCAATTTCATCCGCAATTACTGGTATATTGTACTGGCCTCCGCCGGAGCCATCATTTACAGCCTCCGCCGCTACGTCAAAACCGAAAAAGGCAGTTATGCGTTCGATATGTTCCGCCTGCGCTTCCCGCTGCTGGGCAAACTGGTCCGCAAAATTGCCATAACCCGCTTTGCTTCGACATTCGCCCAGCTGCTGTCCAGCGGCGTACCGATTATTCAGGCCATGAGCATTGTCGGCCTGGCCACCGGCAACAAGGTAATCGGCAAGGCCGTTCTCGACGCCCGCGCCAGCGTTGAACAGGGTAAAACCATTTCCGACACGCTCAAAAACAACAAGGAATTCCCCAGTATGCTGATTCATATGCTCTCGGCCGGAGAGCAGACCGGCAAGATGGAAGAGATGCTCAGCAAGCTGGCCGAGTTCTACCAGGAAGAAGTCGATACCATGCTCGAAGGCTTAACCTCCATGCTCGAACCGCTGCTGATGGTTGTGATCGGGGTAATGATCGGCGGTATCGTGCTGGCTATGTTTATGCCGATTTTCAAGATGACCGAAGTGGTAATGTAAAAGGACTCTGCTATGACAAAAACAAACCCGGCAGAAGAAACACGCACCGTACCCTGGGCCACGATGATGGGGCTTCTTGGCGGACGGCTCATCACCATCAGCGGATTTCTGATTGTTCTGTCGTTCGTATTGCGGCAGGACAGCATCGCCTTCTACGCTTTCATTGCTTTCGCCTATATTATAACCATCCCCTACTCGCTCTGGATGCGGAATCAGGACCGAATGCGGAGGCTGGCTCCGCTGCAGTTCCTGGTCGACCTTGTTTTTGTTTCGGGGCTGGTCTATTTCGCCGGCGGTCTAAACAACGATTTCCTGATCTTGCTTTATCCCCTGATCATTCTCTCCGCCGGCATTATTCTGCCGCTTAAACAAACGGTACAGGTCACTGTATTAGCCATCATTTCCTATGTGCTGGTCATTCTGCTGATGTCGCAGAATATTCTGATACAGTATCCTTCGGCTGCCGCCGCAAGAACTCTGGTTGACACTTCCGGCGCCATGGCGCTGCGGATCGCCATTTTCGTTTTCTTCGGCATTGCCAGCGCCTATGTATCCCGCCGGTGCGACTACATCAGCAAAAAAGAAAAACAGTTCAGGGACATTACCAAGATCGTTTTCGAAAATGTCAAAACCGGCCTGCTTCTGCTTGATGCCGACGACCGGATCCTGATGGCCAACGGCCTCGCCTGCGTATTACTGGGCCGGGACGAATCCGAGCTGACCGGAAAAACGCTCGCATCCATCCACATGAAACCTTCTGAAATCAAAGGCGGTGACGCTGAGCTGCGGGGAGCCTCCGACTATTTCCGCCGTGCGGACGGATCCATATTCCCGGTCAGCATCGAAGATGCCCGCATTGCCCTGCCGGCGGAAGCTGTTCCGAACGCCAACGCACCGTCCGGCGAATTGGTTGATACGCGCATCCTTAACTTCAACGACCTCTCTCATTTTCTGCGTCTGCAGAGCCAGACCCGCCAGCTCGAACGCATTAAGGCCGCCGCCAACATGGCCAAAGAAATGGCCCACCAGATCCGCACCCCGCTCACCGGAATCTCCGGCATCGTCCAGCTGCTTCAGATCAATCTGCGAAACGAACCCGGCAACGATGCCGGCGTCAGCAAAGAGCGCAATGAGCTTTGCCAGCAGATTGTCATGGAATCCATCCGCATGGACAAAGTCATCCAAAACTTTCTGGATTACGCCGAATTCTCGCCAAAAGATGTCCGCGACCTCATCCAGATGGACATCGATCAGGAAACCAAACGGCATTAAGCATAACGACCTGCCATCCGGGTCCGCTTAATAATTGGGCGAGTATTACTATATTTACCTGTAGACGGCCTTTCTCGATAATGATAAATTCCGGTCGTTTTCAAGAACAACAACCCCGGGACAGGCTAGTATGCCGCGGATACTCATCGTAGACGACGAACCGACCATTTTAAACCTGCTGAACAAGATTCTCATCGGGCAGGGATATGATGCAACGCCGGCCAGCAATGGCGAAAAAGCGCTGCAACTCCTTCAGACCGAGCGATTTGATCTGATGGTTTCCGACATCAATATGACCCCTATCAACGGCATGGAACTGCTTCGTAAAGCTTCCAAATCCTGGCCGGACATGGGTGTTATCATGCTGACTGCTTACGGCACAGTTGCCACCGCAGTCGAAGCCATGAAGGAAGGCGCATTCGATTACATCACAAAACCTTTCAAACTGGATGAACTGGTTCTGACCGTCCAGCGCGCACTTGAATATCACAACGCCATCACCGAAAACAAAGATCTCAAAGCCCGCCTCGAACAGAAAGATCAGCTTGGAGGCATTGTCGCTGAAAGCCCCGGCATGCGCAAAGTGTGCGAAATGATTGAACGGGTTGCGCCCACCTCCACCACCGTACTGATTTACGGCGAAAGCGGAACCGGCAAAGAACTCGTCGCCCGGGCATTACACCATTACAGCCCGCGCAAAGACGCAACGTTTATGGCCATCAACTGCGCTGCGCTGCGCTGCCCGCCCAGCTGATGGAATCCGAAATGTTTGGATATATTAAAGGCGCCTTACCGGAGCCAATACAACCAAAACAGGCCTTTTTGAAACCGCACACGGCGGCACCCTCTTTCTGGACGAAATCGGTTCTATGCCGATCGAAATCCAATCCAAACTCCTGCGTGTGCTCCAGGATAAAAAAATCCGCAAAGTCGGCGGCTCAGACCACACAGAAGTCGATGTGCGTATTATCGCCGCATCCAACGAAAAACTGGAAAAGCTGATCGAGCAGGGTAAATTCCGCGAAGACCTTTACTACCGCCTCAGCGTCATCAGTATTGATATCCCGCCGTTGCGCAACCGGCCGGAAGACGTTCTGCCGCTTGTGGCGCACATCCTCCGCAAGGAACTCGGCCCTGACGCCGAACTCCCGCTGATTGAACACGAAGCGCAAAGTATTCTTGATAACTACAACTGGCCCGGCAATGTGCGCGAACTGGAAAACACCATCCAGCACGCGCTCACCTTCGCACAGCAAGGCAGCATTACCAAAGACACTCTGCCGGCCAAAATTGTCAACACGGTTGAGGAAGGCATCAAATCCGGAGTCATTGCAAACCGGCGCGACCAGTTTAAGGGCAAATCGCTTAAAGCCTTCCTGCATGATAAAGAGAAAGAATTTCTCCAGCGGACCATCGAAAGCATGCATGGTGACAAGGAAAAGGCCGCCAATGAACTTGGAATCAGCCTTGCAACCCTTTACCGCAAACTGCCTTCTGATTTAAAAAAATGAGAATTCTCAAAATCAGCCTGCCTTTTCTGGGTCAGGAATGCCTTTACAGCACATTCAGGCACCCTTGTAATGTCGGCTATAAGCTGTTTTTAAAAAACAGTTTACAATTCCAGTGCCCGCACTTAGAATGGCCGACATAAGAAGGAAGCTACTCTTGGCATATGTATTGCTTTTAAATTACTTCTGATTTTTAAACCGGTACGCAAAACAAACGCCTGAAGTCACAAAACGAAAAACCGGCGATTAAAAAATAAAAACGAAAAATAAAGGTAATAAAATGAAAAAGATGAATAAGAAGGGTTTCACCCTCGTTGAAATCATGATCGTTGTAGCAATCATCGGTCTCTTGGCCGCGATCGGTATTCCGTCCATTCTGAATGCCTACTCGACCTCACAGACCAACGCTAAAGCCCGTAACGTTGCTGAAGTTGAAAAGGCTAAAGGCGTACTCACGCTTCCTGTTTCTTCCGGCCTGCCGGGCGCTATGGCACTGACTGATTCCACAGCGGATCTGTCGAGCGGTGCGGCTTACACCAACCTGATGTCCGCTCTGCGCATCAAAGACAAGAGCGAACTTAAAGTTGGCGACGCTGACATTACGATCGGCACGCTGTCAACCAAAGCATCCTACTAATTCTGGTTTGCTTTGAAAAAATCCCCGGGTTTTCCCGGGGATTTTTTTGTGCCTTACTCTTTTCCTGCTTTACTGATTCGGCGGATTGCCTCTTGCGCTTTTTTCCATTGATTACCAAAAGGATCCGGCAGTTTGAGCACGGTCTCCAGATCAGCCAAGGCTTTCTCTTTCTGCCCGGTTCGCTCATAAAGCGCCGCGCGAAGCTGTAATGTGTCAACCCGTTGCACAGGGTCCACAGTACAATCATCTGCCACACTGGAATAATCGTTTTCAGCAGCTTTCAGGTTTCCGGTCTGCTCAAAAACCCATCCGCGAATCCATAGCATTTTCGCACGCAGTTCGCTGGGCGTTCCCGGCACAGACAATGCGATTTCCCAGTCAGGAAAAGCTTCGTCAAAACGACCCATCATTGCCAGCGCCAGCGCACGGTTATGCAAAGCTAAAACAGACGGGTTGAGTTGCAGGGACTTCTCAAAGCATTCCAGCGCTTTTTCGTATTGCTGACAATCCATCAGTGCCAGTCCTGCGCTGTTACAGGCCTTTGCATTGCTTCCGTCCACAGATACAGCACGCCCCCATAGCGTCAGATTGCTGTTCCATGAAACAGCCCAGATTGCCGTCTGCACACCAAACAGAACCAGCAACGCGGCCAGCGCTCCGCAGATCAATCTGCGCATTGGAACCGGGAGGACGAGCCCGGCAGCCAAAAGAATAGAAACAGGAACAGCCGCCAAATACGTAAACCGGTCGGCAAATAATTGAGTGCCACTCTGGGTGAATCCAAGCATCGGAAAAATCAGCAGTAAAAAAGCGCCGGACGTAATGAGTACCGGACGGATCCGCCGGCGTAAAAGGAAAAGAACCATCGCCGCGGCCGCTGTCAGTGCCAATGAAACCATTACCGGACCGGGCTCAGGCCGTTTGTCATACAGCGGAGCAAGATTGAACGGGAAAACTGTTTTGCACAGATAAAACCAGACGCCATATACAGCCTGGCCAAACCGTTCAATCAGCCCGTAATGTTCAACCGGCATCATGCCGCCATCAGACTTCTTAGCCAGAAAAGCTGTTATACCGGTCAGCAGCGAAAGACCGAAAAACGGAGTTTTCTCAATGACACAGGAAAGCGCGGTGCGCACCGATGTGATCCGCCGGAATGGCGCCCAGTCGATCAGCAGCAACACCGCCGGAAGCATCATGCCGATGCCTTTGGTACACGTTGCCAGTGTGAAACAGAGCAGCGCCGCCAGCGGATAGCGCTTTTGTTTAACGGCCCGCAGATAGAATAAAACCGTCAACAGACAGAAGGCGGTGCAGAGCAAATACCCGCGCGTCGCCAGCCAGGCCGCCGTCTCTACCCTCAGCGGATGAATCGCCCAGAAAAGCGCCGCCAGCGCTGCGGCCGCATATCGTCCCGTCCGTTCTTTCAGAAACGGCAGACACAGCAGATAAACCAGCATGGAATTAACAACATGCAGCAGCAGGCTGGTCACATGCCATCCGTGCGGATTCATGCCCCACGCCTTATAGTCCAAAGCGCAGCTCAGCCAGCTTAACGGCTGCCAGTGGCCGAAGAAGAATGTACTGCACATCCACTGCCAATGAACCGGACTCAGGCCGCGGTAATACGGATTACGCACGAAAAGTCCGTCGTCATCCCAGTACAGAAATTCACCGCGCAGAACCGGAGAAAAGCAGACCAGAGTCACCCCGGCCACTAACACCGCCCATAGAAGAAGTTTCGAGTTCAGTTTCATACCAACCGTTTTAACCGACACTCACAACTCCCGCCAGTTCATTATTTTATCTGTCCGCGCGGCATAAACTATGCTTTTATCTCTCCCGAAAATATCAAGGGAGTCCGTTATGAAAACTAAAACCGGAAAATCAAAAGCCTCTAAAGGATTTACGCTGGTTGAAATTCTGATTGTCGTCGCCATTATCGGGCTGATTGCCGCCATCGGAATTCCATCCTTCATTAATTCGCGTCAAAATGCCGAAACCAACATGAAGGCAATCAATGTTGCTGCTGTCAACGCTGCAAAAGATCAGTGGGCGATCATTAACAATAAAGCAACCGGTACGACTGTGGCATGGACTAACATTGCTCCTTATATCGGAAACAGCGTCAGCAATCAGGCGGGATTGACGGTCGGAGGCTCTGCCATAACGATAAATCCTGTCGGCACCAGCGCGTCTTACTGATTACCGCCGGGTCTCCATAACACTCCGGACACCGGCCATCAGTTCTCCGCTCTGAAAGGGTTTCTGAATGAAGTCAGTGTGCGCATGCTGACCGAACCGCTCCATCACCTGTTCGCGCGGATATCCGCTCATAAAAAGCACCGGCATTTTAGGGTTGATATGCCGGATGCGCAGAGCCGCTTCAATCCCGTTCAGCCGGGGCATATTCAAATCCATAAGCAATAAAGTGATGTCCCCTGCATTTTCGGTATACAGATCAACAGTCTCAAACCCGTCAGAGGCTGTGATTACCCGGAAGCCGAACCGTTCCAGCAGCGCGGCAGTGATGTTGCGAATGGCCTCTTCATCATCAGCCACTAACGCCGTACCGTAGCCGCGCCATACTTCGCCGCCTTCTGCCTGCAACTCTTCAGCTCTCAGGTCGCCATCCTGAGCTTCGACCGGGAAATAGATGCGGAACACCGTGCCGTGTCCGATCTGGCTTCTGACCTCAATAGCTCCGTTATGCCGCTGAACCACATTGAGTACCGAGGCCAATCCGAGTCCGCGTCCGGTGATTTTGGTGGTGAACATCGGATCAAAGATTCTCTGCAGAGTCTCTTCATTCATACCGTCGCCGGTATCAGAAACTTCGAGCCGGATATAGCGTCCGGACGGCAGACCGCCTTGAGGAAAAGTGCGCTCAAGTTCACCGGCTTTGAGTTCAACCTCATGGATGCTGATCGCGATCACTCCGGAACGGTCTCCGATCGCTTCCGAGGCATTGGTGATGAGATTCATGGCCACCTGACGGATCTGCGAGATGTCACCGCGAATCAACGGAACATTTTCATCCAGGCAATACTGAATGGATACTTTCTTTGAAATAGAGACATCCAGCAGAGATCCCATTTCTTTGACAACCGAGCTGAGATTGATACTGCTGACGACCAGCGAGGCTTTCCCGGTATAGACCAGCATCTGATTTGCCAGCTCAGCCGCACGCAAAGAGGTTTTTTTAATTTCATCGAGTACGCCGCCGTCAGAGCCGCCGCATTCGAGCAGCGCCAGCTCGGCATTACCAAGCACAACCGTCATCAGATTGTTGAAATCATGTGCGATACCGCTGGCCAGCAGCCCCAGACCGGCCATCTTCTGGCCGTCCTGGAATTTCTTTTCCAGAATCCGCATACTGTCTTCCATGCGGGCAATCTGGGTTACATCGCGCACGGAACCGCTCAGATAAACTGCCCGGCCGGATTCATCATACACCACATGCAAATGGTCGCTGAAAAAACGATACTGCCCGTCGCGATGAAGAAAACGGTATTCCACCAGACCAAGCCACTCACGTTCTTTGTTCCGCTGCCGCAGCTGTGCAATCAGCCGGTCAATTTTCTCCCGGTCTTCGGGATGAAGATGCTGAAGCAGCTCCTGCGGCTCCAGCGCTTTAAGCTCTTCCGCCGTGTATCCCGTCAGACTGAGACAGGCCGGGCTCAAATAATCAAACCGGCCGCCGCGCAGATCAAAACCGAAAAGAAACTCGCGGGAATACTGCAGAATATTCCGGACGCGCATCCGGAACATCTCACAGTCCCGCGCCGTCTGCCGGATACGCGCATTCCGCCGGAGATGCATGACCGCCCAGACCAGCGCAGCACCGAAAACAAACGTCCACAGTGCGATGTAATGCAGCGCGACGTCGTTATACATTAACGGGAAAGAGGACAGAATCGTCCGTTCCACGCCGCCGAAAAACGAATTATTAAGCAGTCCGGTCAGATTCGCCTCCCTGCTTTCGATCCAGCATAGGCTGAACATGTTTCTCGTAGCACGACGGGCAGACGGAATGGCTGAATTCGACATTCGACCGCCGTGTGATATAGCTGTCCACCTGCTCCCAGTAGTCCTCGTCATTGCGGATCTTATTGCAGTACGAACAGATCGGCAGAAGTCCGCGCAACTGCTTGACATCCTCAAGCGCAGCTTCGAGCTGATGAACTTTATTGGCCAGCATCCGTTCAAGACCGATCACACGCACGCCTACGTCGATTCGCGAACGCAGCTCGCGCCCGAGAAACGGCTTGGTGACATAGTCGTCGGCACCGGCGCTGAGCCCTTCGATCAGATTATCCACGCCCTGCTGTGCCGAAAGAATGATGAGATAAAAATACTCTTCAGGAAATTTTTCACGCACCTTGCGGCAAAGTTCGGGGCCTTCCATCCGCGGCATCAGCCAGTCGATGATACACAGACGCGGCGGATCATCGCTGCAAAGGCGCTCCCACGCCGCCTGACCGTCGGCAACCGCTTCGACCTCAAAACCCCAGCCGCTCAGCGTTTTTTCGAGCCGCATGCGGGTCACTTTCTCATCTTCCGCAATTAGAATACGCATACTTCCCCGTTTATCTCGCACTCTAAACCAGCATAAGCCCGCCAACAAGCCGCTTTTGTCCGGCCTTACACAACCAGAAAATCAACCGCGTGAACCCAGTCCTGCTTGAGCCGGTAAAGCTGCTGGGTAAGCTCCGTCGCTTCAGCCGCGCGGCCTGCCGCCTGCAATTCACGGCGGCGGCGGGTCAAAGCCTGCCGCCAGAGCGCCATCACAATATCCTGAGCCGCCTTGGCCGGCGGAACATCCCCGCGAAGCTTCATCTCCTCAACCTGAATCCGTGCCGCCAGCCGCTGGGCCTCCGGGCGGTCGTCGGGGATACTGTCCATCAGCGCCGCCGGGTCTTCGAGCATCAGCTCCAGCAGCAGGCGGCAGTCCGGATCGGTAAGATGCGCGGGCGGAAGATGGTCGGCCACCACCGGCATCACTTCGGCCGGATGCAGAAACAGCATCTGGATCAGCGCCATTTCCTCATCAGGATGTTTTACCGGTGCGACCGGAACTTCCGGAGCTGCAACCGGAGCCGGGTGCTCTTTTTTACGCGCTAAATCGAGCCGGAATGCAGCCGGCGAGAGCCCCAGCCGCCCGGCGGCATGCGTCACCATGCGGTCACGCTGAACCGCGCCCGGCGCCTGAGCAATCAGAGACTGCACGGCGCGGGCCGTGCGCATCACTCCGGCTTCCGTTTTCAGATTTTCATGCGCCGCCATTACATCGATCAGAAAATCCAACGCGGAAACAGCGCCGGCAATCCGCGAACGCAGAGCTTCCGCGCCATGATCGCGCACCAGTGAATCCGGATCTTCGCCTTCCGGAAGCGACGCGACGCGCACGCTCAGCTCCTCGGCGATAAATGCCGCAGAAGATTTCAGCGCGGCCTTCTGCCCGGCGGCGTCGGCATCCAGCACCAGAATTACTTCGTCGGCATAGCGCCGGATCATACGGGCGTGGTCCGCCGTCAGCGCGGTGCCCTGCGAAGCAACCACATTGGCAATGCCCGCTTCGTGGCAGCGGATGGCGTCGAGCTGGCCTTCGCAGACAATGGCCGTGCGGCTGTCGGCCATCGCGCGGCGGGCTTTATCAATGGCGAACAGCACACGGCTCTTGTGAAAAAGCGGTGTTTCCGGACTGTTGACATACTTGCCGCTTTTTTCGTCTTTGACGATGGCGCGCCCGCTGAAGCCAATTACCCGGCCTGCTTCATCGCGGATCGGAAACATCAGGCGGTTGCGGAAGCGGTCATAATATCCGCTGTGCTTATCGGACTTGATCATCAGCCCGGCCTGCTCCATGAGTTCGAGCGGAATCTTTTTCTGCAGCGCCCATTTTTCGAGCGCATCGAAACGGTCGGGCGCAAAGCCGATCTGGAATTCTTTTACGGTTTCCGGCTTCAGCGAACGAGTGGAGAGGTACGCCCGGCCCGCTTCGCCCGATTCATGCTCCAGCAGAATCCGGTGATAGAGCTGAGCAACGCCTTCGTGAATCTGGAAAAGCTTCCGTTTGTCCGCGCCGCTCCCTTCGCCGCCCTCTTCGAGGCTCAGTTCCATGCCGGCGCGGTCAGCCAGCATTTGCAAAGCGGTCATGAAGTCGACTTTTTCATATTCCTGAACAAAGCGGATCACATCGCCGCCCGCACCGCAGCCGAAGCAATGATAAATCTGGCGGTCAGGACTGATGGTAAACGAGGGACTTTTTTCCTTATGGAACGGACAGAGTGCTTTAAAGCGCGTCCCGGCGTTCTTGATCGAGAGATACGAGCCGATCACATCAGCAATATCATTGCGCGTACGGACTTCTTCGATGGTTTCTCTGGGAATCTGCTTCATGAATTACCGGGTAATGTCGTCAATACGGTTCTGCATGTCCTTTTTCAGGACAGGCAGCTCTCCGATGCGCGGCGAGGCCCACGGCGTAAGCGTATTGCAAACCCATCCGCCGATGGCGGATTTCTCAGAAAGCACCCGGTACAGGGCGTCGTTCGGCATCAAACTGAGACCGACAAAAACCGTCAGTCCCAGAAGAATGCCGCGCAGCATTCCGACCAGCACGCCGCCGACTTTATCAGCGTTCGTGTCCGCCAGCTCCTTCAGCATCTGCCGGAACAGAATGCGCAGCAGGACAAACAAAAGCACCGACGCCAGTATAAGAACCGCCGGCACGATAAACCGCAGCGCAGCCGCCGGCAGATTCCAATGGTCTTTCGCAAGATTTTCCAGCTGCGGATAGAAAAAGCAGAAGCCGGTCAGCAGTGCGAGCAGAGTCACCACGTTAGCCAGCTCGCCGGAAAGTCCGTTCCATACCCCTCGAACCGCAAAAAAAAGGACAAAAAGGACAAACAGGATATCAATCGTATAAAGCATTTCGGGAAACCACATATTTTTCACCTCGTGCCGGTTTTATAGCACATCCGTTTCAGGAACGTAGAGATTTTTCCGATTGCCGCAAAAAACAGAA
>Ga0116171_10004447_pt1 | contig 12626 bp, 10 predicted proteins | sample AD_JPNHW2_MetaG_FD_89798 | JGI IMG/M metagenome (GOLD analysis project Ga0116171, IMG submission 89798) | Active sludge microbial communities of municipal wastewater-treating anaerobic digesters from Japan - AD_JPNHW2_MetaG | ecosystem: Engineered > Bioreactor > Anaerobic > Digestate | place...
CATATCCGTAAATGTCCCCACCACGAGCTCAACGACTCAAAGTACTCCCGTCAGTACCACAAAAAAACCCACAACGGTAATAACCACAGTAGTTACAACCCAAGTGCCGAAAACATCAGTCGCCACAACAACCCCCATAGTCTCAACCACCTTCCCTGGTACTCCCATATCCACGGCTACGACGGATACAACACCCACAAAATCTCCGGGATTCGGGGTCGTCCTCTCCCTGATCTCCCTTGGTGTACTCGCCATTCTTCTGCTGAAGAAACAGGGTTGATCCTTTTTTGTCACCGCAGTAATCTTTTTATCCAATATTTTTCCATATCCGTTCTATGAATGTTATAACCGCAGTGATCAAGGGCCGCCACAGCATACGGAAATTCAGGCAGGCGCCTGTTGACGAGGCATTTATCCACGATGCTCTTGAATGCGCAGTTCATGCGCCTACCGCCATGAACCTCCAGCCGTGGCTGATAGGAGTTGTGCGGGACAAGGGAACACTCGGAAAAATCGCCGGGCTTACCGATCACGGCAAATTCATATCAGAGGCAGCGGTCTGTTTTGTGGTGTTCGGGGAGCGTACTGCCAAATATTATCTCGAGGACTGCAGTGCAGCAACCGAGAACCTGATTCTCGGATTGCACGCGTATGGCGTCGGTTCCTGCTGGGTTGCCGGCGATAAAAAGGACTATGCAGAGGACATCCGAAAACTTCTCGATGTTCCTGAGAAGTATACCTTGGTCTCCCTTGTACCTGCGGGACTGCCGGACGAGGTCACCATTGCGGCAAAAAAAGAGACAAAAAAAGTGGTATTTTTCGATAAATTCAAGAAGGAATGACAGAGGAGATTGCGGTTCTGGAGAACATCTTTTTTTAAAGTCCGGCAACCTTCACGAACTTTTTTTGAAAGTCTCAACAATTGGATCGATTTTTTTTATGAACCCTCAGCTCGCGATGTGATCTTTTTTTGAGATGCTCAGCAGCTGAGCCGGTCTTTTTTGAGCGTTGTCAGCAAGCGACCCAATCTTTTTTTGCGGTTCTCAGCAAACGAAGCGATCTTTTTTACAAAACCCTGGCTCATGATGCGATTTTTTTTGGATAGTCTCAGCTCCCCTATCGATCTTTTTTCTGCACGAATGCACGATCTTGAACGGCTTCACCGGAGTTTGCGATGATTATTCGTGGGTTGGGGTGTTTGGGGGGAGGGGGTGGTGTCGATCTTTTTTTGAAATGCTCGGCAACCGAGCCGCTTTTTTTCCGGAATCCTCAGCAACAGACCTGAATTTATTTTACAATCCTCAGCTGCCCATGCAATCTTTTTTTGAAATCCTTATCGCCCACAGCGATCTTTTTTTAGGAATCCCCGGTACCTGCCGCAACCTTTTCTGAAATTGTTCGGTGGGTCTTTCTGTACGCGGTTATCCTCTCGCAACCCTTATGCCCCCTCCACAACCCATCATTATTCATGAAAAAGGTTACCCTCCAGGTGGCACTGGATCTCCTTGAACTTCCCCGGGCCGTGCAGATTGCGCAAGAGTCGCTTGCCGGGGGGTCTGACTGGATCGAGGCCGGGACACCGCTCATCAAAAGCGAGGGCATGCAGGCTGTCCGAACCCTGCGTGAGAAGTTCCCCGGTGCGGTGATCGTGGCGGACATGAAGATCGCAGACACCGGCACCATGGAAGTCGAGATGGCGGCAAAGGCAGGCGCTGATATTGTCTGCATCCTTGCCGATGCGGACGATTCTGTCATACAGGAGGCTGTTAGGGCAGGCCGCCTGTACGGGACCCGGCTGATGGCAGACCTCATCAACGTCGCCGATCCTGTTTCCCGCGCTGCCCGGCTTGAGGAGCTCGGCGTCGACATTATTGCCGCCCACGTGGGTATCGACCAGCAGATGATAGGAAAAGACTCCCTAGACCTCTTAAAGGCTATACGGGAGGTGGTTCACGTCCCGGTTGCCGTTGCCGGTGGGCTTGACGCGGCAACCGCCGGGCAGGCCGTAAACCTGGGTGCCGATATTGTCATTGTCGGTGGCTGGATCGCCCGCTCTGCCGATGTGACCGCATCTACCCGAACAATCCGTCAGTCGATCGATTCACCTTCCTCTGGTGCCCCGGAAAAAAAGAGCCGGGATGAGGAGATCCGTGCGCTCTTTATGCAGGTATCCACGCCAAATATCAGCGATGCCATGCACCGGAAAGGAGCGCTCCCCGGGCTTGTTTCCGTCTGCGGGAATGTAAAGATGGCAGGAAAAGCGGTGACCGTGCAGACATTTGCCGGTGACTGGGCAAAACCCGTAGAAGCCATCGGAAATGCTGCTCCCGGAGATGTCCTTGTGATCAATAACGATGGCGGTATCCATGTGGCGCCGTGGGGGGAACTGGCAACCTTAAGCTGCATACAAAAAGGGCTTGTCGGTGTGGTAATCGACGGGGCCGTAAGGGATATTGACGATATCCGTGCCATGAAATTCCCCGTCTTTGCAAAGGCCATTGTCCCCAATGCCGGCGAGCCAAAAGGGATGGGCGAGATCAACGCGGAGATCCGGTGCTGCGGCAGGTACGTTCATCCCGGAGACTGGGTTGTCGGGGATGAAAGCGGAGTTGTCGTAATCCCGACAGCACGGGCTTATGAGGTTGCCCGCAGGGCTCTTGAGGTCAAGAAGACCGAGGCAAGGATTCGCGAAGAGATCCGGAGAGGCAGTACCCTCTCCGATGTCGCCGAGCTGATCAAATGGGAGAAAAAGTAGATTTGTTTATTAGTGGAATACCGTGTGCTCAAGAAGGGTTGCACCGGATGCATGGATCTTCCCGATTGCATCCTCGACCTGGTCCACGCGGAGGATGAGCACGGCGGCCTTTTTTCCCGAATACGCATAGGAATATTCGATGTTGATCCCCGCATCCCCCAGCACTTTTGCGATTTCGTAGAGCCCCCCGGGCTGGTCTTTCATCTGCACTGCGATAACATCGGTAAAGGCAACATTGTACCCCATCGATGACAGCTTCTTGTATGCCTTGTCCGGGTGGTCGACGAGCGCCCGGATCACCCCGAATCCGTTTGCCTCAGCGATACTGAATGCAAGGATATTGATCTTCTCCTCCCCAAGAGCGTGGGCGACTGCGGCAAGCCTGCCCGGGCGGTTTTCCGAGAAGATCGAGATCTGTTTTATCACATACTTGTTCGTGTCCATGATTTACAACACCCTCTTGTCGATAACTTTCTTGGATTTTCCTTCGAACCGTGGTAATGAGCCCGGCTCAACAAGTTCCACATCAACGGCAACGTTCAATGCGTTCCTGAGCCGGTGTTCAACGTTCTGCCGGATCAGCATCAGATCGTTGATCTTGTCGCTGAACGCCTCTTTTGTCAGTTCAACCCTTACGAGCATATCGTCAAGGGCGCCTTTTCGTTCCACAACGATCTGGAAGTGCTGCCCCACCTCAGGGATAGTCATTAAGGTATACTCCACCTGCGAGGGGAAGACGTTAATGCCCCGGATAATCAGCATATCGTCCACGCGGCCCTGGATCCGGTTGATCCGCGGGCTTGTCCGTCCGCACGGGCAGACATCCTCGTCTACTGATGCAATATCCCCGATACGGTACCGGATCATCGGGAGTGCCTCTTTCTGGAGCATGGTTAAGGTCAGCTCCCCCTTCTCGCCGGGTTCAAGGGATTCGCCGGTCTTTGGATCGATCACTTCCACAAGAGCGATATCCGACCAGATATGGAACCCGTTCTGTTCCGCACATTCGGTAAACATCGGGCCGGAGAGTTCGCTTGTCCCGTAGATATCATATGCCTTAATGCCCAGCCAGTTTTCCATCCTCTTGCGCATGTTCTCGGTCCATGGTTCTGCCCCGAGGATCCCGGCCCGGAGATGCGTGTCCTTTTTGATATCAACTCCCATCTTTTCCGCAACTTCGCCAATGTGGAGCAGGTAAGACGGCGTGCAGGCAATTGCCGTTACTTCGAGATCCTGCATAAGTTCGACCTGGCGCTCGGTGTTCCCCACGCTTGTCGGGAGCACGGTTGCGCCGATTCGCTCGGCACCGTAGTGCAGGCCAAGTCCTCCTGTAAAAAGGCCATACCCGTAACTGACCTGGATAACATCTCCTCTTCCAAGACCGATCGCGGTGAGCCCCCGGGCAATGGATGTACTCCACATATCGATGTCTTTCTGGGTGTATCCGACCACCGTGGGCTTCCCGGTGGTTCCCGAAGAGACATGGTACCGGACCAGCTCTTCCTGGGAGGCGGTAAAAATCCGGTTCGGGTAATTATCCCGTAAGTCTTTTTTGAACATGAAGGGGAGTTTTTTCACATCCGCGAGTTCCCGGATATCATCCGGGTGGACTTTCTGCTCTTTCATCCGGTCATGGTAAAATGGGGAGAAACTGTAGAGCCGGCACACGAGGCTCTTGAGCAGTTTGTACTGCATTTTTTTAAGGTCTGCCTGAGGCATCTCTTCTATTCTCGGATCCCAGAACTGCATCACATATCACTCCGCCGGTCAATCACCCGTTTGGCTTTTCCCTCAAACCGGGGCAGGGAACCCGGTTCCACGAGTTTTACCGTGGTCCTGAGTTCAAGGGTATCGTGAAGTTCTTTCACGACTTTTTTCTGGATCTTTGCCAGATCTGCCAGTTCCCCGGAGAAGTGGCTCCTGTTGATCTCGACTTCCACGGTCATCTCGTCCAGATGATTGATTCTGTCGATATATACCATAAACTGATTGCCCACTTCCGGGATCCGGAGGAGCACGTGTTCGATCTGGGAGGGAAAAACATTGATGCCACGGATGATGAGCATGTCATCGCTCCTGCCGGTCAGGCGGGCCAGTTTCTTTCCCCGCCCGCACAGGCATCCATCCTCCATGAGCATCGTGACATCCCCGGTCCGGTAGCGGATGAGAGGCATGGCCTCTTTAACGAGCGGCGTTACCACGAGTTCGCCGCGTTCCCCGTCAGAAAGGCGTTCCCCGGTCTTTGGGTTGATGATCTCAACGAAGTAACTGTCGTGCCAGATGTGGAGGCCGTTTCTCTCGGGACATTCGAATGCGACACCCGGCCCGAAGAGTTCGCTCATGCCATAAGAATCGTACGCAGTCACACCCAAGCGGTTTTCAAGGGTATGCCTCATGGTATCCGACCAGGGTTCTGCACCGAAAATACCGGTTTTCAGCGTGGGGAGGTCTTCATGCATCTCTTCTGCAACTTCCGAGAGATGCATGGCATAGCTGGGGGTACAGTGGATTGTCGTGACACCGAAGTCCCGGATCATCTCAATCTGGCGCCGCGTGTTTCCTGTTGCACTCGGGATCACGGTCATCCCGATCTTTTCCGCACCATAGTGGAAACCGAGTCCCCCGGTGAACATGCCGTAGTTGACCATATTCTGGAAAATGTCGTTTTCCGTGACCCCGATCATGGTCATGTTCCGGGCGATGAGGTTTGCCCAGGTATCAAGATCCTTTCTGGTATACCCGACTACGGTCGGTTTCCCGGTGGTACCGGAGGTTGTGTGGATCCGCACGATCTGTTTTAAGGGAACCGCAAAAAAGCCAAAGGGATACCCGTCGCGGAGATCCTGCTTCTTGGTAAACGGCAGTTTTTCTATATCGTCAAGGGTTTTAATATTGGCCGGGGAAATCCCTGCCTTGGTAAACTGTTCCCGGTAAAAGCCGATATCCTGTACTGCATGAACGGTTGTTTTTAGACGTTTGAGCTGAAGTGCTTCAAGATCCTTTGACTTCAGCGTTTCCATCTTTTTATCCCAGAACATGAACATCCCCCTGTTATGCTATTGCATGACACCGTAGTATATAGCATGTACTCTCCTTTATATCTCATGGTTTGCGGGACACACCCTTATCTGAATCCCATATAAGTTCCTGACATTAATCCCACAGTTGATACCGCAGAACCCTACAAAACGATGACTTAATCTGGAGGCAAACGGCACTAATTAGATGGATTCTCGTAAAGGGATTACGTTGGGCAGGGTATGACAAGAGAGATCCCATGGCTGGCGGTATATGGGTTCGGTGCCCACATTAAATCCACGCAAAATAAACTGATTATTTTAAATAAAGGCCGATACGAGGAATATCCACTAAAAGAGATCAGGCATCTCCTCATTGTAGGCGGACATACATTAAGTTCCACAACGGTATCCCACCTGATGAAAAACGGGTCCTACCTCTCTTTTTTTGATCCTGACGGTACTCCTGTAGGGTGTATCCAGCCCCCTGAAGGAAAGGATATAGATCGCGAAATTTACCGATTGCAGGAAGAACACCCGGTACAAAGATATGCAATAAAACTTGCTCAGGCTGCCCTTCGTTCGCGCCTTGTCACCATCGGGAAGTTTCAGACACTTTATGACAGGGACCTCTTGTATGCGGGTGAACTGGATATTCTCCACAATGCATTAAACGAACTGGAATATCTCGTAAAAATGGATGAAATCCGTCGTTTGTCAAACCTGACCTCAACGATGTATTATGAGATTATGGCACGGGTAATTCCGGAAATTTTTAATTTCAAAAGAAGGAGTATCCGCCCGCAGGGGGATCCAATAAATGCCATGCTCTCCTTTGGATATGCGATGCTCTTTGGTAATTGCAGGGTAGCCGTTATGGGTGCCCGCATGAATCCGGATAACGGCCTTTTGCATGAAGGATCCGGTGCGCTTGTGCAGGATCTCATTGACCCGTTTAAATCTGAGATGGTAGATGCCATTGTTTGCAATACCGCTCAAAACGGCCTCACTCCTCATGATTTTGAAGTAACAGCGGGCAGATGCCTGCTTTCAGATCCTCTGGTAAAAAAATTAATCATTGCTTTCAGAAGTTCGATCGATAATACAAAAATCGATTGTCAGGTAAATAATTATCTGAATGCCCTGCAAAAAACGGAAACATTTACCGTGAGGTATTGATACGGTTATCGCATTTGATGACAGAAAATCCCACATATTCTTTTACGAAAATATCTGTTGTTTTAATATCCCGTATCACAGCCCGGGGACAACTATAAAGCATGGAGATAAATTTTTCAAGTACCATCGGTTCAGCAGTGGCAAATATTTGCACCTTCCCATCCGTGAGATTCATTACAGTACCGGTGACATTCAGGTCCATGGCGATTTTTCGGGCACATGCCCTGAAACCCACTTTCTGGACTCTCCCGGAAATAATGATCTCAACGGTTTTCACTCACGCATCCCCTGCATGATCTGGATGGCCAATCCCAGTTCATTAAATACTTCCTCCCGTAAAGCGGCCTGACGGATATTCGTTGCAGAGTCTATCGCATCATCAAGAATATCCTGTGCAAGACGTTCATAGCCTGCTGCATACAGTTTCATGGAGAGATCGCACAAGGTGTATGCCCTTTTCGAGAGGGGACGGATAATACTCGACTCATTTACCGCGTTGGCTAACATCTGTTTTGAATGTTTCACATCTCCTTTATCCCGGAACCGGATGGAAAGCCGGCAGAACAAAAGGGCCCGTTTTCCTCTGTCAGGAAGTGAACGGACTGCACGTTCGAGCGCCATGATCTGGCCGATCTGATGATCGTCATTCATTATCTTCAGAGAAAAAGCAACAATTTTTGAAAAATGTGCCCTCTTTTCCGGTTGATCCTCATAACCAATCTGGGAGAGCCGGATCTGTCGCAATTCATCATCCTCAATCTGGGATAACAACGCGGCTGCTTTTTTCATGTACTCCGTTTTTTTCTGTTTTTTGGAGAGAACGGAGAATAACCGGGCAATTTCACCACGAACCGTATCTGAAATATGCTGAATATTAATGGTTTTTAATCGTGTTTCCACTTTTTTTAACAGAAAAAGCGGCATGTCCTCATCACAGTTCTTTATTGCAGGGGGGACTATCTCTAATAAGAAAAGAACCTGATCATAGGGAGATTCAATTTTTTCAACAGCCTCATAAATATGACGGATAATTGTTGTGCATATCTCTTTGTCTTCATGTACCAGGGAAGATGCTGAAATAAGTGCCTTCACGTAGTCCTCAGGGTTTGATAATTTTTCGACAATATTCAGGACTAATTTTATACCCGAATCTCCCGGTAAAATTTCATCAAGACCTACAACCGCCATTACGATTTGACGGCGTGCAATCGCTTCTTTTTCCGGTTCCACTACGGATAGTTTAGAGAGGCTGTCCTCAAGGCATTGCTTTGCCTTTACCGGGTCTATTTTAAGATATCCCACAGATAATCCGGCGAGGATTTGGATTTTTTGATGTTCTGCAGGGAGTATCGGAACCGCAGAATATACTTCATCCAGGATCTGACGTGCACGCTCGTGATCGCTTATCCGTGCTGCAGAATCGGCAAGGAGACAGAGACCTCTGAGTCGGACAAAGGGATCGTACGTCAAATCAAGGAGTCGGTGTATCAGGTCAATCGCACAGAGAACCGGGGTCTTACGGTAATGTTCCTGAAGGAGATAGGCGAACACCTCATAGGGGTCGGAAGAATCCGGATGTACGAGATCATCGCGGAGGTTTGCAACAATCCGGGACATCATGGCATCACGTTCGCAGGAATTGCCGATTTCAAGAGTATACAGGGCAAGAGGGAGGAGATACTCTTCAGACGCATCCTTTTTCAAAGACTGGAGAAGGATATCGATCATTCCGGCAATTTTTAAAGAAATTTGAGAGTTCTGCGTTTCTGTTTTTAATAAGGCCAGCCCGTTTTCAAAGGGTGCTAAAAGAACTTCTGCTGGCAGAGGGTGATGCTGGGCCACAGATCTTTCCAGACGGTCACACCCGATTCTGACAAAGGCTTCTGCAATTTGTTCACATAACCGCATTTTCAACGAGGGATCGTCAATCTCATGTGCAATTCTATAGGCCTCATCAAGGATCGCCGGGTCACACTTGTGAATGGCATATTTCAGGACCCCTTCCGTAATGGTGGTCATTGCGTAACTTACGAGATTCTGATCCTGCAGTAAACCACTCCATGTACGCATTCGTAACAGAAGATCGAGATCGCCCTGCGTTGCAGCAAGAAGAGCTGCATCATCGATAATGCTGCTTAATGTTGCAGATCTTATGTGCTGTCCCTCAATAAGGCAGGTAATACCTACGGCCTGCTGAAGGAAATCGCGGTCACCTGTATGGACCCCCATTTCAGCAAGTTTCGTGACAATTTGCGAAATTGCCTGTTCACGAAGAGACTGTTCCTGAATGGATTTTGCAAGATCCACAAGATTTGAGGAGTCACATGCCTCTAAAAAGCCCCGGTTGATAAGGTACGTCACGCTGTCAAGAACAAGAGAATCTCTTGACGGGTGCAGGTGTACCAGTTGTTTGAACGAATCGCAGTGCTTTGCTATATCGGTAAAAGGAAGAGTATGGACGATCTGGTAAACTGCTTGAGATATGACACTAGATAATACCGTCCTGTCAATTCCTTCAAAAATACCCTCAAATTTTGACACTTGCTGATCCTGTAGGACATATTCCACAGTTAATTTCAGCAGGCAACTGCTATACTGATGCGCATTTTCCGCAAGAGGGGTGCTTTTTTTAAATATTAAAACAGCATTTTCAAAGTCACCCAATAACAGGACAGCCTGAGAGAGCTGGAGGTATACCCCGGGGACCTTTTCGAGATTATATTTCCGCTCAAGAACCGGAATCAGATTCAACAGGACACTGATAGAACGGGTGTGTCGGGCAACCGCAATCGCGGACCGTACGATTTCCCGGACAGGATATTTTTCTTTTTCAGGAAGTGCCTGAATATACCGGATAGCTTCGGCAAGATACCAAGGGTTCCCGGAGTGTTCTGCTTCCGAGAGAAGATTTTGTATCACAATACTTTTTGTGGACGGTTGCTCTCTGTACACCGCGGTCAACGTAGTGGTTACAAGATTTTTGTCTTTTTCCAAGATAAGCAACTGCTCCGTGAGTGCGCCGATTAAATCATTCCGAACTTCTCGGGAAAGGGACGGGAAATTCCGGATAAATGCCGTGACACTCAACAGATCCGCCCGGAATCCAGAGTTTACACCGATACCAATGCAGTATCTGATACCTTCCTTTCGTTTAAGATTCTGGGGGATTCCCGCAGCAATCCTGATACTCTCCAAAAAATGGGGAAACTCGTTTTTCCGGACCGCAACAGCAGCAAGTGCCTGTGCAACATCAGAACTGAGCAAAGTACGTTTTGATGCGTCGGTTATGTCATCCAGAAGAGCATACACACGGTATAGCACAGCAAGGTCGTCATGTGCAGTTGCCCATACGGTAAGTGGTGGGACGCACTTTATGATACAATCCGAACGGTATTTCCTAAAGGAAATCCTCGGGATGAATTCAAGACCCTGCGCAATATAGGCAGGTTCAGACTGTGAGATTCCTGAAGAAATAAGCGATTGCACCATCTTCGCAATGAGCTGCGATTGCAAACTTTTCTTTTCCAGTCGATCAAGAATCTTAACAAGTGCGTGCAACCACCGACGATCTCCGGTTAGGATACATTGTTGCAGAATCTGAGATACAAGATCTTTTGCACTCTCCGGAGGGATATACGGGAGTATGGATAACAATTCAGGCTGATTTTTTTGGATTGCATATTCTACAATGGACGAATTCGCAGAGCACTGCATCAAACCCCGTGAATTTTTTCCTTTGATGTGCGAAATATCGGATATAATACCCTGTACTTTCTCACGATTATCCGCAATGAGCGCCTGGTTTAACCGTTCAATAATCTGGGAAGAGGTCATCATTTTTATATCGCAGATTGGTAAATTCGGTTAGGTAAGTTCAAAATGAGTGCAAATAATATATAAATATTTTGTTTATCGTTAAAACTGTTTTAAGGTAATTTTCCAATAATTCACGAAATTTTTGAAAAAACAACGATATTTACAATATTTTTCGGAAATTCAACGTTTTTCATAATATGTTTTATTTGAAATTATTAAATGCACATAAATAAAAAATTAAATTAAACTACTACAATACATCAATATTACTATCTATTACAGAGCGCATTGAAATTTTCGTACACCCTTTTTCCATCCACAGTATGGCTTACTTCAGGGTGCCACTGAAGGCCATATATCCTTTTTTCCGGGAGGGCCATCGCCTCGACACTGCAGATATCGGAACTGGCAAGAACCGTGAAACCTTCCGGTACTTTGCATACCTCATCTGCATGAGAGGCCCAGACCGGTATTTTCTGAGGATATCCTTTTAAGATTTCGTCATGCTCGCGGATACAGACTTCAACAGATCCATACCCGCCATATTTTCCAGGATGGACATCCCCTCCAAATTTTTTGGCGATGACATGAAGACCAAGGCAGATCCCAAGGACCGGAAGTCCCAGATCCAAATATTCCGCACAGAGTCCGGCACGTCCTATATCCGGACCCCCGCCAAGGATAATACCGCGGTATTCTGCGGCAATATCCCCGGGGGAGGTTGTATTGGATACCAGTACCACATCAATATCCAGATCGCGCAGGGCTCGATGGATCAGGTGATTGAACTGACCATAATTATTGACCACACATATGGGGAGCATTGTCATCTAGATCGTTTGGAAATAGGATCTATTAAGGCTGCTCAACAGTACGCCCCGACAGTCTCGAGAATTTTATTCTTGATCTGCTGCGGTGTATATCCCATAAGATGTGCCAGACACATTGCTCCCCCGGCACCGGTCCCTTCTTTTACCTCGCCATCACAGTAACGGGCAAGGCCCGGGTGACCCAGGGTATCAAAGCCCGGATCAATATAACAGATGTTAATGCCCATCATCGTGGCAAGTTCCTCAATATTTGCGGTAGGATCCGCCCTTACATAAACTGTCGTTGCAACTGCTGGAACCGACCCGTTCATGGCCCGTATCAGACCGCAGACTGCGAGCATCTGGGTTCCCCCGGCAAGCACAAGTGTTCCTTTGTACGACGCTGCAATACCTGCAGCCACCGGTATCATCGGATCCCCTACCCGACGAACAATATCCAAGGGGTCAGTTACGGGATTTGCGGCAAGCCCCTCAAGAACCTGCCTGCAGAGTGCCTCCTTATGACTAACAGGATTACTGACAAAACTACTGCTGACTGCAGCAGGATACCCCAGCGCCCGCAGGACACATAATGCCGTCGTTGTTCCTCCAGGGACGCATTCCCCCAGAACAAGAAGATCGCTTGATCGGGAAAGGAGGCTGCCGATTTCCTTACCATGGAGATAGAGGGATTTTGCCAGAGGAACTGCGTCTCCGGTCCGGGGATCGTTACCGGGTTCACCCAGTGCATCCATACAGGGAACAGTCATACGATTTTTCAGTCCGGCGTTAATAAACAACGGGGGAACGCCCATCAGTTCGATCATCGCACGCGTGATGGTCGCAGGGGTCGGGCAGCCTGTGGGGGTGTTGGGTTTAAGGGGAAAGCTGGTAATTCTGCCGTAGGTAACCAGTTCCGCATCAAGGTTGGGCGTCAGAAGGGTTTTTTCTGGTGCCGGCCCGGCCCCGGACAGCCCCGGTACTGTGGAAAGCAGCGTATTTCCAAGAATCACGCAGAAAAGGGGATTCTTATGCGAGCCTGACGGCAGG
>Ga0116171_10004453_pt1 | contig 12602 bp, 9 predicted proteins | sample AD_JPNHW2_MetaG_FD_89798 | JGI IMG/M metagenome (GOLD analysis project Ga0116171, IMG submission 89798) | Active sludge microbial communities of municipal wastewater-treating anaerobic digesters from Japan - AD_JPNHW2_MetaG | ecosystem: Engineered > Bioreactor > Anaerobic > Digestate | place...
CAGGCTCAGTGAACGGGACAGCCTCAGTGACCGGGACCGGTTCTGTATTAGGGATTGATCCGGAGCCGGGTATAGTCCGGACTTGGGGCCTGACCTGCACTGAGTCTGCTGGAGTACTGAAGTGTTCATTAAAGAATCCTGTTAAAGCGCGGCGCTGACAATAAGTTGTTTTACCATGGAGGGATGCAATAAAAGAACGCTTTCTGTATTTAATTATTGCAGATGCAACAGCCCTGGCAAGAGGTTTGTAATACCCTTTGTTTAAAAAAAATTTTCTCGCATCAAGCATCTCTTTTGAATCACCGGGTTCGCGGCTCTGTTTCTGGTTGGCAAGGAGGAGGTTGACATACCCTTCTTTTGAAATGTCATAAGTATGGCTGCCCGCACAAATGAATGACTTCGCTTCCCGTGAAAGAGGGGATCCGCATACTGGGCATATAAATATGGACCGGTTCATCAGCCCTGTTTATTTATTCCTGGCGAGATAGTGGCACCCTACGGATTTTGTATTCCGCAGTGCTGCTGAAACAATCAGTAACGAACATACCACAGCGTTGCGCAGCTGGATGATATCCTTATGAAGTTTTGCGCTCTTGTAAAATCTCATAATTCTGTGCGAGTAATAGTCAAGGTCTGCCTGGGCACGATTAAGCCCTTTTTCTGTCCTGATTATTCCTGCATAGTTCCACATGGTGAGCTGTATGGCCTTCATGTCCTGGTCAATGAGAAGCGGATCAAACTCTTCTGTATAATAAGGTTTTTCCCAGTCCGGTATACTGTTGAAACGGCTCTTGTTGATTTTATATTTTTTTATTACAATATCTTCAGCAGCTGATTTTCCCCAGAGCAATCCTTCGAGGAGTGAAGTTGACGCCAGCCTGTTCGCACCTTGAAGTCCTGTGCAGGAAGCTTCACCCACCGCGTAAAGGTTTTTAAGGGAAGTTCTCCCTTTTATGTCGGCTTTTATCCCTCCGCAGAAGTAGTGTGCTGCCGGTACAATAGGGATCGGTTCCTTTGTTATATCGATCCCCCCTTTCTGGCACGTTGAGTATATCATAGAAAAGCGTTTTTCCAGCGGGAGATGCCCTTCGTAATAATTTGCGATATCAAGAAACATATACTCTTTTCCGGTTTTGGACATTCTGTCATATATGGCGCGCGCTACAACATCTCTTGGAGCCAGATTCCCCATCTCCGAATACTCATACATAAATTCATGACCTTCATGGTCAAGGAGCCTCGCCCCTTCTCCGCGCAGAGATTCTGATATCAGAAATCTTTTAATATCTCTATGGAAAAGGGTAGTGGGATGAAATTGGACAAATTCGGCGTTAATAATATTTGCGCCGGCCCGGAAGGCCATACTTATACCGTCACCGGTAGCCGATTCAGGATTCGAGGTATGATAATATATGTTCCCTATACCGCCGGTTGCAAGAACAACGCTCTGCGCGAAAAATGTTTCTGTTTCCAGGCTTTTGTTGTTGAGTGCGTAGATTCCCATAACTTCACGTTCTCTGTAGAGTTCCTGAGTATTCCGTGAGTGGTGGTTGTTCGTGATAAGGTCAATAGCGGTGTAGTCAATCAGAAATTTAACTCCGAGTTTTTTCGCGTAGCTTATAAGCGAATCCTCAATTTTATCTCCGGTATGGTCTTCAAAGTGGACTATGCGCCTTATACTGTGGGCAGCCTCTTCCGTGTAGTCAATTTTACCCTCCTCCGATGTGCTGAATTCAATCCCTACTTCATCAATAAGAAAGTCAAAAACAAGCGGCGGGCCGTATTTTACGAAATAATCAACAGCATCCACTCTGTTGTACGAACATCCCGCATTCAGTATATCTTCTCTCAGCAGATTCGGGGAATCGTCATCTTTTGCGGCAATGATCCCTCCCTGGGCGTAGAATGTATTTGATTCTGAAATCCGGCTTTCCTTCGTCATTACTACGACATCAAGTCCGGCCTTCTTCAAATAGATAGCGCATGTAAGTCCGGCTATACCGGTTCCGACCACAACAGCATCAAAATGGTGTCTCATCACTTGTCTCCTGATTGCAGCAAACCCTTCGGCCCCCGCACCCCCGGAGGGGGCAAAGCAAATTACCGGAAGACTTGCTGATTCTATCCCGAAACTAACTCTTTTAATAAATTATTTTTAAAACAAAGTATTAAAAGTCCCCCTCCGGGGGATTTAGGGGGCCTCAACTATATCTATCATTTTCTGAAGTGCGATTTTCGCGTTTTCTACCAGATTTTTATCTACAAAAACTTCATTTTTAAGAGACCCCTTGCCGTTGATAAAATCTTCAACAGACCTGATGGTCTCCGCAGTATTCTTAATCGTTAATTTCACCATATTTTTGCATGGTGAGGGTTTCAGCGGCAGAACGGTTTTGTCCTTGAATGTATAGGCAATTCGTTTTACAAAGGTAGTTTCAGTACCTACAATCCAAACTGATCCTTTTTCAGATTTGGCTATGCGGTCATATATCTGCTGTGTTGATCCCGACATATCCGAAAGTGTAACAACACTTTTTCTCGACTCCGGGTGAACTATAATTTTTGCATCAGGGTATTTTTTCCTCATTAAAAGAACGTCTTCGTCATCAAACTCCTGGTGTATGGGGCAGAATCCGTCCCATAAAAACATCTTTCCCTCTTTGAGATTTTTCCCGTCTTCAAGAGAGAGATTTCTCCCCACCCTGACAACAAGCGTATCATCAAGTCCGATTTTCTGCGCTACATTGTGTCCCAGGTGGTAATCAGGGAAGAAGAATAAACTTTTACCGTTATCGAGATAATACCGGACAATTTTTTCCGCGTTGGAGCTTGTACATACGGCTCCGCCTTTGCGGCCGCAGAAGCTTTTTGAATCAGCATATGAGTTCATGTATACAAGAGGAATGATTTCGCGGCCGCATACTCTGCTTATTGTTTCAACTGCGCGTTCAGCTGTCTCTTCATCAATCATCTCCGCCATGGGGCATCCCGCTGCAGGTTCAGGGTGGAGTATGTGCTGATTTTCTCCGGCAAGTACCTTCGCCCCGTCCGCCATAAATCTTACTCCGCAGAATACGATGAACTCCGCGCTGCTTCTGCTCACATCAACCGCAAGTTTGTAAGAATCTCCGGTAAAGTCAGCGATTTCGACCAGGTCTTTGCTGATGTAGTGGTGCGCCGGTATAACAAGTCTGCTCCCCAGTCTTTTTTTTGCTTCAATTATATAATCTTTAAGCATTTTTTCTGTATAATTATCAAAATTCATCGATCACCTTCTTTCTGAATCTTTTACTTCTTTAAGGCTGAAGTCAAAAGCCTTAACGGAATTGGTAAGTTCTCCGAATGAGATATAATCAACACCGGTGAGGGAAGTGCTTTTTATTCTCTGCAGATTCATGTTCCCTGAAGCTTCAGTCTCCGCTCTGCCTGCTATATATTCAACAGCATTTTCCATGTCAGCATCGCTCATATTATCAAGCATAATCCTGTCAGCACCGCATTCCAGGGCTTCCTTAACCTCTTCTATATTTCGTGTCTCAACTTCAATTTTATATTTATCTCCCCATTTCGCTTTTACGCGTTCAACAGCAGCGGTGATGCCGCCTGCGGCATCACTGTGGTTATCCTTAATCATAACCATATCGTAAAGTCCCATCCTGTGGTTTTCGCCACCCCCGCAGCTGACAGCATATTTCTCAAGCTTCCTGTATCCCGGAAGTGTCTTTCTTGTATCCAGTATTATGACCTTTCCCTCTGCACGTTTTACAAAAATTGCCGTCTTGGTTGCTATAGCGGAAAGATGGGAAATGAAATTCAGAGCTGTACGCTCCGCTTTCAAGATAGAAACTACAGGCCCTGAAATATCCGCTATAATATCACCGCGGCTGATTACGTCCCTGTCTTTAAAATAACTCTTAATTTCTATGCTTTTATCAATGTGTTTCATAACGCTGATAAAAATATCTATTCCGCAAAGAGTTCCGCTCTCCTTTGACATAAGCTTATAGGAGTAAAGTTCATCTCTGAATATCGCCTCGGAGGTAACGTCCCCTATGTCAAGGAGATCTTCATTAAGAGCCATTTCTATCAGAGTATCAAGATTTTTAAAAGTTTCCATACCGGTCCATTAAAGAGTCTGTTAATCGTAAAAATAATCTGACATTTACCGGATTAATGTATTAACTAAAATCAATCTCTCATACATTAATCTGAATAATTACTAAAAAAAATGCCTTACTCGAATAAAGTAGGTCATCGCATTAAGGTCAAGTATTTTAAAATGAAAAATCAACTTTATAGGGAGGGCGACTGCAGATATTACATACGGGTATAATAATTCTAATGCGTGTCGGGCGTATTCCAGTCTATCGTTTCATTGATTTTTTTTGCCATGTCTTCAATAGCGGTATCTTCATGATAGAGCAGGCCGGGACTGTTATCTTCTATCAGGGCGCCGCTTTTATCTATGGAAAACCTTCTCGCAGCATGATGTGCTGCTGTAACAGTTTCGCTCTGGCTGCTTGATACTCCAGTGAGTTCAATTGAACCGTTGCATGTGCAGAAATATGTGCTTTTTTCATTCTCAACTTTTATGCAGAAAGACGTACCTTTTACTGCCGCGGTAACTGCAGGCGTTTTTATAGTAAATTTACCCTCTTTAGAAAAGACTTTACGTGTAACTCCTGCCAGCCATCCCTTATCGAGCTGAAGAATACTCTCCCCGGATGATATTTTAAGAATAAGTTTTGTGTCAGGTTTAAGCCTGAGGATATTTTTTTCATTTATAATAATGTCGCACGTTGAATCTATCCTTGTTTCAATAGCATCACCCTGGCTTAATGCCATATTGATCTTTTTCACAACGTTTGTGTTTACAAATACTGTTCCGGTGTAGCTCAGGATTCTCATGTCGAGTTTAACCTGTTTAGCGCAGGATAATGTTAAGCAGAGAGTCAGAATCACACATGTTTTTTTCATGGAGTACTCCTGAAATCATGTAGTTTATATATAAATAGTTTTCATCTGAATAATCAACTCATGAAAAAATAATGATCATTTGTGATTAAATCAAAAAATTATTCATATAGAAAATTTTTAGTTTGATAAGAGGATTGAAATCTATATTATGTGGAGGGGAGTATTTTAGAAGGCGTTACTGTTGCGCGGTTAACTGCAGTGAAGTGCTGAAATATACAGGGCGGATAAATTCATATACTGCGGCTTTCATTGTTCAGATGTATTTTTAATATTCAGGAGGATTAAGTGAAAATACAATTTATTCCGGTTTTACTTATATTTGCTATAGTTCAGCTTGGAGCCGTAAGTCCTGTTTTTGAGACTCCGGTCCCTGAAGAGATTAAACTTCATGCATTGATAAATCAGTACAGGGTCAGTAAAGGTTTAGCTCCGATCAGACTTTCGAAGTCATTAACATATGTAGCCGGAATTCATGCCGGTGACCTTGGTAAAAATACTCCCTCAGGAAGCTGCAATATGCACAGCTGGTCCGGGGACGGCGCATGGTCATCGTGCTGTTATACCGGGGATCATGCAAAAGCATCATGCATGTGGAATAAACCCCGTGAACTTACAGATTATCCCGGTAACGGGTATGAATGTTCCAGTATGTATAGTGCCGGTATTACGGCGGATGAGGCTCTTTCAAGCTGGAAGGGGAGTCCCGGCCATAATGCTGTTATAATAAGTCAGGGTATCTGGTCCTCGCATCCATGGAAAAGTATCGGAGTGGGAATTAGAGGAAACTATGCTGTAATATGGTTCGGTGAAGAGGAGGACCCCGCCGGATACTGGGAATAGCTGTGCCGGCATTTTAAGCTGTTTATTCTATAAGCGTGCAATTGTACTGCTGAGCTCCGTGATCTGCCCTATGAGGGAAATTTATTATGCTTTCAGGACGCAGAATTTCCCTTTTCAGGGACTTATTCGGTAAAAGTGAACACAATAGGACAATCTGCACTTCTAAAGAATTTAAATAATAAAAAGTATGACTTAATTTTTTAAATCGACGGGAAAAATCTACTTGCTTAAAGTACTATATTTATTTTTAAGTATCTCATGTATATTTTCTTATACACTTATAATAATATATTGATAATTATCCGTTTTCAGATTCAAGTAACGCCGGATTTCTTCCTTTTAAAAATGTATTAAAATGTAAAAAATATTAAGGTAAATAATAAAAGAAGTGGATATATATGTTTCTTAAGTCAATGGACATGTTCGGTTTTAAATCATTCGCTGATAAAACTCACGTAGATTTTGAATCCGGGATTACTGCTATAGTCGGCCCGAACGGCTGCGGTAAATCTAATGTTGTAGATGCAGTAAAATGGGTTCTCGGAGAAAAACAGGCAAAGAATATCCGCGGACAGACCATGGAGGATATCATTTTCTCCGGAACAGATCAGAGGAAGCCTCTCTCTCTTGCTGAGGTTGCCCTTACCATTGACAATACTAACAGAATCCTCGATTTTGATTCTGATACTGTAACTGTAAGCAGACGGATTTTCCGCGATGGTGAATCGGAATATCTTATCAATAAATCTCCCGTAAGACTTAAAGATATAGATAAACTCTTCATGGATACAGGAATCGGGAAATCCGCATACTCTGTTCTTGAACAGGGAAAGATGGATCTCATACTCTCCACAAAAGCAGAAGATAGAAGATACCTCTTTGAAGAAGCTGCAGGGATCTCCCGCTATAAAATGCAGAAGAAGGAATCGCTGAAAAAACTTCAGGATACCGGAGAAAACCTCAACCGCTTAAACGATATAATAAAAGAGATAGAGCGGGAGAAAGAGCTTAAGTCAAAACAGGCGGAGAAGACTAAAGATTTTTTAAATCTGAAAGGCAAACTCTCGGATCTCGATATAAAATTGAACATCCTTAAATTCAGAGATATCGTAAAGAAGTTTGAAAAAAATCAGTCGGATATTGACAAGCTGCAGAAAGAGAGAGAAGAGATTGTAGGACGTGTTTCAACAACCTCCGCCGAAAACGAGAAAGACGAGAAAAAGAAAAACGATTTACAGTTCCAGTTGTTTGAAATAGAGAAAAAACTCGATGCTTACAGGGTGCGGAGAGAAACAATAGACATCTCCACTGAAAAGAACAGGCGCCTTGTTGAAGAACACCAGGGAAGAAAAAAGAATATTGAAAAAAAGCTGGAAGAAAGAGGGGAGAGTTTAGACCGTCTTATAATTGAAAAGAAAAAAAATGAAGAGACTGCTGTTGACCTTAAAGAGAAGATTGCTGAAGATAAAAAGAAGCTGGCTGAATCCTTCGAAGGAAGAAAAAAGAAGATAGATTCGATCCACGCTTCGAGAGATAAAATTGAAGAGAATAACAGAAAGATTCGTGATAATGAAACTGTTCTCAAGAAACTCCGCGAAGCCCTTGAAGTCGTAATCAAAAAACTTGTTGATGCAATTGAGAAGAGAAAAATAGAACTGGAAGGTTCCGAACAGGAGAGAGAGGACGTTAAACACCTCATCGAAAATGAACTGAGCCAGATTGAAATGGATCTGAATAATGCAATTGATGAGTTAAAAGTAAGGTCGTTCGACCGGGCATGGATGTTCCTTGAAAAAATTAATGTTAAAAATCTGAAAGAGCACATATATAAATTCGAAAGCTATGAGGACGGATTCCGGTCGATACTCTTCGATAAAACCGGTATACATGCCGACAAGGAGAATCTGGACAAACGCATAAGGGAGATGGTTCTTGAAGTAGACGGACTAAGAGCCGATAACGGGCTTCTTGATGAGTTTATTCAGAGCGAGCAGCAGGAACTGGAGAATATCAATGCGATGCTTACAAGGATTGAAAGAGACCTTGTAAGGTATGAGAATGACATTAACTGGATAGAAAAGCAGCTTGTGTCTCTTACTCATCAGATTGATGATGTAAAGAAACAGATTGAAAACTTTAATGAAGAGATCTCAAGAACCGATAAAGCAATTGATGAACTGACGAAAGAGATCAAGGAGGCGGAAGACCGCCTTATTCAGTTCAATGAAAAGAGTGAAGCTCTTAAATCGAGTATTAGTGAACTTGTTTCAAGAAGAAGTGAAATTGAAAATAATATTATAAAGCGTAAGACCGAGTCACGAAAAGATGAAGAGGAACTCTCCAAAGCGCTTGAAAAGATTAATAATATGGAGAGAGTAGGAGTTGAACTCTCTTTTAAAAGGGATGGGATCCAGGACTACCTCTGGACCGAATATGAGAAAAAAGTCACTGAATTAAATGACCTGAGAATCAACGATACAATGGCGAATGAATTCCAGAATGAGATTCAGGAATTAAAGAAAAAGATACAGGATCTTGGGCCCATAAACAATCTCGCAATTCAGGAGTTCCGCGATTTAAAGAAGAGATTTGAATATTATATTGATCAGAAGAGTGATATAGAAAAAGCAAGGCAGGATATTATATCTGTAATTGAAGATATCAATAAAACATCAGTTGATCTCTTCATGAGCACATTCAACGACATTCAGAAGAATTTCTCCGATGTTTTTAAGAGACTTTTCGAGGGCGGGGAAGCTTTCCTTGAAATGGTTGATCTTGAGAATGTCCTTGATAGCGGAATTGATATCATGGTAAGGCCTCCGGGCAAAAAATTTAAGAATATAAATCTCCTTTCAGGAGGGGAGAGGGCTCTCACTGCGATAGCTCTTCTATTCGCAACATATATGGTAAAACCGTCTCCATTCTGTTTTCTCGATGAGATCGACGCTCCTCTGGATGAACAGAATATTCAGAGATTTGTTAAAATGCTCAGAGAGTTTTCAAAGAGCACCCAGTTTATCATTGTTACTCACAATAAAAAGACCATGAATATCAGTGAGTCTATTTATGGTGTTACAATGGAGGATCCGGGTGTTTCTAAACTGGTTTCTATAAAGATGGATAGAGTGGAAATGTAGCATATAAAAAATATAAACAGTAACAGGACAATGGGCTTTCAGCCCCTTGTTTTGCGTTTAAGATCCTTCCTCGCGGGCCGCTGATAAATCCATGCATTCATAAAAACTGAGCTTTGCTGCCGCTAAATATAAAAGGTGTTTTTATAGAATTTTAAAGAAATTTGTTCATAAATAATTGACAAATTAGATTCTTCTAATTAACTTTGTATCAGGAGTGATATATACAAAAAAAATATAAATAGACACAATGGAAGGTGTAAGATGAAAATAACAGCCGATGGAATTCTGGGATCTGCCCAGAAAATTAACAATAAGAAAAAAACGGACGAAACAGAACTGAAGCAGGATACAAAAAATGCAAAAACTGATTCAGTAAATTTAAGCAGAGTAATCAATTCAAGAATAGAAGCCCTTGGAAAAGAAGTAAAAGACATTCAGACCTCACTTACTAAAAATCAGATTATACGTGATGGTATTGATCAGCTCCTTGCTGCTCCATCAGGTGCCGCTGATACTATATTAAATGAAACTACATTCAATAACAGTAAAATATTGAAAGAATTTGTAGGGACAACATTTACTCCCCAGGAAATTGAGACAAAGAAGAATGAAGTAAAAGCTTTAATTTCCAGCGACGTAAACTCTCTGACAAAAATTCAGGTCGAGATGGACAATATTATTGCTTCAGATCTTACAGGTAATAAAAAAGTTGAAAACCTCATGGCCGGTGTAAATGAAACATTGAAGAAAACTCCTGCGGGGCTTGAGAATATTTCAAATCTTGATGCGGAAAAGGTTGCAAAGCTCATCAGGTAGCGGTTTTGTTTTTGATTTAATTTTTTATATCTATAAAATAAAGGTGTAAGCACCGGTAAAGGTTTTATGTCCAGAAAATATATAAATTTTTTCCTAGTGCCCGCCTTTATCCTCATTGTATCCGTATTAAGTCACTCTCAGGATAATCCCGGAGTTGACACAATAATAATTAACAGCGTTAATCTTAAAACTGAAACCGGTGAATTATCCGCTGAAAGTATAGATTTTAAAGACGCCTCTGAATGGGCGTACGGTAAACATCTTACTCTCGCAGCGGATGCTCCTCCTGTTGTTGACAATAAAGCTTTTTTTATAACTCAGTATCAGACTGTAATACCTGTTACAGGATACAATAAGGATCTTTTATACAGAATCTATTTTGATTTCCTACGGTACAGTCAGAAAAATCTGCCTTTTAATTCTAAACTTAAAATTTTAATAAGGGATATAAACGGCAGGAAGAGAGAGATTGGAACTGCTGATGTAAGTTATATGTATGATAAAAAAATATTTGAAGTTTCTATTCCTTTTGATTTGTCATATCCCGGAAAGTTTGATATTATTATTCATGAGTATTCAGGGAAAACGGGAGACTGGGGAATATGGGATATTATAGTTACTTCAAAAAAAATAAACGAAATTGAAATAATGCCCATAGAATCTTCAGAGAAAATTAACGAGATTGAACCAAAAATTTTTAAGTAAGCCTGTAAAATATTTTGACAAATAACATCCCCTTTTTTTTGGTATTCACAGCGTGTCTGCCGGATTAAATTCAGCGGATATCAGAAAATACAAAATCATCATAAAAAAGGATAGGTATTAAAATGGCTGACGATTACATGGAAAAAGATTTAGATGATGAAGTGTATGAAGATGACTATTATGAAGAGAACTATAACGAAGAGGAATTGAAAGACTCTGATGACCTTGATGATGATGATGACGAATCATACGGAGAGGGCGGAGAGAGGAAAGTTCATATAAGTTATGCCTGCGAAGATTGTGATTACAGATGGGATGATATAATTATCCGGAAGAAGCATGATGTTGAAGAGGATATGGAGAGAGATATTATCTGCCCGATGTGCGGTTCGATTAATATCACTCTAATATGAAAGATAGAAAAATTGTTATTAAGGGAGCACGGGAGCATAATCTAAAGAATATTTCACTTGAAATACCGAGAGATCAGCTTGTTGTTATAACCGGACTCTCCGGGTCCGGTAAATCTTCGCTCGCTTTTGATACAATCTACGCTGAGGGGCAGCGAAGATATGTTGAGTCCCTCTCTGCATATGCAAGACAGTTTCTCGGTCTGATGGAGAAGCCCGATGTGGATTTTATCGATGGGCTCTCTCCTGCGATATCCATCGAACAGAAAACAACACACCGCAATCCCAGATCTACCGTGGGGACTGTAACCGAAATTTATGATTACTTCAGACTGCTCTATGCGAGAATAGGCATTCCCTATTGCCATAATTGCGGGAAAAAAATATCCTCTCAATCCGTCGATCAGATCGTTGAATCGGTCCTTACACTGAAAAAGAACTCAAAATGCCAGATACTTGCCCCTCTTGTCCGGGGAAAGAAAGGGGAGCATGTAGACTATATCGAGCAGGCGCGTAAAAACGGTTTTGTGCGCCTTAGAGTTGACGGCGAGTTCCGTACAGTTGAAGAGGATATAGTCCTTGAAAGGCAGAAAAAACATACTATAGAAATAGTTGTAGATAGAATCGTTATTAAAGACGGCATAAGGGCAAGGCTTGCAGAATCAATTGAAACTGCAATAGACCTTAGCGGCGGGATTATTATTGTAATCGCGGATGATAAGGAGCTTCTTTTTTCAACACAATTATCCTGTCCTGAATGTGGAATCTCCATGTCAGAACTCTCGCCCAGGATGTTTTCTTTCAACACTCCGTATGGTGCGTGTCCGGAGTGCGACGGGCTTGGATTTATTATGCAGTTTGATCCCGAAAAGATAGTATCTGATCCTGAAAAATCTCTCAATGAGGGAGTACTTGAGGTCTGGGGGAAAACCACAAGCTACTGGTACCTTGAAACAGTTCAGTCACTGGCGAAGAGTTTAAATTTTAAGCCCGACACTCCATGGAAGGATCTTCCTGAAAAAATAAAGAATGTTATACTTTACGGTTCAGGTCGCGATAAAGTAAATTATAATATAAAACGGAATGAATCTGAATTTAAATTCTCAAGATCATTTGAGGGCGTTCTTCCTAACCTTGAGAGAAGATATAGAGAGACAAACTCCGAAGATATGCGCATCTGGATGGAGAAGTACATGGGGAATAATACCTGTACTGTCTGTAAAGGTCAAAGACTCCGCCCTGAAAGCCTTTCCGTAAAAGTTGCTGACAGGGGGATAAATGAAATATCCTCAATGTCGATTAAGAACTCTTTTAAATTTTTCAATACGATTGAACTTAATCCGACCGAACAGAAAATTGCTGAACAGATTCTGAAAGAAATAAAAACACGTCTGAAATTCCTTAACGATGTCGGTATAGATTATCTGACGCTTGAAAGAGCCGCCGGTACCCTTTCCGGAGGGGAATCGCAGCGTATAAGGCTGGCAACACAGATCGGGGCTGCGCTTACCGGTGTTCTTTATGTGCTTGATGAACCGAGTATCGGGCTTCATCAGAGAGATAATGAAAAGCTTTTGAAAACCCTTAAGTATCTCCGTGACATCGGGAATAGTGTTCTTGTAGTTGAACATGATGAAGATACAATTATGGAAGCTGATTATGTTATTGATATGGGGCCAGGGGCGGGCGTTGAAGGCGGTTATATCGTAGCTGC
>Ga0116171_10004456_pt1 | contig 12595 bp, 8 predicted proteins | sample AD_JPNHW2_MetaG_FD_89798 | JGI IMG/M metagenome (GOLD analysis project Ga0116171, IMG submission 89798) | Active sludge microbial communities of municipal wastewater-treating anaerobic digesters from Japan - AD_JPNHW2_MetaG | ecosystem: Engineered > Bioreactor > Anaerobic > Digestate | place...
CCCGCCATGATCGCCAGGGCATTGCGACGTTTCAACGAACTGTCTAGGTTTTTCTTGCCCATCTTTATATTGCCACGCAAGCTCAAACCCAACCACAACTTTTCCTTGTATAAACAATAGGCTGTCAAATCTATATCCGTCGGCGATTTAAAGTCCTCTTTGATCATGATGCTCGGCTTGAGCTTGAAGTTCTTGGGCAAATCAAATATGTAACCCCCGGTAAGGTAATAATGACGCGTGGTGTTGGCTACCAACAGGTCTTCGCTTTTGGTCACATTCCCGAACAGGTTCGTGATCGAAAAACCTCCGTACAATCGGTCGTTATGCGCAAATATCCCAAACTTGGAATCAAACCGAAGTTTCCCTGCCTTGGTCTTCGGAACCGCCGGGTCATCAGGATTGTCCGATACCAGCTTGGTGCCGTCAAGGGTATAGTTTGTAAAACCAAGGGCCAGACCAAAGGACAGGCGCCAGCGCTCCGTAAGCCGCAACTGGTAGGAGTAGCTGCCAAAAAGGCCTTGTTGCATCTGCGCGCCTATGATGTCATTGATAAAGTGAACTCCTAATCCCATGTTCCTGGCTATCGGGCCGTCATAACTGATCGTCTCCGTATTTGGGGCCCCATTAAATCCTGCCCACTGCGCAGAATAGGTCGCACAGATGTTGTGGATCTCCTTGGAACCCGCATACGCCGGGTTGATGATCAGCTGGTTAAAGATATACTGCGTAAACTGAGGATCCTGCTGACCCTTTACTGATATACTCACGAATATAAACAGGACGATGCTGATGTATCTTTTCATGGCTTTCTTGTTTTTCAGGTTGTTTATTACCGCACTATCGTTAAATAATCCTTATAGGTACGGTCGGCTCCGCACATGTCTATCTTTAGCACATAAAAATAGGTGCCTTCGGGCAGGTTACTGCCGTCCCAGGTATTCTTATACCCTTTCTCACTGTATACCTCATTGCCCCAGCGGTTGATCACAACCAGCGTGTTATCGGGATACAATTCTATATTATTGATTACCCACAGGTCATTGATACCGTCGCCATTGGGCGAAAACACATTGTTCAGTTTTAGCGGTACTTCCACGACGCCGGCATCTATCTGCACAGAATAATTTTTCTTACAACCATCATCATCGGTTATCGTACATATGTATTCCCCTGCATCAAGGCCTTCCATTTGGGGTGTAACTCCCTCATTTGACCACAAATAAATATATGGTTCAGTTCCGCCGCTTACCTTTATTTCCAAAGATCCATCATCCTTTCCAAGGCAATTTGCATCTGCCTTCGAGATTAATTCTACCGTCATATCAGGTTTCTGGGCAATGGTAAATTGCAAGGAAGTACTACATCCTATTGAATCCTGCACTGCGATATTGTATGAGCCGGCCGTCAACCCGGTAAATTCATTTCCGGTCTGAAGCGGGCCTCCGTTCAGCTGATAAGAATAAGACCCTGTCCCACCATTTGCTGTTACCGCGATATGCCCGTCAGAACCATTATGGCATGTCACCTGCTGTGAGCCTGTGGCAGAAGCAGTAATATTAGAAATGGTAACATATTGCAGACATATTGAAGTATTACCATGAACATCGGTGGCAGTCCAGGTCACTGTTGTTGTTCCCACGGGGAACACGGTCGGGGCGTTGTTGATGATTCCGGATAAAGCGCAGTTATCGGTTGCCGTGGCTGAAACCAGGTTAAACTGCCCATTACACGTAACCGTATCTGCAGGGCAATGGATTGTTGGTGGTTGTATATCATTTACAGTCACCGTAAAGCTGCACATATTTGTATTTCCTGACGCATCGGTAACCATAAAAGCATTCAAAGTTGTACCTACCGGGAATGCTGAGCCGCTGGCCAATCCGGCTGTTTGAACCGTGCTCACTCCCAGGCAATTATCCGACCCTATTGGATTAGAGTAGCTGACAACAGCACTGCATAACCCGGCATTGTTGTTCACGGTAATGTCGGAAGGACAATTTACCACAGGCATCTGATCATCAATTACAGTAACGGTAAAACTGCATGTTGCAGTATTACCTGCGGCATCAGACACTTCAAAAACATTCGTTGTCACACCAACCGGGAAGGTGTATCCGCTCCAAAGTCCGGAAGTCTGTATGGTAGAAGCTCCGGAGCAATTATCAGTTCCTGTGGGCGGTGAAAAATTCACAATAGTTCCGCACATCCCCGGAGAGCAGTTCATGGTAATATCTGCAGGACACTGAATGGTCGGCGGCTGATTATCTATTACCGTTACCGTAAAGCTACATGTATTACTATTACCGGCTGCATCTGAAACCATAAATACATTCGTTGTTGTTCCTGGAGGAAATGTAGTGCCACTAGCCAGGCCGGAAACCTGAGTTGTAACAGCAGATGGACAGTTATCTGTACCCACCGGCGGGTTATAATTCACAACAGCATCACACATTCCCTGACTACTGTTCACAGTAATATTGGAAGGACATATTATATTCGGCACCTGATTGTCGCTTACATTAACTATAAAACTGCAGGTTTTTGTATTGCCTGACGCATCGGTAACAACGAAAATGTTTGTCGTTGTCCCGATTGGATATGTGGCACCGCTTCCCAATCCTGAAATCTGAGTTGTAACAGAGCCCGGGCAATTATCGGTTCCTGTGGGTACAGTAAAGTTAACGACAGCGCCACAAGATCCTTGTAAATTATTAACATTGATATTTGAAGGACAGACTATTTGCGGAGCCTGGTTGTCGGTCACAGTAACGGTAAAACTACAAGTACTGGTATTACCTGCTGCATCAGTAACGGTAAAAGTATTGGTAGTTGTTCCTACCGGGAAGATGAAACCGCTGGCCAGACCGGCGGTCTGCGTGGTAGTAGTTCCTGTACAATTATCTGATCCTGTCGGGGTTGTATAGGTAACCGTTGCCCCGCATGCACCGGATTCACTGTTGACAGAGATATTTGCAGGACACGAAACAGCAGGCGGCTGATTATCAACAACAGTAATATTAAAACTGCAAAAACTTGTTCTCCCTGTGGCATCGGTCACCCTGAAGGTATTAGTCGTTGTTCCGACAGGGAAAGTTGACCCGCTTGTCAAACCAGCTGTCAGAGCTGTATTGGCCCCGCTACAATTGTCCGTTCCTACCGGCGCATTGTAAGTGACTACAGCATTGCATGAACCGGAAGTAGCATTTACAGTCATATCATTCTGGCATGAAATAGACGGGTTCTGATTATCTGTAACGGTAATTGTGAAGCTACAGTTACTTGTTTTTCCTGTTGCATCGGTAACCCTGTATGTATTTGTTGTAACACCAACAGGAAACGTAGAACCACTTGCCAATCCGCCGGTCTGAGCTGTTGAAGCACCGGGGCAATTATCAGTACCGGCAGGTGCGGTAAAGTTCACTATGGCCCCACAAAGGCCTGATGTATTGTTAACATATATATTTGAAGGGCATGTAATAGAGGGTGCCTGGTTATCATTGACTGTAACTGTGAAACTACATGTAACTGTTTGTCCTGTTGCATCGGTCACCCTGTATGTATTTGTTGTTACACCAACAGGAAACGTAGAACCACTTGCCAATCCGCCGGTCTGAGTTGTTGCTGCTCCGGTACAATTATCAGTACCGACAGGCGCTGTGTAATAAACCACGGCACCGCATATGCCTGACGTATTATTAACATAAATATTTGATGGACAGGAAATCGAAGGAGCCAGGTTATCAATGACAGTAACTGTAAAACTGCAAGTACTGGTCTTTCCGGAAGCATCTGTCACCCTGAAAGTATTGGTTGTGGTGCCAACGGGAAAAGTAGCCCCGCTGGCCAAACCAGCAATTTGTGTGGTTGAGACCCCTGAACAGTTGTCTGTTCCTGTTGGAGTTGTGTATGTAACAGCAGCTCCGCATGTTCCGGATGTGCTGTTGACGGTAATATTCGAAGGACATGTAATAGCCGGCACCTGATTATCATTGACAGTGACCGTAAAACTACAATTATTGGTTTTTCCGCTAACATCGGTCACCCTGTATGTATTTGTTGTGGTGCCCACAGGAAAGGAAGATCCGCTGGGCAAACCGGCAACCAGCGCGGTGGTGGCATTGGGACAATTATCTGTTCCTGTTGGCGCCGAAAAATTAACAACGGCGCTGCACGTCCCCGTTGTATTATTAACTGTGATATTGCCGGGACAAGTTATTGAGGGAGTCTGGTTATCCACAACACTGACGGTAGCAGAAGCCACATTGGAGGTACAGCCGGTAACACCGGTGACAGTGACCGTATATGTTCCGGAAGTAGTAGCAGTAATGGTTCGCGAGGAGGCACCTGTACTCCAATGATAAGCCGAGAATCCGGAACCGGCATCTAATACAACACTTTGTCCGGGACAAAATGTTGTGGGGCCGGATGGAGTAATAGTAGGATAAACAACCTCCGTAGGATAATAAGAAAAGATAAACTCTGCCCTGTTGATGCACATTGATGCACTAGAACATAACTGAAAAGAATTATAACCTCCGTAAACATACCCTGGCAGGCCACAAGGATAGCTGGCGGTAACAGAGGTGGTCAGGGAACACGGCAAGGATGAACAAAGACAACCTGAGCTCCCATCCCAGGCGACAGGTACGGCAAATCTGTTCACAGTGCCATAAATAGCAGCGCCAACACAACTCGCAGTCCAGTAATTTATTGTTACCCCGGTCACCGTATTTCCCGCCGGAACAGGGTCAAAAAAAGTCTGGGTGATACATGGAGGTGTGTCGCCACAATAACTACCCGGCGAATTAGTACACCAATAGTCGGCGCCACAAACAGTGCATCCTCCGCAAGACTGGAAACCGGAATAGGTAATGGTTGTTGACGCAGTTTGTGAAAACAGCAGTGTCTGGCCTGCAACAAATATGATAAATAATAACAAAATTAAACGGTAAATATTTTTCATGGTTTAAGCTTAATTTATATTGATTTTCATGATAATAGCCGGGCTTATTTCGATTTTTTCGAAGAAACATTAAAAGATGCCAGTTTAAAAGAGCTGAATTGATCAATATCTCCGATAAAATCCCGGACATTAATAATCAAATCTTTTTGAACACCGGCGTTTTGACAATCGCCGAATATTGTCTTGTGTTTTCCGATTACAAGGGTTTTCCTGCGATCACCTTTCTGATTGACCGCCCAGGTATGTTGTTGTGTAAAAACAGCATCATTCCAGTCAACAATAATATTATATGAATTGGTATTCACGAATTTCAAAAAAACAACATTCATATCCCCACATTGGCTCAATTGGTAATAAGCTTCAACACCATTCTGAATATTCCGGCCATTGGCGGTTAAACCAATAGGCGTCCAATCTGAATTAGTCTGTGCAAATATTGCTGTGGAGGCCAACAAAAGAAAAAATCCTAAAAATTTTACTTTTAATAACATAATTTTTCAAATTTAAAATATAATGTTCTGACAAATGTAAATAAATAATCATTTTATACAAATAATAATAATAATTTTTTCAGAATTACTTTTATGACCTAATTTGATGAATTTCATTTATTCCGATTTAGGATTAATTTGAACAATTAATTTTTAAAAATACAAAAGTTTAAATTAATTTTGCTTAATTTACTGTTAATTTTTTGATATTTTTTTTATAATCTGTTTAAAAATGCTTTTAAGTCAAAAAAGTATACTTAATCAACGCGTGTTATATTTATTGATCATTTTATCTTTTAGCCTGATATCTTTTACTCAGATCATTAATTATGAATTTCTTCAATGGGATGATGATGCCCAGATAACAAAAAATGTTTACGTCAGAATATTAAACTGGAAAAACCTTGAGCATAATTTCCTTACAGAAAGGTTTACATTTTTAACGCTAACGTGCTATTCGGTAATTTATAAACTATTTGGCAACAATCCTGTTCCTTTTCACTGGTTCAGCATTATTTTGCATATGGCCAATATAATAATGGTATATTTCTTATGCAGGCATTTTACACGGAATTTGTTTTCACTTGGTTTTATATTAATATTATTCGCCGTACACCCGATGAGAGTGGAATCGGTAGCATGGGTGTCAGAAGCAAAAGACCTTCTTTATACATTTTTTTCTCTGGCTGCCTTGCTGTGTTATTTTGGCTATCTGAAAAATAATAAATATTACTTTTTTATTATTGCGACAGTTATGGTTATTCTTGCTGCCTTGTCAAAAATACAGGGTATTGTGTTGCCATTTTCATTTTTTTTAGCAGATATTTACTTCAAAAGAAAATTTTCAATTGACATTATATTAGAAAAAATTGTTCTTTTATACATCCTGTTTTTTATTTTCTTTATCCTGAATCTCAAGTATTTCATTGTTTCTATTGTTCTCATTGCTATTTATTTTATCATCAGAAAAAAAATACAGAAGCTAAATAAATCTGTTAAAACAAGGATTTTTATCGTGCTGGGATTTTTGGCACTGGCTTTTATCGTTAAGTGCTTTTCAAATTATAGTTTCGGACTTTGGAAGAATTCAATCGAAGGTTCAAACACCTTTTCTTTTTTTGAAAGATTTCTTTTGTCGGGTTATGCTTTATGGTTTTACATAAAAAATTTCTTTTTCCCATTTCCATTAAATGCTGTACATCCTTACCCTGTCCGTACCGCAAGTGGTGCCTTCCCTACTGAATACTACATTACCCTTTTATGCCTGTTGGCTGTAATCGCAATATCCGGATTACTAATTTGGAAGCGGAAAAAAATTCCCGGATTATTATTTTTCGGATGGTTTTTCTTTCTGGTCAATATATCAATGGTTTTGCATTTTATACCCATCGAAGGGCGTTTAGTTGCAGCAGACCGCTATAGTTATTTTGCTTATTTGGGATTAATACTTTCAGTCACCTCATTAGGAGAACGTTATCTTTTTCAAAATCAAAAACATAAAAATAAAATTCCGGTTTTTCTGGTAATCCTGCTTATACTGTTAAGTACCTTGACCTATCAAAGGTGCAAGGTCTGGAAAAATACGCGCGTATTATTTTCAGATGTCCTGCATAAAACGCCCGACATTCCTTTTGCATATTGCACACTTGCAGCCACTTACATGAATAGTCAAATGCCTGATAGTGCAATATATTTTTTTAACAAAGCTATAAAACTGGATCCCCTCGATCCCGGTGCATATTTTAACCGTGCTTTTGCTTATATGGCAAAAAATGATAAAAAAAAGGCTATTGAGGATTTTGATACCTTCTGTAAAATAATCAGTGAAAAAAAATTCAAAGCACTGGGTTATACGCATATCGGAGAAATTTATAGAAATTATGGGGCTGACAGTCTGGCAATATTTAATTATAACCTGGCTTTGAAAACCGACAGCACATTACCTGAAGCATATAATGCAAGGGGTATTTATTTCCTGAATATAAATAATTTAGACCAGGCAAAGCACGATTTTATCAAGGCAATACATTATAATACATATTATGCGGAAGCATATAATAACCTGGGGTCAGTCTTTATGACGCAAGGTAATTCAAATGAAGCTCAAAAATATTTTAATCGTGCTATCGATATAAATCCTGAATATACACTGGCCTATGACAATCGTGGATACCTGAAATATGTGAACGGAGATGGTTCCGGGGCCATAAAGGATTTCAATATAGCCATTAATTTAAATCCTCGGCTCACTCAAACCTACATTAAGAGAGGAAGGGCATATGCTCAGATGAAAAATTATAAAAATGCCATTGATGATTTTTCTTTTGTAATCGGAAAAGAACCTGAAAATATGATCGCTCTGACAAACAGGGCTTATGCATGGTTTTATATGAATGATTTAGTTAATGCTGCGAAAGACTTTTCATTATGCACGGAGCTTTTTCATGAAAATGCAATAACCTGGCAAAATCTGGCGTGGTTTCACATGCAAATAAAAAAATACGATGCTGCAACAGATGAATACGAAAGGTCTGTCAAATTGGATAGTTCCCTAATCATTTCATACATTAATCTTGGATGGATTTATATGAATAACGGAAATATTTCAAAAGCCGAACATACACTGTTGCAGTCAATAGAAATAAATCCAAAAAGTTCACAATCACTTTTCTTATTAGGTGAACTTTACCGGAAAAAAGGTGATAAAAATTCATCCTGTTCCTTTTATCAAAAGTCTTCTGACCTTGGGGATATGCAGGCAAAAAATGCTTTAAATTTATACTGTGCAAGCCCAAAATGATTTTGCCAAATATTTGATATCATTAATATTCTGATCATTTAACCTTATAACCTGAAAAAATCAGGTGAATTTTTCACCCTTCATGCCGACAAAAGAAAATTAGTCATATCTGCAATAATTTGGTATTTTCAAATATTATCTTTGTCAGGATTAACATGATCTGCCAGACTCTCTGCCTGTGCTCATTCACAAATTTCACTTCATTTATTTGTGAATAGATCAGGTTAAATAAAAACAGGGATGATCATCATAAAAACGCTAAAGTCAGGTTTTTTGAGTTGATTTTGATGGAATTCCTTGAGAACATACATGTAAAGTATTTTTATGCCCGAACTTACCAACAACAAAACGTATCATTTTCTCAAAGAATTGTTGGGAACTTCGACTCTTTTTGTTTTTGCAAAACAAAAAGGCAGCTTACGCTGCCTTACGTTCTCTCCACTTTGTGGAGCGTACGGGAGTCGAACCCGTGATCTCCAGATTGCGAACCTGGCGCTCTGCCAACTGAGCTAACGCCCCAAAGTTGCTGCAAAAATAAGCGATTTCTAAATATAAAGCAAGCCACACACCTAACACCTGATTATCAATATGATATGACTACAATTTTACTATGTACAACTTTATATTGACTATAAATATAAAAATTGTTCAGCAATATCTAAAAATATAGCCTTTATTTTGCTTTAGTCCTGAAAGAAAGAGTGAATACCAACATCATGATTGCCGATAAAATTGCTGTTGCCGCACCAAAATAAAACGGTACCGATGAATTAACTTTGTCATAAAGTGAACCTGCTATTAAACTTGCAGGTAGCAAAGTCACACCCAGCAACATATTATAAATACCCAAACCGGTTCCTTTTCGATTTTTTGCAATTAAATCTGAAACCAGGGCCTTCTGTATTCCATCAGTTGACGCAGAATAAAATCCATAAAATGCAAATAATGTAATAATAGTACCTATCGCTCCTGTAAAGCCAAAAGCAAAATAAACAACAGCATAAACCAGAAAACCAACTATTAAAATTTTCTCTTTCCCGATTTTATCAGATAGTTTTCCAATAGGAATGGCAAATAAAACTGAAACAAAATTGGTAATAAGGTAAACCAGCGGAATATATGCCACTTTAACTCCAACTTCATTAGCTTTTACCAATAATAAAGTATCTGTGGAATTTCCCAAAGTAAAAATGAAAATGATCAGCAGAAAGAAATAATATTTCTTGGGGAAGTCTCTGAAGTGAAATTTTGTGAACAACTCTGTTTTGCTTTTCTTAGCTTCCTTAATACAAAACAAAATAACAAATATGGCAATGATCGATGGAATACCTGCCAGCAGAAAAATTATTTTATAATTCCCCGGGAAAAGTTCAAACAAACCAAAGGCCATCAATGGTCCGAGTATGGCGCCGCTGTTGTCCATGGCTTTCTGTAACCCGAAGCTTTTGCCCGATTCACCATTCCCAACTGAGCCTGCAATAAGGCTGTCGCGTGGCGCTGTACGTATGCCTTTACCAAAACGCTCAATAAAACGAAGGATAAGGACATGAAAGGGTTTGTATACAAACACATATAACGGTATAATCAATGCGGAAAGACCGTAACCGATAAGCATAAATGGCTTGTTTTTCCCGATCCTGTCGCTCCAAAAGCCTGATACACCCTTTATAAGAGATGCAGTACTTTCGGCAATACCTTCTATTAATCCGAGGCTCGTCTTTGATGCACCTATCGATAAGAGAAACATAGGCATTATCGAATACAACATTTTTACAGATGTATCGGTAAGAAAACTTGTTAAACCCGTAAAAAAAATGTTTCTATTAAAGCCAAATATCCTTTTATTACTTGTGCTGCATTGAATATCCGAAATTAAATCTTTACTCATAATGTAAATTCAACAAATTGATTTTATATAGGGAAAATTCCTAAATAAAAATCACGCACCAGATTTTACCTGAAAAATTCACAAGAAATTTTCACCCTTCGGGCCGACAAAAGAAAATCAAGAATTTTAGAAGTAATTGTCATTTTCAAATATTTTCTGTATCGGGATTACCTGACCTGCTGCCCAAATTGCCAACACTCATTCATAAATTGCATTTCATTTATTAATGAATAGGTCAGGTTAAACAAATCAAGACTTCAAATATACGTCTATTTGGCATCAAAATATAATTTCATCGGTTATGAAGTATCAAAAAATAGAAATCAAAACGGAATCATAATTTTAACAAAAAAAGAAACCAACCGATATCATGTTAACCACTCAAAAAAATCAGATTCTTCAATATCCGGTTAAATTATTAAAATATTTTTTATATATTATATTTATTATTTACATATTGATTTAGTGAATTAATATAACAATATTATGAAGTTAAATAAAAAAATCGTATTTATAACATTGTTTTTCATATTATTATCAAATGCCAAATCTTTAAAAACACCATGTTATCAGCGATTTTGCTTCTAATGATTGAAAAAATAATCTTTTCTAAACTTCGTCTTACTCGTTTATACATCGGCGGCGGATGGCAGAGCTTTTCATCAATTTTGAAATTTAACCGGACACCGGTGCTTTTTTTCGTTAGAGTTTGTTTGAAAATTAGTTTGCCGAATTAATAAATGTTACAAAGGTACGATCTGCCTACGACAGGCACAAAGTTACCACAAAGCTTATCCATTCATTTTTAAAGCTTTGTGGCTTTTGGTATCTTTGAGTCTTAGTGGCAGAGGTTTTAATGTTTAATTTTAATTAATTTTAAACAACATCTTTGTCATGCTGGATTTAATTGAAGAAATATCGAGGCTGAACCTAATCAATAATTTTAACATGCTATATATTAGATTCATTACAAATATCGAAATTATTTTAAGCGTCTTGATATCGGTTTTAAAGAACAAAATTCTTATTTACTTATCCAATAGACATTTCCAGTCAATTCTTATTGCAACATACTGTATACCTGAAAAATATTATACAATTAATTAATTTAATCTATTCAATACCATAATACTTAATAATATCATGAGCTTAATTATGTTTGGCAAATTTCATAACCAAAATTCTATGTAATAATAAATATAATCTATATCGAATGATTTAAAAGTAACATAAACAAGCCATTATAGTAATTAAACAACAATTAAATCAATATTAACTAAAAACCTGTTTTTCAAAAACAAAATAATCAGCTTTAATATATTTTCTTTAAAAATAAGGTCTTTGATTAAATATGGTAAGTAATTCATCTTCATTTATTTAATTTTTATGGGTAATAAAAATGTTTTTGCTTGCATTTTATTAAAAAATTCGCTAAATTTGCATATGAAAAATATTTCACGAAAAATATTAACTATTATTTGTTAATATAGTATATATTATTACTTTTGCACTTTAATATGTTACCCTATATTTTAATGCCAAAATCTGAAATTAATAAAAACAAAAAAATATGAAAAAAGTTTATTCGTTTATTGTGACAATTTTGATTACTGCAGGCATAGCAGTTTGTGGAAATGTAAACGGTAATGCAATAAGCGTGGAAAAGAGCACCTCACCCGCACCGGCTGCACTTTCACCTACTGCCACCATTCAAACTGTTACGGGTATTACTCCCGGCAACACGACTTCAGTTGATGTTTCTTTAAGCAATTTTTCGACACCTTTTGCTGCTTTTCAGTTTTCTATTAAGTTCGATACGAATACGGTAATATTAAATAGCATATCAGACTGGGCATCAGGAGTTACCGGTGTTTCCCTCAATTATCATTATAATGGCAGTATTGCTGATGTGACTTTTGTCTGGGGTGATACACCTGTGAGCATTAATGGGTTATTTTTCAGGATGAATTTTAAATACAAATCATCTGCACATGGATGCAGTTCTATTTACTGGTCTGATGACCCGACACCAAGGTTATTTGCAGATATCAACGGCTATGAAGTTGCGGTATCTTATATTGACGGACAGGTATGTTCTATACCGGTTTGTGCAGTGGATTTAAGCTCTGCTGCAGGCACTGACGCTCAAACTACATGTATTAATACTCCTATAACAGATATTACTTATGCAACAACCCTTGCCACAGATGTTACCGTAAGTGGTTTACCCACAGGCGTAACCGGAAGCTGGGCAGCTGATGTATTCACTATTAGTGGTACACCTACTTTTTCAGGAACCTATACGTATACAGTTACCACCCAAGGCTGCGGGCCTGTTTCAACAACCGGTACCATCACTGTAACCCCAAATAACACAATTTCCCTTACTGCAGGGGGGCCTCAGACTGTATATGCCACTATTCCGATTACAACAACAACTTATTCTACAACAG
>Ga0116171_10004457_pt1 | contig 12594 bp, 8 predicted proteins | sample AD_JPNHW2_MetaG_FD_89798 | JGI IMG/M metagenome (GOLD analysis project Ga0116171, IMG submission 89798) | Active sludge microbial communities of municipal wastewater-treating anaerobic digesters from Japan - AD_JPNHW2_MetaG | ecosystem: Engineered > Bioreactor > Anaerobic > Digestate | place...
AAAGTCTGCCAATATAAAAGAGTACCAGGTTACAGTACTGGTTCAGATCGATGAAACCGGCTCGCTTATTTCCGCGAATATAGCTTCAGGTAAAGCCCCGTACAGCTTTAACGAACAGGCGATCAAGGCGGTGAAGATGATGCGTTCTTCGCCAGGTTACAAAAGCGGCAAGCGTGTAAAGATGGCGCATTATTTACCGGTTACATTCAGGCTGGAGTAAATCTGCCGGTTTTAGAAAACTTTAAACACAAGAAAAATACCCGAAGCAACCATAAGCAGCATCCCAATAAAAAAAATAATGTCTGCTATAAGCTCAAGATGTCTGTGATTATTCCATCTCAATGACAGGTAAGATATGAATGCTGAAATTATAAAAAACAGGGTATCAGATGCTAAAATTTCATCGATATAGGTTCCGGTATGTTTTGTAGTTACAATTAACAGGGTAATTACAGTAATGCACACGCCAATCATGGTGGTGGAACCGGTGAAAATAATTGGAGAAATATTTCTTTTGTTATTGCTGTTCATCTTGAATTTGAGTCCCCCGTTTGTTTATCAGAATGTGCTATTTCCCCTGAACAGGATTTAAAAAATAAAATGATAGATCTCAATAATTGCATTCATATATTATTATTTCTGAGAAGAACATTTTTTAATTTGAAAAAAACTGATTATCTTTGTTAATTATCCATACGACATCAAACCAACAGCGAAAGGAATGTGTAAACGATAAAAACATCTCTGTCCCGGAATTTTCTCTATATAATATTAGTCTTGAAAATAACAAACAATATTTATGATGATAAAGAAAGGTTTTAGTTACTTTAGTGATTACAAAAATTAAACGGGTAAAATGAAAAAGTATATTATTATAATAACAGTTTTATTCTCTATAGTATGGAACTATGAATCAGGAATCTGCCGTTCATGGGATGACCTTGATGAAGGTGAACATGAAATATACGGCAGCGAGCGTGAGGCTAAATTTCCCGTGAAAGCCCTTTTCATGGAGAAAGAACAGTGGGAGAACCATTACTCCCTGATGCTCTTCGGATTTTATAAGCATACAGATTATCCTAAATATAAATCAACCCGTTTCCTTCCATTCTACTATGGACTCGACAGTAAAATTGATAACAGGACAATGACCGTACTCCCGCCGCTTTTGTCTTATTTTGAAACTGACGGCACCGGGGATACGAGCTATATTCTGTTTCCGTTATATTATTCATCTACTGATACTAATGAATATGACAAATCCCTCCTCTTCCTCATCTGGTGGGGAAAAGAACAAAATGAATACAGCAGAGATTCGTACCAGACCATATTTCCGGTATTATATCACAGCAGCGATGTCAACACACAGTCCGGTTCGGGCGAGTATCTATGGATAAATCCGCTCTTCGTCAGCTGGAGAGATAAAATATCAGATACGGAGGAGAAGGAACATATGTGGTGGGCGCCAATTATCCCGCTTACATATCATCATGTTGACAGATACTCGGGTCACAGAAACATACTGTGGCTTATGGATTACTCCTGGAACATAATAGACGGCAAAGATCAAATGGAGAGATTCTGGCTGTTCCCTTTGTATTTATGGGAGGGAGGGGACAACGGCTACACTACAGTACTCCCTCCTGTGTATGTAAACAACAGGCACAGCAACGGAGATTACTACTACCACCTGCTTCCTCTTTTTGCCACATGGATGGAGAACAGCAGCGGATATACATGGAAGGAATTTGCCACATTACTCTTTTCATCATACAGTGTCACCAATAATTCAACAGGCGAGGAGGCCTACTCAAACTTCTGGTTCCCGATAATTCCTCTGTTTTATCACAGCAGCGAAGCTAACCTTCAAACCGGCGGAGGAGAGTATTTATGGATTAATCCGCTCTTTGTCAGCTGGAGAGATAAAATTTCACCGACAGAGGAAAGGGAACATTTATGGTGGGCGCCGATAATCCCGCTTACATTCAGTTATGTGGATAAAAATTCCGGGCATAGAAATTTTCTGTGGCTCATGGATTACTCCTGGAATATAATAGACGGCAAAGACCAGATGGAGAGATTCTGGCTGCTCCCTCTGTATTTATGGGAACGCGGAGATAACGGTTACACTGCGGTACTCCCGCCATTGTACATAGATAACAGGTACAACAACGGAGATTACTACTGCCATCTGTTCCCTGCCTTCATCAGCTGGAAGGAAAACATCAGCGGATACACATGGAAGGAGTTCGCCACATTGCTATTCTCGTCATACAGTGTCACTGAAAATAAAACAGGCGAGGAAACTTACTCAAGCTGCTGGTTTCCTATAATTCCTTTATTTTTCAGAAGCAGCGACCGGGAAGAGGGGACTCACATAAATATCGCATGGTTTATAGACTGGGAGAGTCGCAAAGACGGGTCGCTGAAGAGTGTTTCAATCGCGCCATTTATTTTTCACCAGACTGGCGAGGGCGGATATAAATACTGGATTCCAGTTTACTGCCGGCCCTCCGGTGCAACAGATAAGGAGGGTTACACCTTCGGCCTGTTCCACTACTACAGCTGGAGTGAGTCAGGGAGTACAGTCTGGTCCTGGCTTTACTACAGCAGCAATGAGTTTGTTGATAAACCGGCCGTTAAAGAAAGCAAACTGCCGGCAGTTAAAGGGAGAACAAGAACGGGAGTTGAAGAGAGCAAAGATTTATTAGAGAAAGAGGAATTCTATTATACACATTTTCTTCCGTTGTACTGGTCGTGGAAATCAACCGAAAGTACCGGCAGGATTGTACTGCCTCTTTACTTTAATTACAAAGATAAACAGACAGACATTCATGTCAACCTTGCAGGTCTGGCGATAAAAACATACATGGGGCCTTTTAATCCTGATGTAAGTGTGGGCCTTACCAAAAAGGATGATATATGGTATTTCGACAGTGACTATTCATGGCTATATGATGTGGTGAGCGTTTCGACCAGGGTACCTATAAGAAATCCTTTTACTGAAAAAAATGATAATAAAGATGAAGAAAATAAATATAAAGCTTTAGAAAATGTTAACGCTACAACCGGAATTGTCGGCAAGAAGGAGATGAACAGGGAAAACTCCACGAACTTCTGGGGATGGGATCTTCTCTTCGGATGGATGGCTTATGAAAAAGCCGATTCCAGAAAACATTTCCGTGTCATCCCTCTTGCATGGTTTACATGGGACGAAAAAGCTGATGATAAACTCTATGTGTTTCTTCCATTCTTTTTCTCTTACGCGTCGCAGGAAACCAGGGAGGAGTATTTTGTTCTGGCTCCGCTTTATGCCTCACAGAGGCAGGATAAATCATACACTAAAGCATATCTTATAAATCTCTACTGGGATCAATATACAGCGGAAACCGATTGCTACGAGAAGACTGTTCTCTGGCCAATAATAAACTGGTACAGTTCTCCTGAAAGAAACGGTTTCAGAATTATACCGATTGTTCTCCACAGGGAATGGAAAGAGGGAGGGGATGAGTCATCTCAGACATTCACGCCACTTTATTATAGTAAAGATGTAAAAAAGACCGGTTCGGGTGAATATAAATTACGCAGCAGAGTAAATCCTTTATACTATCTCGGAGAGGCGAATGATGGAAAAAATTCGTCATATTCACTGTTTGTTCCTCTCATCCCGCTTTTTTACCATACAAGCGAATCAAACGGTATAACAACATCAGATACAACAGTTACACCGCTGTTTGTTTATAACAGTGAAGATATAAAACAGAGCAGCGGCGTGAACAGGAGTTCAACCTATTGGTTTCCGCTGATACCTCTGGTTTATCATACCGGTGAGTTGAATGATATAATATCATCAGGCACAACCGTTACGCTGCTTTATGTTTATAACAGTGAAGATAGAAAACAGGGAGGAGGCCTGAACAGCAGCTCAACTTTCTGGTTCCCACTGATTCCGCTTGTTTATCATAGCAGCGAATCAAATAATACAGCATCATCAAGTACAACCGTTACACCGCTTTATGTCTATGACAATGAAGAAACAAAACAGGGTGGAGGTCTGAACAGCAGTTCAACATTCTGGTCCCCTTTAATTCCTGTTTTTTACAGAAACAGTTCCGGAGAGTACAGTCACTGGAATTTACTTGGTATACTGGACAGATGCAGCGATAAAAATTATGGCAGATTTTTTCTGTTTCCTCTATACTATTCAACTGAAGAGGACGGTGAAAAACATAAAAATATTATTGGAATAATAGACTGGTGGAGCGGCCCGGAAGGAGTGGACACGTCAATGGTTATTCCTCTCTACTGGTGGAGCGGTGACAAGAACAGCAGCACCCTGATTTTATTTCCACTGATATCATATTTTAACACAGAGGGGTATGAGAAAACCCGATTTGTTGCAGGCGCGTACTGGTATGAATCACCATCCTACGAGAGGCAGAATTTTCTTTTTCTTTTCGATCATGAGAAGTTTATCAGCGACAGCTATCCCAGAGATGAATACTCGCTGCTCTTTAGAATAGTGGAACTTGATATCGCGCCGGAAATCAAGGAGATGCGGATTCTCTGGGGATCTCTTCTTGATTATAAAAATTATAGAAACTCGAAGGATTATGATATAGACGCGGTCTTATGGCTGGCCGGAATTGAAAGGAACGGAGACTATTTTCATCACAGGGTGCTCCCATTCTACTGGTACTCATCAGAAAAAGATGAAACATCGCTGCTTATACCTCCGATCTTAAGTTATTTCAGTAAGGATAAAAACGGGGATTTTGACCTTGGCGTGCTTGGCCTGGTTTATTATCGTAACGAAGACAGGTCGGCAGGGGAGGACAGGAGGATGTGGTTACTTGGAACACTTTACAATGAAGTGAAAGTTCCGGAAAGAAAGTATCATGCAAGAGGAAGTCTATGGGGATTCCTGTGGGATTATGAAACTGAAGAGGAAACGGACTTCAGTAAATTTACAATTCTTAAGGGACTTTATAAATACATAGAAAATAACGGCAAAACAGAACATACTGTTCTATGGGTATTCTGAGAAGATTTTGATATAACTTCTTACACTGACGTATCATATTTTCAGTATGTAGAGATGTATCGGAACGCGAAAGCCGCTCCAAATCTTCCGGAGAGGGACAGGATGCAGATCCGGGTCAGATGTGCATCCTGTAATTGTTACTGTAAAAATTGCAGCCTGTATTTGTATTATTAAAAATTCTGAAATTGCTATTATTAAAATAGTGGACAATTTTTTTCATTAAATTATGAAGAAATAATCCTGTTTTAAAGTAATATCTTACAAAACTGAGGAATATATGTATACAATACTTCATCTTGAAACAAGCGCACTTTACAAAACATTGATAAGAGAGATATCCGCTGAAATCAGCGCGAGATATCTTAATACAGGCAGTACCGAAGAAGCCATGGAAATCATAAAAAAAGACAATATATCGCTTATACTTACTGCAATGGAACTTGAAGAAGGGAACTCCATTGATTTTATTAAAACACTTAATGAATCCCAGTATAGGAATATACCGATAGTAGTGATTACAGGGAATGATTCACTTGAAGATAGAAAGCATATGTACGATCTTGGAATCGTTGATTTTATCCCGAAAAAATCGGGGCGTGACCAGATAAAGCAGAACCTTATCGGGTACAGGAAAGATGATACTCTTTCTCTCAAAATGAGCCAGCTTTCATACGCCGTGCTTGACGACAACCAGATGGATCGAAAGATAATTGAACGTCTTTTCTCCATGCATGATATAAAACAAGTGGAGTATTTTGAAACTGAACTGGATCTTTATAATTCGGTAACGCACTATGATGTATATCTTATCGACCTTGTACTTGAGGATACTACAGGCGATAAAGTTATTCAGAAATTGAGAGAATCAGAGTTGTCTAGTGTTGTGATCGCTATTTCCGGAATAGATAATATTAAAACTATTTCGAGGGTGCTGTCAATCGGTGCAGATGATTATCTTACCAAACCTTTTAATCATGATCTCTTTATTGCCCGCCTTAAAACTAACATAAGAAATTATCTACAGATACAGGAGATAAAAGTCAAAACAGAGCTTCTGGAGAAAATGTCAATAACAGATTCTCTTACCGGGCTTTGCAACAGAAGACATATTTTTAGCAGGTTGACCCAGGAGATAGAAAAATCCGGAAGGTATAAAACTTCATTTTCAGTATTAATGCTCGATATAGATCATTTTAAAGAGATCAATGATACTTACGGCCATCAATTCGGGGATACAATGCTTAAAAAGGTTTCTGAAATAATCAGGTCAAGCATTCGAACAATGGATATCGGAGGGCGCTACGGCGGTGAGGAGTTTCTGATTATTCTTCCTGAAATTCCGGTAAAGGGGGCAATTACTGTTGCTCAAAGAATCAGGGAGGAGGTGGAAAAAATACAGTCGGAAGATGAAAATTTCAGTATTACTGTAAGTATTGGAGCCGCAGAGTATACTGGCGAATCTATTCAGGATATTATAAAAAAAGTCGATGAACTGTTGTATAAAGCCAAGCAGCGTGGAAGAAACTGTATCGAGAGCTGATAAATGTTAAGCGCCAGTAATCTCTATTTATCTCTCTGTTACTATAAAAAATAATTGAAGCGGACAGATTTTGTTTCAGTCCGATCCCACTGGAATATTTCAGAAATTAAGTCTAATACAGCTTACCTGTACCAATGGGTGATCATTGAGAGTTTTTCTAAAGAACATAATTTCTCCAAACTTGCCAATTGCAGTACCGCCGCATTTAAAAGTGTAGTCATGAACCGGCGCGTAGAGCGCAACCCCTTTTACTGACTCATCAATCTCCTCTATGGGATCATAATTGTTTATTAAAACGCTGGCAGGCGCTTTTGATATGATAGATTTAATCTCTTCAGCATATTTTTTTGCATAAGCGTTTGCTGTAAATTTAAACGAGCAGCTTTTAATTTCTTTTGCTGACCGGGTGTATTTTAATTTAATGTACCTGAGATCGCCTCTGTCTTTAAGGGTATTTTGCAGGGCATTGTGTAATTCCTCTTCAAGTACCATGTGATGCAGCTTTGTTTTAAGAGAAGCCCACTCTTTTATTATTTCAGTAAATGTCTCTGTTTCAATAGAGGATTCTTTGCTCGAATACCACTCCCAGTTTACCCCTTTCCCCAGGAGAAAGCCTTCGATCATTCCGCATATTACATCAAAGTTTCCTTCAAATACAACTTCCAAATATTTTTTTTCCATATCATCCTCCATTTATAATTATTATTTTTAACCTTAATTACATTTTGTGGTGTTTCAACATTCGCGTGAAATTTTTGTGCGGATAAAAAAAATATTGATGAAACTGCAACTGGTATAATAAAAATTTTATCTATCATACATTTCTCCGCTGTTTTAATATAAAGTACACTAAAACAGGGAATTGTCAAATTTTTATAACAGTTTCCAGTCTTTCAGGAGTTGCAGGAAGAGCATGTATAATAACCTGATGTGGTCTTTTGAAAAACAGGATATCTTTACATATTTTTGTTGTACGGAGTTTTACCTCAAGTGAGTTATATCAACAGAGACCGATCCGGTTTCACTTCGTATCCATAATTCATCATGATCTTTTGTAACCTGCAGCTCCATGTTCCGTTCAGCCAGGGTTGCGAGAGATTTGCTCGATACAGCATTAATGCTGTAAATTGACAGGTTCTTTGCTTTTGCAATTTTTGATTCGATGGAATCTATCCACAATTGAGGTTTTGTACCGTAGGTGTAGATTTTTACCAGGCCGGACCGTCCGCAAGCTTTGAGGATTCTTCTTTCATCCGGCTGACCTATCTCAATCCAGAGAGTAATCGCGCCGGTAAGATCTTTCAGCCACAGATCGGGCTCGTCGGCATCGGACATTCCGGCTGCCGGTGTAAGGCGTTCATCGGCGTTAAGCGCAAAAGCAAGGATCCGAAGCATCATCCGCTCCGTTGTCTCCGAGGGATGGCATGCAAGAGTGATCTGGTGATCGCCGTAGTAATCTCTCTCAATATCCGCGATAGAAAGATTTGCTTTGTATATTGTTGAATTTTTTGTCATAAATTTCCTCATCTGTATTGTGGGAGTTATCATCTGCAGCATTTCCACTGACAGGCGCCATTTTATTAGCAGGAGGCTTTTTTGTGAAGGAATAAAATTTTTAAAATGTTAATTGCTTAGCAAGTACTCATAAACTGGTGGTAAAATTGCTCTCCGCCGCGCCAAAGGCGCGGCGGAGGTAGAACGCCACCGGTTTATGAATACTTACATTCCTTGGCATGTATTTTAGTGTAAAATTAACGATTATTTATCACCCATCGCCGTCGACGGTGAGGGATATTACAGCATTTTCTATTATAAATATGTATCTGAATTATTACTGAAATTTTTAAATACAACTAAACATTTGTTGACATATAATTTATTAGATTTATAATTAGTAACTGGTAAAGGCTAATAATTAATTTACTGTCTCATGAAAGGTGATAAATAACCTGATTGAAGGTTCGCCAATAACGCTGTTTTTTACGGATGAAGGGGCGGTATCCATTTAAAAGCTCCTGCAGGAATATCATTTGGCAGAGAAATATAAACAAAGATGTCATGCAGTAAAATTATACATTTAGACATGGATGCTTTTTATGCAGCCATAGAGCAGAGGGATAACCCCTCGCTGAAAGGGAAACCTGTTATTGTCGGAGGCGACCCTGACAGGAGAGGCGTAGTTTCAACCTGTTCATATGAAGCAAGAAAGTATGGAGTCCACTCCGCGATGCCATCCAAAACAGCAATCAGGCTATGCCCTCACGCGGTTTTCGTTTACCCGAGATTTGATGCGTATAAAGAGGCGTCCCGGCAGTTTATGAATATATGCGCGGAGTATACTGATCTTATAGAACCTCTCTCCCTGGACGAAGCTTTTCTTGATGTAACTGAAAACAAAAAGAATATGATCTCCGCAACAATTATTGCCCGGGAGATAAGGGAGAGAATATTTACTGAAACAGGGCTCACTGCATCTGCCGGTGTTTCATATAACAAGTTTCTGGCAAAGACTGCTTCAGAGATAAATAAACCTGACGGTATAGCGGTGATTAAACCTGCAGAGGCGGTAAAATTTATGGAAACTCTCCCTATAGGAAAATTTTTCGGAGTAGGGAAGGTTAGTGAAAAGAGAATGATTGCCCTGGGGATAAACAATGGCCTTGATCTGAAGAATACTGATCTTGAAAAACTGACAAAACATTTCGGCAAAGCCGGAAAGTTCTACTACGACATAGTACGCGGGATTGATTACAGGCCAGTGACCCCTTACAGGGAGAGGAAATCCTACGGGAGAGAGATTACCCTTGATGAGGATATACTCGATATCGATTTGATACATTCCATCCTGAGAGAGATCGCAGAAGAACTTGAAGCTGCATTTAAAAGAAAAAATCTGAAAGGGAAAACTATTTCCCTGAAGGTTAAATATTTCGATTTTCAGCTTTCAACAAGAAGTATAACAGTGGAGACTCCCGCTTATTCAGCTGATGTGATTATGGAAGAGGTTCTCAGGCTTTTGAAATATACACAGGCAGGAACAAAAAAGATAAGGCTTCTTGGCATCTCGCTTTCAAATTTTAATAATGAAGAGGAGGAACAGTGTACGGAGAAACAGCTTCTGCTTCAGTTTTAGCTTTTTAATCCGTCCCTCTTTGGTATTTCCTGAGATTACTCGAAGAGGGACGGGTTTTTTATAGATGATCTGTTCTACTTATAAAATTTTTTGGTTTTTTTGATAAACTCATTTGTAATACTTTTTAAGGACTCAGAATTACCGGTAGTCTTTTTAGATGAAACCATTACCTTGCCTGATGCAGTATCAAGAAGTTTCAATTCAAGAGTATATTTTGTTTCAGATACCCGTTTGATAATGTACTGGTCCTCTCCATAATCGCCCAGTGATTTCATTGCAGATTTTTTGTTTTTGACCAAAGTCCCGAAAACAACAAAATCCGCTTTTACTGTTTTTCCGTCAATCATGGCGCAGTCGGTATCTCCGCATTCAGTAAAAGACGGTATATTTTTCCCTGTATTTACATTGTCTACCACAAGTCCTATCCCGTTTACAAGCGTATCCTGTATGGCCAGGGCTCGTAACTCTTCGCTATGGACAAGTTTTAATGCAGTAATGAGAGTTACATAATCGGATCTCCCCTGTTTTTTAGTTGTTCTTTTTAATCTGATGGTATCGTTCACAAGATCATCTTTACCGTTGAATGAGATTTCTTTTGAGAATTGTTCATATCCTTCAGCGGATAATGTCAGGGTGTACTTTTTATTTCTATGCAGCGTTGTTCCGGTGAATCCATCTGTATAAACTTTTCTGTTTAATTTATAATCAGTCCCCTGATCTCTGTATTCTGCAGAAGCTTTATCCAATGGTGTCCCGGTAGTGTCATCAACTACATCTGCATTATAAAAGAATACCGGTAAAGGTTTATAATTAATTTCGTTACAGCTGTAGACGTTATATTTGTTTCCTTCCCTGAAATTAAAATATGCCGCACTTCCGGATGGTGTAACAAACAACGGATATTTTTCATTGCGGAATGTATTTGCCCCGGCAATGTTTTTAATATCTGTTGCCTCAAATTTATTTTCTCTTTGTACCAGGTGTGCTCCATATATATCGAATCCGCCCATCCCTTCATATCCGTTTGATGAAAAATAGAGAGTCTCTCCATCGGGATGTACCCATGCTGAAATTTCATCAAAGGGTGTGTTGATCCCTGAAAGTTTTTCAGCCCTGCTCCAGCCTCCGTCTTTATCTCTTTGTGAAATATATAAATCGTAGTCCGATCCATCTGATGATGAAAACAGGATTGTATTGTTGTTTATGAAATTAGGGTAGTGATTCCATTTCCCCGGATTCAGTTCACCCGGATTTTCCCATCGCGACCATCTGTTTTTGTCCGCCAGGTATCTCCGTATGTATATTTCCGATGAATCACCGGAACCTGAGCTGATCAATACTTCCCTTCCGTCATCCGATAGCGATACAGAATTTACTGATTTAGCAGAAAATCCTGATAAAAAATCGGGATTACTTCCGGTTGTTGTGTCTGAATCGCGACTGACTTTAAATATCGTATGATTATTTTTTGCAAAGTTATATCCGGCGAATAATCCGTTACGGGGGATTATTGTTTTTATCAGGGAATCCTTTCCCCATTCAGTTTTTTTGGCTCCTGCGGGAAAGCCCCTTGCTGCGGTCGATTTTCTATAAAGATTTTCCCTGTATTTCAGAAGAGTGATATCTCTCTCGCTAAGTTCATCTTTATAATCGTTAATGAATGTTTCAACCTGTTCAGCGGCGTTTTTAAATTTACCAAGAGAAGCTGCGGAAATAATTTTCAGATAGGCGGCTTCACTGTTTTTTTTGACAGCGAGATATTGTTCACAATACTTTTCTGTTTCATCAAAGTGTTCCAGTGAAAAAGTAAGGTCAATAAGTCGCTTCAGGGTTTTTATATCATCGGGATGCCTGGAGAGAATTGATTTTAAAATTGTAACATCAGTTTCGGCATCATTATTCTCATAACGGTCAGTTGTTAAAAGTGAGCCCTCTCCATAAAATGGTACAAGGAGAAGCATCAATAGTGCTGTAATTCTTAGAAACATATTTCCACCCCCGCCCATAAGAATGCCGTTGGTATATCAGATTGCTTTTCCGGGTTATCGTTGCTGTATGGTTTATCCGTGTCATATTTAGGGCAAATATATGCTTTGTTCGTTTTAACTTCACCATCATCAGTGTCATATCCTTTGACATAGTAGACGTTCCATATCTCTACATAATAACGAACATTTTCCCTGGTGTATGTTAACTTGGCATCAAGTCTATGCTGCGCGGAATATCTTTTGGAATTATGGCTTCCGTATTGCGGATCATAATCTCCATTCCCGTCAGAGGTGGACCCGGTAATCGGGGTATAGGGCATCGATGTATAATAGTGCCATATAACAGATGGCGTCCATCGTCCCAGGTTAGAGAGAACTGCAATTTTAAATATATGAGTCTGGTCATAGTCGGAGTAGTATTCCTTATCCCCGTCGCTCATCCGCGATCTTGAAAGAGCATAACTTGTCCAACCATATACCGGGCCGAATTTTCCTTTGAGAAAAAATTCAGCTCCGTACGACTTGCCGCTTGAATCATTCGAGTACGGATTGATCTGTGAGAGCCTCTGAAGTTCAGTACTGGCTGTGCCGCCGGAATTTCCTGAAAACAGATTCTCGTATTTCGCATAATATGTTTCAATCTGCCCTGTAATATCTTTAATGAGTTTTTTCTCAAATCCAAGAACCCCATTGTAGGATTTGCTCTCTTTCAGGTCGTGATCAAAATCTCCAAGGTAGTAATACATATCGGGCTGAGCGTGGTATGATCCTCCCCCTCCGTATATTTTCAAATCCTGACTTTTGATCAAATAGGAAGCCATCCCCCTGTATGAGAATGAATTGCTGTCAAGAGGCCCGTAGTGTTTATATCTTGCACCAAAATTAAGAT
>Ga0116171_10004460_pt1 | contig 12587 bp, 8 predicted proteins | sample AD_JPNHW2_MetaG_FD_89798 | JGI IMG/M metagenome (GOLD analysis project Ga0116171, IMG submission 89798) | Active sludge microbial communities of municipal wastewater-treating anaerobic digesters from Japan - AD_JPNHW2_MetaG | ecosystem: Engineered > Bioreactor > Anaerobic > Digestate | place...
AGATGGTTCAGGATATATTAAACAATCGTCCAAGAAAGAAATTAAATTACTTAACGCCAAATGAATATTTTTCTATAAATTTGTTAAACCAAAAAGTTGCATTTGTGACTTGAATTCAGCAAAAATTAAATACTAAATTTGTTTTATCTGCTTCTTATTGGAAAGCAAGCAAGCCAGCCATTACCGAACCGGAATATTATATTAATCAATCCTAAAGTAGATGAGAAAAGTTTCGTATATACTTAAGCAGATGTGGGTGCTGATAAAAAAACACAAGCTTAGTTTTTTGGCACCCCTTTTAATCATACTTGCGGTATTGGCTATCCTGGTATATTATATCGGCCCTGCCGTGATTGTTTCATTTATTTATGCAGGAGTTTAATATTAATTTTCATGAACACAGATGAAACCCTAGACCTGAGAGGATTACCATGTCCGGGTAATTTGCCAAAACTTCTGATTAAGCTGGAAACTATGGACTCTGGTGAAATATTAGAACTAATTGTTGACGACATTGTTGCGCTTGACAGGATTCCTGCAGCTATTAAAGAAGAGTCAGGCTATGAATTGCTGGAATATATAAAAGGAAATGATTCAAATATCTTCATGTACATCAAAATTAAATAAAAACCACAATGACTGACCCCGTTAAAATATGTAAGCGCTGTATCATGCCTGAAAATAGGCCGGATATTACACTTAACGAAGATGGGATTTGCAACCTTTGCATTGCTCACGATATGGCAAAAAAATTTGAAACCATAAAACCGCTTGAAAGCGACCTGATAAAAATTTTATCCAAATATCAGGGGAAACACCGATATGACTGCATGGTAATGTGCAGTGGTGGAAAAGACAGTACATCGGCCTTGTATTACATGAAAAAACGTTATAAACTGAATGTTCTTGCTTTCACTTTTGATCACGGATTTGAAACAGATGAAGCTCTTGAAAATATTCATAATGCCGTGGAAATACTCGGAGTTGACTTTTTGTTTTTCAAGTCTGCATTCATGAAAGACATGTTTTCAAAAATTATCTCCAGCAATTCTAAAGCCGTCATTTGTCATCCCTGCTCTATTTGGTATATGGATCTGGCGTTTGATGTGGCTGCCCGATATGAAATTCCAATCATTGTCGCCGGATGGACCAAGGGACAATCCAATAAACAGGAAATCATGTCGAAATGCGGGTGTAATGTTCATACCGCCGAGTTTAAAGCTATGGCCGAAAACACCAGGCATTTTCTTGACAGCGAACTCAAAGACATGCCTCAATACAAAATCTTTCCCCGTAGCATGGAAGAAGTCCTGTCCAAGGCAAAAAAACGGTTTAATTCAATTGTTGTTTCTCCGCATTGGTTTCTGCCCTTCGGCCCCGAAGAATATGTTAAAGTCATAAAAGAGGAATTAAAATGGAAGGTGCCAGTTTTTAGTTACCCTTCAGGATCCACTAACTGTTCCCTGAATTTCATGTCTGTGTATTATTCCATGAAACATTATGGTTATACACATTACCATGTGGAGGCCAGCAAACTTATAAGAGAAGGCCTTTTACTCCGTGAAGAAGCATTAAAACAACTTGAACTTAGCTTCGACAAGAAAATATTATATGATATCGCGAACCAACTTGGTGTGGATAAATTTGACGCATCATGATTATTTTAGGAATCTCAGCATATTATCACGATTCATCCGCCTGTATCGTAAAAGACGGAGTATTGACAGCCGCTGCCCAGGAAGAGCGTTTTAACCGGATTAAAAATTGCTCTGACTTTCCGATACAAGCTATTAATTTTTGTATTCAGCAGAGCGGAATCAGTTTTGCAGATATTGATTATATCGCTTTTTATGAGCAGCCATACATAAAGTTTCACAGAATCCTTCTGGATTATATTGAAAAATTTCCTTTTTCTTATCCGGCTTTTTTAAAAAACATCCCATACTGGTTACAGGACAGGCTGATCATTCCAATAATTATCAAAAAGGAATTGGGTTATACCGGTAAAATACTTTTTGTGCCTCATCACTATTCACATGCGGCAAGCACTTTTTTTCTATCACCATTCGAGGAGTCCGGAATAATTACAGCAGATGGCGTGGGTGAATTTGCCACAACATGTATCGGTGCGGGAAAATCAAACACCATCCAAATAAACCACCAGATTAATTATCCTCATTCACTGGGTTTGTTGTATAGTGCTTTTACTACTTTTCTTGGATTTAAAGCCAATAGTGGAGAAGGGACAACCATGGCGCTCGCCAGTTTTGGCACCCCCGATTTTGTTGAGTTCTTTAAAGAATTGATCCATATTGCCAGCGACGGAAGCTACCAAATGAATCCTAAGTATTTTCCATATAATAAATCCAAAAGAATGTATTCCGGCAAACTGGAAAAACTTTTAGGTGCGGCCAGAAAACCTGATGAGGAAATTACCGACCGGCATAAAGCGATTGCAGCAACACTGCAACATGTTGTGGAAGATGCGCTGATAAAAACTGCCCGGCAGGTAATGAAAACAGCAAAATCAGGAAATCTCTGCATGGCAGGTGGAGTTTTCCTGAATTGTGTCGCAAACCAGAAAATTCTTGACCTTGCCGAGATTGATAATGTCTTCATACAACCCGGTGCCGGTGATGCCGGGGGTTCAATAGGTGCAGCATACTTCGTTTGGAACAGCTTATTGAAAATGCCAAGGGGGAAGCCGCTGGAACATGCCTACCTTGGGCCTGAATATTCCACCACTAATATTAAAGCAGCCATATTAAAAAACAGGCTTGAGTTTGTTGAGTTGTCCGAAGCCGAACTTCTGCAAACAGTTACAGAAAAAATTATTGAAGGTAAAACTGTTGGCTGGCTGCAGGGCAGGCTTGAATTCGGGCCAAGAGCCTTAGGCAACCGAAGCATTCTAGGTGATGCACGAAATCCAAAAATGGTTGATATTTTAAATCACAGGATTAAACACCGCGAATGGTTCCGCCCTTTTGCTCCTATTGTAAAAGAAGAAAAAGCCGGCGAGTATTTTAAAATGAAAAACCGTTCACCATTTATGCTTCTGGCCCCTGAAGTAAAAGAGGGGAAAAAAGATACTATACCCGCTGTTACTCATATCGATGGTACAGCCAGGGTACAAACCGTTTCAAAAAAAACCAACCCGCTCTTGTGGAACCTGCTTGACGCATTTGAGTCGAAAACACAAGTTCCGGTGTTAATCAATACCTCGTTTAATTTAAAAGGTGAGCCTATTGTTTGCGCTCCTGAAGAAGCTATCAATGATTATTTGAAATCTGAAATGGATTGCCTGGTATTGGGTAACTGCTTTTTGGAAAAAAATCAAGTATGAATAAAAGAAAATTAAATCTAATCATCATTATATGGTTTGGGATTAGTGCATTGTCTTTTTTCGCCATCGCTTTTTATTGTTCACAATACCAATTTTTGAAAACCACAGGATTTTATTTCACAGGGATCGATAAATACGAAATCGGGGAAATAAAGGCAAGAGGTTTTAATAAACAACACCAACCGGTTCGTCAACTACTTTGCTTGGAACAATACAGAACAATGGACAAATATATCTATGATGACTGGCGCTGGGATTTTAAATATTACGACCTGATTGACAGCATTCATTTAATCATACCCGATAAACTTCTGCCAAAAGTTGAAAAAGTATGGTATAAGTATGATAAAACGGTGACCTGCCTGTCGAAGGAAGAACTTTTCAACACATGGCCCCATAAGCAATTTGAAAATGATATTTATTTTTTCATACCAAATAATTTAAAGCAAAAAAATTCATTTCTTGATGGCGTATTGTGTATGATTTATATGAAGGGAAGTTTATTCAGAACGATCCGGTATGCGATGGTTTTCTTAACTTTCATTGGAATCTTCTTGATTTTTTTCCGCTTTTTTTCAACAATAAAAATGACCGGTAAATACATCCTTACAGGAACAAAAAATGTTTTTTCAAAACACAGGCGGTTTTTCAATCGTTTATTTTCATTTCTTCTGGGGATACTGTTCACTTTACTGATCCTTGAAGTTACACTCCGAATTGCCGGCTACCTTCACAATCAAAAAAATATTGAAAAACAATATAAAAAAGACGTAAAGACAAAAGATGTCATCATCTGCGTTGGTGATAGCTTTACGGAAAGTATTGGATCGACCGATGGAAACGACTATCCTTCGCAATTAGAACGAATTATTAATAAGGATACAAGCCGTCATTATACTGTACTGAATTTTGGCCGTTCAGGGAAAAACACGGCACAGATTGCATTGGAAGTCCCGGTTTATATTAAAAATTACAAACCATGCCTCATCGTATTCATGGCCGGAAGTGCAAACTATTGGAATTATTGGGGCTATGAGGATAAAGCTGCTGTTGCCCCACTCAGGTTTGTAACTTTTTTCAAATTGCTTTTACAAAACTTAAAGTATAAAAGGTATGAAAACGTTTTTAAACCTGAAGAATACATCATAAGACGGGATGAATATTTAAGATCATTAAAAAACATTACATTTAAAGAAACTCCGTTATTAAAATCTATCAGAACGCATGATTATGATATTATTGATGCATGTTTAGATTCATGCCAAAAAAATAAATGCCTGATCGAAAAAGATTTATTTTATCTGACGTTGTTTGCATCACTTTCTGGGAAAGCTGAATATTATGACAGTCTTTTAGTTAATAAACAAGACATGTCTAATCAAATGAAGTTTTACCTTTTATTATCGGGAAGAAATAAGAACTTAAATTCTATAAAAATTTCAGACTTTCCCAGCAAATATCAGGCGGTATATTACTATATGAAAGAAAGACAAAAAACCAAATTTGATGAAAACGTCCTTCAAAATTGTTTGCGTCTTAGTCCGTATTTTGAAGATGCTTATTTTCAACTATATAACCTGGGACATCATAACATTTTGTTGCCTGAAGATTACAATCAAAGATGCTTTTCTGTAATAGACACGATAAATTTTTATAAGTATTTATTCGGGATGGAAAGCAGGAGCCATGGTTTTGAAAATGTGAATATTGAAGAAAACCTGGAAGGAAGTCTTGGTACAAAGAAAATAGACCAATGGGTTGCAAGGGATATAGAAAACATAATTGACATCTGCAAAACCAATGGTATAGATGTAGTTTTAATGAACTATCCGTTACAACACAATACAACTTTGTTCTATTCTGTGAATAATGTTTTAAAAGAAACAGCAGAAAAACACCATATCCCGTTTGTTAATAATGGTAAGATTTTCGACAATATAAAAATAGATAGGGATTCATATTTTATTTCAGATGGTCATTGCAGCGATAAAGGATATCAATTAATTTCAGAAAACTTTTATAAAGTAATGTCTGCTAATCATTTGCTGGATAGTACATATAAGAAAAATGACGAATAACATATTTATTATTAAATTCACTTTGACTTTTAAAGATTACTCTTGTTATAATGACAACAAAAAACAAAATAATTATTTCACTAAGCTTAATTATGGCTGGTGTTTGTGTTGTCTTGTATTTTTCTCGAATCAATATTTATGAACCGGTTAAAATTTACCTCGCTTCAGAGAATAACAATAAGTCAATTGCCTACCATGTTACGGCTGAAACAGTTCTTGGGAATACTATTTCAATAAAACCTGATTTTCATAATGAATACTGGGTTGATTTTGGCGATTTTAACAATATTAAAATTTTTGATACAGCCGCAAAATCTTCGAATCTTGGCCCTAAAATCCGGGTCTTTTTAATACAAACCTTAACTGGTGAGAGAATCTATTTTTCTCATAAAACCGTAAACGGGCAATTTGTAATTACAGGTACTGGCGATCGGTCGTGGTTAAAAATTTTGAAATGTGTCATTGTACAAAATAGATTCTTTTTTTCTCTTTTGTTTGTATTAATTTTTATTATAGGAATTTGTGCATTGATGGCAAAACTAAAAATCATTTCGTTGATTAATACACAAATATTTGACAAGCTCAGATATGGCTTATATGCAGTTGTCTTTCTTGCCGGCATATATTTAAGATTTTCCACACCATTAACTACAATACTTGATCCCGATTCAACAGGTTATCTTGCCCCCGCATTAAAGTTCTTATTATTTGGGGAATTTGACCATTATACTCGTAGTTATTCCTACCCGTTTTTTAATCTAATTACCCTTCTTATCTTTAAAGATATTAATACTATATGTATTGTTCAGCATATATTGGGCTTACTGTCAGTATTAGCAATGATCATTTTTATTGAACGATCTTTCATGGGTCATTTCATTAATAGAAACGCTAGGATTTTATTTACAATAATTTCTATAACTTTTATTTCTACTTTAATTCTTAATGGTAATATTATTTTGTTTGAAAAAATGTTACGACCTGAGGGGTTAATATTGCCATCTAGCATTATTATCCTAATCTTCAGTTATAAGTATTTCAAATATAAAAAAACAAATCACAGATTATTATTATATGGCTTAAATATCTTTTTATTATTTACTTTTATTTTCCTTCATCCACGAATGAGTGCGGCTTTTTTTTCAATGGCCGTTGTCATATTAATTTGGGAAATCCGATTTAGAAAAACGAAATTATTTATAAAAATCATTTTGCCATTAGGATTTTTCATCTTTTTGTTTGCAGCATGCTATATTCCTGAAAAGTATTTAATCAATAAATATGATCAAAAAGCTTCCGCTTTTGCTTACAGACAATTCTTTTTTACAAATGCAAAAACAGTCCTTAAGGCAATTAATGAAGGAATTTCAATAGAATCTGATTTTGATAATAAAGTATTAAAAAATGATATTATTAGGACATTAAAAAAAGATGAAAATAATTATATGTTCCCAATATTACATTATAATGTGGATTATTTACAATATGGTCTCGTTGAAAAAGAATACATTGATTATATTCATAAATTAAACTGGAAAAGTGTTTTTCAAAAAAATAAATATTTGTTCGGATCAAATTTTCCAGCTACAAGAGATGATACATTGAAAATCATTAAAATGATTGATCACATAATTGACAACAGATATGTACACTACTATAAAAGCTGGTCTGTGATATTAATAGAAAAATATCCTATAGATGTTTTTAAAAAGGCATTAAGACAGCTCATATTTGTTTCTTTTCATCCCGATATTGATTTTCTTCGTTTTGGTGGCAATTATTCATTCGGTCAGTCATTTCAAGAAAAACATATTGCTTTATATAACTACTTGGTAAATAAATTGAATTATAAGCCTGATGAAAAGGTTAATATTAAATTTCCGGGATATATTGCTCAGTTTATTTCCATATTATCAATAATTTTAAGAATTGGGTTCGTGTTTTGTCTGTTTTATTTTTTTATTATGCTGATTAAAGGGCAATTATCCATTTTTAATTTCTGTATTACTTTTATAGTAATCATTTCAATTTTTACTATTGCAGTATTTCATACTTTTGAATTTGTTAGGTATATTGCCAGTCTATCGCCATTAATATTATCTGTGATGTTTTTTTGTTCAGTAGATATTCTAACAAAGAATTTTAAAGCAAAACAGTATGATAAACCACTTTAAGAGTACTATAATTGTTTTAACAGAAAAAAGATTCGGCCTGAAATATAAAATTAAACTACAAAACTATTTTTTAAAAAAATGCTGAGTAACATCTATAAAATATCACCGGTTTTTATAAAGCATATTTGGGTTGGATTATTCAAATCTGCCCGGAAGTTTCTTTTTCTTTTTTCTAAAACTAAGGCCATAAAACGCTGTGAAAAACAAAATATAAAAGCAACACATTTTTCTGACTTCCAACTAAAACGGCGTTATGGGCCTTTAAAGCATTTCTGTTATGCGCCTCATACCAGTATGTTTTTTAGCCTGCATGGGAAAATGGCGCCCTGTTATGCAACCTATAACGAAAAATCGGATGTTTTTCCGGAAAGAACTATTGAAGATAGCTGGTTTAAAGGTAGTTTTGCGCGTATCAGGGAAGAGCATGCCCAATGCAGGTTCACTGAAAATTGTTCTTTTTGTTTTGAGCTGTTTAAAAATAAAGCATACGGAAGCATGCTTCAGCAAAAATATGAACATTATGCGTTCTCCAAAAAGAAATACCCTGCCATTATGGAATTTGAGCTTTCTAACAGGTGCAATCTGGAATGCATCATGTGCGATGCGAATCTATCCTCTTCAATTGCAAAAGCCACAGACCACATCAGCAAAAACGAAGATATTTACGGTGAAGATTTTATAGAACAGCTTATGGAATTCATTCCACATTTACAAATGGCTGAATTTACGGGGGGCGACCCGTTTCTTATTCCTGTTTATTATGAAATCTGGGATTTAATTATCCGGCTTAATCCGGAATGTGATATTCTCATCACTACGAATGCCAATACGATGAACGCCAGAATAGAGAACTTAATGGCAAGGACTAAAAAATTGCATTTCAATGTCTCTATAGATGCCCTTACTAAAGAAAAATATGAAGCCATTAGGGTAAATGGTAAATTTGATAACGCGATAAAAAACATCGATCTTTTTAATGCATATTGTAAAAAAAACAGGACAAGCATGAACCTGCTTGTTTGCCCTATGACAGTTAATCGCTATGAGATCCCTGATCTTATTAAATTCGGAAATGTAAAAGATATTGGTGTTTTCTTCCATACCGTTGTCAAACCACAGAATTTGTCATTAAAATATCAATCAGTTGCATTTCTTGAGGAACTTATAACCTATTTGAGTTCTTTCAGTTTTACTCATAAAACTGCCAGTGAAAAAACAAACACTGTAAATTACAATAATCTGATATTGCTCCTCGAAAGCTGGAGGGACGAAAACAGCCGGATTGTGGAAATTTCAGCAGAAGCAAACCCTGCAAATATTGTATATGAAAGATTATTGACAGAAAAGGATTCCGAAAATCTAAAGAAAATAGAAATAGTAATGCGGCATTTTGAAGAAAAACAACTTATTGAGTCTGTAAAAAAGGTTTTAAATGGGCTGGATGCTAAAATACTTTACAAATCCATACACACAATGAGTATCGCTGAATTAATTATTTTTGTTGAGAATGAACTAAACAAACATCAGGCAAAATAACTATGAAACAGCTTGTTCAATATGCTATCTATCTTTTTTATACAAAAGTGACAAAATTATTGAACTCTGTTGTTAACAAAAATGCCTATAAGAATATCAACGATCACGCGAATTCCGATTTGGAAGAAACCGGCAAAAAAGCATTGCTTTTGCATTTAAAAAAATATCATCAATCCCGTCCTTTAGGGCCAACGAAATCGGTTTGTTACGCGCCATCCAGAAGCATATACTTTGGTTTTGGAGGCAATGTTGTGCCTTGTTGTTTTAACCGGGATTACATTTATGGAAATTATCCCCAGCAAACGGTTGAAGCTATAATAAACGGGGACAAAAGGCAACGGTTGCAGGCAATACTGAACTGCCAGGATTTTTCAAAAGGATGCAGGCATTGCCGGAGCCAGATTATTGCAGGAAATTATGAAGGTGTCGAAGCCCGGTTGTATGATAAACTGAAAAAAAACTCAGGTTTCCCCTCAGAAATGATCTTTGAGATTGATAATACCTGCAACCTGGAATGCTGTATGTGCGATGGCAAATTTTCGACCAGTATTTTAAAAAACAGAGAATTCCTACCCACGACACCCTCTCCTTACGGTCCTGAATTTTTTGAACAAATAAAGCCCTTCCTTAAAAAACTGCATGTGGCAAAGTTTTTAGGGGGGGAACCTTTTTTGATTAAGGGCTATTATAAAATATGGGAAGAACTTATAAAATATAATCCTGATTGCTTCATTAACCTTCAAACTAACGGTACAATTTATAATCAGAAAATTGAAGACCTGCTCAAGCGCGGGCGTTTTCAGATCGGAGTTTCTATTGATTCGCTAAATCATACTCGATTTGGCGAAATTCGGAAAAATGCAGATTTAAACCAGGTTCTTGAACATCTTGAAAAGTTTATAAAATTCACTCGTAAAAGCGGCAGTTTTGTAAACATTTCAGTGTGTCCGATGCAACAAAACTGGGACGAAATCCCGGATCTTGTAAATTTCTGCAATAAGAAAAATGTTTTTATTTATTTTAATACGGTATATAATGAGGGATTCTGTTTGCAAGAGCTTGGTGCAAGCAAAATGAAAGAAATAATTACTCGCTACAAAAATGCTGAAATTATTGGTAATTCATATATTAGTATAAGAAACAAGCGGTTTTTTAGTGATTTGATACACCAGATTGAAGCGTGGCATAGAATTAAAAATGATTTGGAACAATCTTTTATTCCACGGTGGGAATATTCCCAAGAAAGTTTACTTCTGATAATAAAAACCCTGCTTACCGATGATTATCCGATTTATGAAAGCCGTATTAAAACTGCTATCGAAGATTTGCCTGAGGAAATGATACTAAACGATCATCAGAAAAAAATGCTTGAAGAAATGAGCAAAGAAAATCTTATTCAATCCCTGCAAAATGAATCGACGATTATGCTGAAACAAAGAATGGCTAACTTTATTAAAAATTCAAATTTCGATTTAGAATAAAAGTATCAATAATATCCATTAAAAAATTCAGCCTGTTGCGTTTCATCAAAAAAATGGTTCAATAGTTCAGGGTTGTTCAAATAATTTTCGAATTGAGGAGAAGAAACGATGCTTATGTCAGAAAGTGATTGGGTAATATTTTCCAAGCTTTTCAAATACCATGGGGTATGAGTCGTGCTTTCAAGGATTCTTCTAAAAACAGAAACAAGTTTTTCTAATTTATTCTGGTCAAGTGTCTGGATAGTTTTTAGACTTGTAAAAAACTGTTCTATTTTGCCAGTTTCCGCCTCCCAATGGGCATTTATATTTGAAAATGAATTTAATATTTCCTGATTACGGTTTTTAAAAAACAGCACTTGATTTTTCCATTCATTAAAGATATTAATGTTGTATTTTGCCTCAAAACTGTTGTGATTTTCTTTCCATACAACCTTATTATAAAAATCAAAGATTTCATTTAATTTGTCGGGCATTAGACTCCATAAAGCAAATTTAGCTGGACCTTCTACGTATGACAAATTGATAATTGCATTAATTTTATTACAAAAGTCAATAATATCAGGTGTTTCGGACCAGTTAATCGTCATGGGTGTATGACTGATTGAAATTTTCCGGCCGGTCAATGCATTAAATTCATGAATATTTTTTATAACCTCGTTAAAGTTGCATCCGAATCTGATTTTTTCGGCTCTTGTTTTATCCAGCGAATCGAGAGAAACAGTAACATTGAAATCCAGACTGCGAAAAATCTTCCTGATGCTGTCGTTCATTATTGTTCCGTTGGTGACAGCATAAAGTTTAACTTTAGGATTTAGTAGCATTACCTGTTCCCAAATTTTGTAATAGATCGGAATCAGAAAGGGTTCGCCACCATAAAAATATGCCTGCTTTAAATGAGGTATAAATTCTTTGAGTTGTTCAACAAAGTCATCGTCATAAGGCATAGGCAGAGGATCGAGGCTTTCCCGGTTTTTCCTGATGGAGCTCGACACACGCCCGCTACACATTTCGCACTGAAGATTACATCTGTTTGATAATTCAAACTCTATCACTCGGGGAAAAATTCCGGTTTTGGTGCTCGCCAATTTATCAATAGCCATGGATGGCAGACCCTGAAACCGGTTTGACTGCATTTGCAATTGGCAGTATTCGCATCCCATATTAAAATCATTATGACGCAAATGTTCCCGCATTTTTTCAGCTTTTTCTCCAAACCAGATTTCTTTTATTGATTGCCGGGGATAAGATCCTAATACGTTTTGATGCGAGCGGCAACAGGCTACAGCATTACCATAGGTATCGAAAAATAAATTTACAAACGGATTATAACAAAACAATTTTTTGGCACCGTGGAATCGTACTTTATTGTATGCTCTCATTTTTTCTTCCGGAATCGCTGTGAAAGGGCCCGTGGAATGTGGATAACTGATGAACTCTGATTTTATGGTATTCCATTTTCTAAAAGCAGGATATAAAAATGTTCCTATATTTCTTTTCAGGTTATCCATAGCATAAAAAAATTCTGTTTCTCGCGGGATACGAAGGAAAACTTTACAAAGTTCGTTTTTTTTATTTAATGCGGTAATAAATTTTGCTTCTTGGTTAAATCATTCTTTGCGGTTCCATCCTGATTCTCTCCTTAAAAATATGGTATTTTGATTCATATAAAAATCTTATGGCCCGTATCCCGTAGGGCTTAAAATATCAACAGAATGATCATATCAATAATAAATTATTGTCCTTAGAACATAAATATAAGAAAATGATTTAAGTTTCGCTTGATTTTTTATGTTACGAAGAGCCGGACACAGCGTGGCAATTAGGGTTGATATGAAACATTTTTTTGATATTAAATTTAACTGCTTGTCCACAATAAGCAACTTACATTGAAAGGTCATAAAAAATATTTTCCGGATTACTTCAGCAAACAAAACATCAGTTTTCGCCCATTTATACAAATAAGACAATGATAGCA
>Ga0116171_10004462_pt1 | contig 12585 bp, 6 predicted proteins | sample AD_JPNHW2_MetaG_FD_89798 | JGI IMG/M metagenome (GOLD analysis project Ga0116171, IMG submission 89798) | Active sludge microbial communities of municipal wastewater-treating anaerobic digesters from Japan - AD_JPNHW2_MetaG | ecosystem: Engineered > Bioreactor > Anaerobic > Digestate | place...
AAGGCCGAACATTCCCAGTGTCTTGCCCATTTTCTTAACGGCGTCCTGCGTCTCCACGGCGAGCGTCGAGACCTCGTGCGCGCTTGTGTTGATTTCGTGGGCGCCAGAGCTCATCTCGTCGAGGTTCCCGCGGATGAGTTTCGCGTTCTTCGCGACGCGATCCATCTCGGAGGTGACCGTGCTTACCCCTTGGGTGAGCTTCCCCGAATGCTCCTGAACGCGCATCGCGTCCGCGTTCATGTCCCGGAGCGCCTCGAGTATCTGCTGAGACGCGTCCTTTTGCTCGCCCATCGCGCCGTCAATTTCCCGTACCAGGTTGTTCGTCTCGCCGATCGCGCCGACGACGTCCCCGAAGGATCGCTGCGCGTCCTTCGACGCCTCGACGACCTCCGCGATGGAAGCCGATATCTTCTTGAGCTCCGCGTTGATGGCCTTCGATCGGTCGCTTGAGGTCTCCGCGAGCCGCCTGATCTCGTCGGCGACGACGGAGAATCCCGCGCCCGCCTCGCCCGCGTGCGCGGCCTCGATCGCGGCGTTCATCGCGAGGAGGTTCGTCTGGGCGGCGATCTTCGCGATGATCGCGTTCGCCTCGAGGAGGAGGCGGGACTGCTCGGCGATGTTGTGGACCCGCTCATCGACCTTACCCTGGCGTTCTTTGCCCGTGCCCGTCGTCTTGATGAGTTCGTCGAACATCGCGCTCATCTTGCGAACCGACGCCGACACCGAGCCGATGTTGCCGACCATCTCCTCGATGGCCGCCGACGACTCGATGATCCCCGCGCTCTGGTTATGTATGAGTGCGTCGAGGTCCTCGACCGTCTTCGTCGAGGCAGTGAGTATCTCGCCGGTTTTATCGACGGCGTTCTCCTGCCCGCTGGATTCTTCCCGCACCCCTTCGATGTTCGCCATGATCTGGGTGGTCGAGCTCGCGGACTCCGTGGCCGCGGAGCCAAGCCGGTCGGCGACGTGCTCGAGCGACGCCTGCGTTTGCTGCACCTCGGCGAAGAGTTCCTTCAGGAGCTCCATAAAGGCGTTCACGTCGCGCCCGATGGCGCCAAACTCGTCGTGGCGATCGGTCGCGATCCGGAAGGAGAGGTCCGCGTGGCCCGAGGCGAGGTTGTGCACGGCCCCGCTGATCTCCGAAAGCGGCTTGATGATCAGCGCCCTGATGATGAAATAGCCGATCACGAGCATGATGATGCCGGAGATGACGAGAAAGAGCGCTTGGACCCGGAATAGGCGCGCGGTGAGCCCATAGATATGGTCGAACGGTTGGCCGATGAAGAACATGCCCAGGGTATCGCCGGCTTGGTCCTTCAGCGGGATATACAGGGCAAGGAATCGCTTGCCCATAATCGTGCTTTCCCCGACGTATTCCTTCCCGTTTTCGAGGACGGCGGTGAGGATGGCCTTGTTCTCGAGATTCGTCCCGACCTCGCGGTTTCCCGCCTTATCGGTAAGGGTGGTCATGATCCGCTTGTTTCCGTAGAAGTACGTGACCTCGCAGTTGAGCTTATGTTTGTAGGCGTCGAGCGCCTCGCTCGTGCCGAGCGACCGGAGGGCGAGGGCGCCGCCGGCGAGCCGACCCCCTTTGCTGATGGTCGTACCCGAGGCCATCGTGAGTCCGAGACCGTCGATGATCATGTCGCCCGTCGATTGCCCGCCGAGGACTTGGCTTACGAGCCCCGCGGGCTCGGCGCGTATGCCCGTGACGATATCGTCGCCGTTTGCGTCGAAGAAAACGACGCTATCGGCCTGTTTCGTGTCAACGATGAACTTGGCCTTTCGCCCGGCTTCCAAGCGGTCTTTCGCGAGGAGCATATCGGCCGTAGTCTCGTCGCCCGAGAGCCAGTCAAGGGTGTTTTTAAGTTCCAGCCCATTTTCCGCGAAGTCGTCCTGGAGGACGCGGACGTTGGTCTCAAAGGATTCGGTGAAGTAGGAGGTGAGGCCGGAGGTGAGGGTGAAGGCGGAAACGGCGAGAATCGCCACGCCGCAGGCGCCGGCGAGCGAAAAGAGCGCGATGGCAAGTTTCTTGCGGACGGTCATCGTTTTGCTAACCATGTAAATCTCCTAGGGTCGGTCTTGGGTGCGTATTAAGATTTACTTTTGTCCGATTCTAGCCGTTTCGGCGCGCGTGAGTCAAACGGGTAACCCGCCGATACGCGCCGGCTCGGCGTAAAAACGTTGCAATCGCCCCTGAAGTCGATTATCATGAAACCCAGGAGAGTGTATGAGGGTAATAATCAAGGAAGATTACGCGACGTGTGCCGAATGGGCCGCAAACCATATCGCTTGGCGCATCGCGACCTTCGCGCCGACCCCCGATAAACCGTTTGTGCTTGGACTTCCGACCGGATCAACGCCGCTTGGCGTATATAAGGAACTTATCCTCATGCACAAGGCGGGGAAGGTTTCGTTTAAGAACGTCGTCACCTTTAATATGGATGAATACCTTGGTCTCGAGAAGAACCATCCCCAAAGCTATTATCGCTTTATGATGGATAATTTCTTCTCGCATATCGATATCCCGGCCGCCAATATCAACTTTCTCGACGGCATGGCAAAGGATCCTGATGAGGAATGCCGGCTGTATGAGAAAAAGATCGCCAAATTTGGGCTCATCAACCTCTTTCTCGGGGGAGTCGGCGCCGACGGGCACATCGCGTATAACGAACCGGGGTCGTGCTTAACCTCCCGAACAAGGGTGAAGACCCTTACCCAAGACACGATCATCATGAACTCGCGATTCTTCGGCGGCGACCCCGAACAGGTTCCGACCCGAACCCTTACCGTCGGCGTGGGAACCATAACCGACGCCGAGGAGGTGATGATCCTCGCCTCGGGCTTTACCAAGGCGCGCGCCCTGCATCATGGCATTGAGGAAGGCGTGAATCACATGTGGACCCTAAGCGTGCTCCAGCTGCATCCCCGCGCGATCATTATCTGCGACGAGGACGCCACGGACGAGCTTCGCGTCGGGACCGCCCGGTATTTTAAGGATATCGAGGCGAAAAACAATAATCGCCCCTAACCCGTGAGTAAAATCAACGTAAGGAACGATCCTGGACGTGGTTACCGGTTTGACAACCGGTTCATGGTATGATAGTGTAAGTTAGTTGAAGACTTCAATCAACCTGAAGCATTGAATCTACGCAGTTTCAAGGCATTGAACCAACACAGTTTCAAGGAGATGTTATGAAATTCGGACATTTTGACGATTCCGCGCGCGAGTACGTGATCGATACCCCGCGCACCCCGTATCCCTGGATCAACTATCTCGGAAACACCCAGTTTTTCTCGTTGATCTCCAATACCGCTGGCGGTTACGCGTTTTACACCGACGCGCGCCTTCGCCGCCTGACCCGGTATCGCTATAACGACGTCCCGCTCGACAACAATGGCCGCTACTTCTTCATCAAGGACGGCGATACCGTCTGGAACCCCGGTTGGAAGCCGATGCGCGTGGAGCTCGACTCCTACGAGTGCCGCCACGGTTTCGGCTACACGAAGTTCTCCTCCTCGAAGAACGGGCTCAAGGCCGACACCCTCTACATGGTACCGAACGGCGAGAACGCCGAGATCCAGAGAATTACCCTGACCAATACCTCGGGCTCCAAGAAGTCCGTGTCGCTCGTCTCCTACGTCGAGTGGTGCCTCTATAACGCGCTTGACGACACGACGAACTTCCAGCGCAACTTCTCCACCGGCGAGGTCGAGATCGAGGGCGGCGCGATCTATCACAAGACCGAGTACCGCGAGCGGCGCAACCACTTCGCGTTCTACTCCGTCAACGCGAAGCCCGACGGCTTCGACACCGACCGCGAGACCTTCCTCGGGCTCAACAACAACTACGATTCCCCCGACACCGTCATGGCCGGGAAGAGCGGCAACTCCGTCGCCGACGGCTGGTCCCCGGTCGCGAGCCATCGCCTCAACGTCGAGCTCGAGGCGGGCGCCTCGAAGACCTTCATCTTCATCCTCGGCTACGTCGAGATGGACGAGAATAAGAAGTGGGCCGGCGAGAACGGATGCGCCCCCGCGTCGAAGGAACTGCTCCAGACCAACCCCGCGATGCGCGTGATCAACAAGGAAAAGGCCATCGCGCTCCAGAAGCGCTTCGAGACCCCGGCGCAGGTCGAGGCCGCGTTCGATGAGCTCAAGAAATTCTGGGACGGGCTCCTCTCGAACTACACCCTCAAGACCGGCGACGAGAAGCTCGACCGCATGGCCGTGTGGAACCAGTATCAGTGCATCGTCACCTATAACTTCGCGCGCTCGGCCTCGTACTTCGAGTCCGGCATCGGCCGCGGCATCGGCTTCCGCGACACGAGCCAGGACATGCTCGGCGTCGTGCACCAGATCCCGACCCGCGCCCGCGAGCGCCTCTTCGACGTCGCCTCGACCCAGTTCGAGGACGGCTCCGCGTACCACCAGTTCCAGCCGCTCACCAAGCGCGGCAACGCGGACGTCGGCAGCCACTTTAACGACGACCCGCTGTGGCTCGTCCTCGGCGTCGGCGGCTACATCCGCGAGACCGGCGACGTGGACTTCCTCAAGGTCGACGTCCCGTTCGACAACAGCGCGACGAACAAGGCGACGATGTTCGAGCACCTGAAGCGGAGCTTCCACTACACCGTCAAGCACATCGGACCGCACGGCCTGCCGCTCATCGGCCGCGCCGACTGGAACGACTGCCTCAACCTCAACTGCTTCAGCAAGGACCCGAACGATTCCTTCCAGACCTCCACGAACAAGGATGGCAAGAACGCCGAGTCCGTGATGATCGCCCAGATGTTCGTGTACGTCGCGCCCGAGTACGCCGCGATGTGCCGCCTCCTGGGCAAGGAAGGCGAGGCGAAGTGGGCGGAGAAGCAGGCCGCGAAGATGGCCGCGCAGATCTGCGATACCGGCTGGGATGGCGAGTGGTACATCCGCGCCTACGACGACTTCGGCAACAAGATCGGATCGAAGGAATGCGTCGACGGGAAGATCTTCATCGAGAGCCAGGGATTCGGCTCGATGGCGCAGGTCGGCGCCGACAAGGGCCTCCCGATCAAGGCACTCGACTCGGTCAAGAAATACCTCGATACCAAGTACGGCATCGTCATCCTCGACCCGCCGTACAAGGACTATCACATCGAGCTCGGCGAGGTTTCCTCGTATCCGCCCGGATACAAGGAGAACGCCGGTATATTCTGCCACAACAATCCGTGGGTCATTATCGGCGAGGTGAAGTCCGGACGCCCGGCAAACGCCTGGGAGTACTACAAGAAGATAGCGCCCGCGTTCCTCGAGGACATCAGCGAGATTCACCGGCTTGAGCCGTACGTCTACGCGCAGATGGTCGCCGGAAAGGCCGCGCGCCGCCACGGCGAGGCGAAGAACAGCTGGCTCACCGGAACCGCCGCGTGGAACTTCGTCGCGCTTTCCCAGTGGATCGCGGGCATCCGCGCCGAGTACGACGGACTCCGCGTCGAGCCGAGGCTCCCCGCGCACGTCAAGAACGCGACGATCACCCGCGTGTACCGCGGCTGCAAGTACGTGATCACGGTCGAGAACAAGGACCCGGCAGGCAAGATCGCGCTCACCGTGACCGCAGGCGGCGTGAAGGCCGACGGCACCCTCGTCGCCGCGGGCGCGAAGGGCTCGACGGTCGAGATCAAGGCCATCGTCGGCTGATCGCGTCCAATGACTGCGCTCGCGATAGCGAGATCGTCGGGGCCGCGCTGCGGTTCCCGGCGTGGGTAAATGATCGAAGCCGCTCAGGCGTTAAGGCTGGGCGGCTTTTTTATTGAAAATCGCGCGGAAGCTCCGCGGTTCGCGGGTATTTATCCCCGCGCGCGCGATTTTCAGTGTTTTCCCTGAGAGATAATCCGGGGAATCAATGGTATAGTCGAAGGCATGGAACAAAGCGGGCATGCGTGGCGCGCGCGAATCGATCGCTACGCGGCGTATATTTTTTGGGGCGCGCTCACGACGCTCGTCAACATCGCGGTTTTCTATCTGCTTCGCCGCATGGCGGTATTGCCGCTCCTCGGCGCGAATCTCGCCGCGTGGGTCGCGTCCGTCGTTTTCGCGTTCGCGGCGAACCGACGCTTCGTGTTTGCCTCGCGATCGCGCGGCTTCCTTCCCGTCGCGGCCGAGCTCGGCCGCTTTTTCGCGTCGCGCGCCTTCTCGGGGCTCCTCGACATGGCGCTTATGTACCTCCTCGCCCGGCGACTCGCGCTCGCCGAGCTTCCCGTCAAGATCGCCGTTAACGCGCTCGTCGTCGCGATAAACTACCTGACGAGCCTTCTGTTCGTGTTCGCAAAGGGGGCATCCGATGAAAGATAAACGCGAGCTCATTTCGCTCGTCGTTCCCTGCTATAACGAGGAAGAGGCGCTGCCGTTTCTCTATGCGGAGCTCGCCCGGGTCGCCGCGCTCATGAAGTCGGTGCGCTTCGAGTTCGTTCTCGTCGACGACGGATCCGCTGACCGAACCCGCGACGTGCTCGCGTCGCTTCGGGAGCGGGACGATCGCGTGCGCTATATTTCCTTTTCGAGAAACTTCGGGAAGGAGGCCGCGCTTCTCGCAGGGCTCCGCGCCTCGCTCGGCTCGTTCGTCGCGGTCCTCGACGCGGACCTTCAGGACCCGCCCGCGCTTCTCCCCGAGATGCTCGAGGCCGTAACCTCGGGTGGGTACGATTGCGCGGCGACGCGGCGCGTTACCCGGAAGGGCGAGCCGCCCCTTCGCTCGCTTTTCGCGCACGGCTTCTATAAAATCATGTCGAAGATCTCCGACGCGCACATCGTCGACGGCGCCCGCGACTTTCGCCTGATGACCCGGCAGATGGTCGACGCCATCCTCTCGCTCTCCGAGTACAACCGCTTCTCGAAGGGCATTTTCTCGTGGGTCGGCTTCAAGACCAAGTGGCTTGAGTACGAGAACGCCCCGCGCGTCGCGGGTGAGAGCAAGTGGTCGTTCTGGAAGCTCTTCCTCTATTCGCTCGAGGGGATTACCGCGTTCTCGACGGTCCCGCTCGTGCTCGCCTCGGTCTTTGGGTTCGTGTTTTGCGCGGCGGCCTTCGTGCTCATGTGCGTCGTCATCGTCAAGACGATCCTGTGGGGCGACCCCGTCGCGGGATACCCGTCGCTTATGAGCGTCGTCCTTTTCATCGGGGGCGTGCAGCTATTTACCATCGGAATTCTGGGACAGTATCTCGCCAAGACCTACCTTGAGGCGAAGAACCGTCCGTTGTATATCGTGAAGGAGGAACGGCTTTGATCGGAAGCAAAGGCGCTGCGGCGCGAAACATCATGATTGCCTGCCTGATCGTGCTCGCGGGGATCGCAATCCGCGTCGCGTTCGGCGGCATGAAGGACACCTACCATATCGACGAGGGGTATTCCGCCGCGCTGACGAACGGAGACTGGGTTCCGGGAAAGGATACGGCGAGGCATGACGAGTGGCTCAAGGGCGGCGATCTTTTCGCCCATTGCTTCAGCGACACCCTCGCGGCGGCGGGGAAGCCCGACTACCGCGCGATCACGGCGGCGACGGCGCTTGACGTCCATCCGCCGCTTTACTACTGGCTCTTCGCCGCTACTCGCGCGACCCTCGGCCCGGCGCGTTTCGCCTTCGCCGGCTACGCGCTGAACCTCCTTCTTTTCGCGATCTCGTGCGCGCTCGTCTCGCTCATCGCGTGGCGCGCCTGGCGGGACTGGTACTCGCTTTTCGTCGCGCTCGCGCTCTTCGCGTTCTCCTCGACGTCGATATCGCTGACGATCTTCATCAGGATGTACGAGCTTCTCCAGACGGTGTGCCTCGCGTTCCTCGCCTCGGCGCTTTTCGTGATCGTACCGCCCAAGGCGGGGAAGGCGCGATCTGCCGCGATCGCGTGCGGTATCGCGGGGCTCTTCGTCGCGTCGTTTCTGGGCCTGATGACCCAGTACTACTTCTTGTTCTTCGTGGCCCCGGTCGCGCTCTGCGCGTTTGCGTGGCTTATCGCGAAGAGACGCTTCGGTTCTCTTCTTTGGGGAATTCTCGCGGTCGCCGCCGGGCTCTACCTCGCGTATCGCGCGTTCCCCGAGATGGCCACTCACCTGACCGCGTCATATCGTTCGGAGCAGAGCGTCGAAAACCTCGTGAAGGCGTCCTTCGCCCAGAAGCTCGATAACCTTTTCGCGTTCCTGAAAATCCTCGGGGCGAACCTCGTCCCGTTTATCGTGCTCGCCGCAATCGCCGTTCTCGCGGTCGTCCTGCGCGTCAGGGGAGGGAAGTCGAAGGCCGCAGACGGGACGGGAAGACCCGCGCGTAGGGAGGATGCGGAGAACGCCCTCTTCGTCGTGTCACTCGCGGTTTTCGTCTTTACCTTTGCGATCATCTCGGTGTCGGCCCCGTATCGGACCGCGCGGTATATCGGTTCCTTCTTCCCCGTGTACGGTCTCGCGTTCGTCGGCTTTACGCGGCTCGTTCTGCCGCTCAAGAGCGCGCGCGTCATGCTCGGGGCAGCCGCGCTTATCGTGCTCGTCCACGGCGTGTTTCCGCAAAACGCATGCGATTTCCACGAGGATTACTCGCTCGGCGCAAACCCGTCTTACATGCGGGACGCGAAGCCCGTTATCCTCATCGCGACGCCGGAGGGCGGAAGCTGGAAGAATATGCTCCCGTATCTTAATATTGGGAAGGATAAGCGGATCTACGTCACGAGCGAGGACATGAGCAAGTCGGTCTATGATAAGATTCTTGATATCGCGCGCTCTAGCGGCGAGAAGGAAGTCTACGCGATCGTCGACGACTACTTCAGGAAGCAGCCCGCTTTCGAGCAGATCGGCTATTATGGATTTTACTACGTGTACCGCGTAACGGTTAAGTAACCGCACGCTGGCGTGAAGGGGGCTGGTCGACGGTGAAGGGACTGCCGGGGGCGACACGGAGATATCTCGCGTTTGCCTGCGCGATCGCGCTCGCGGGAATCGCCGCGCGCGCCGCGTTCGGCTCGCTGAAGGATACCTTTCACGTCGACGAGGGCTTTTCCGCCGCGATAACGGGCGGCGATTGGCAACAGGGCATAGACCGAGCGCCGCATGGGGTATGGATCGAGGGAGACGAGCTCTTCGACCGCTGCTTTTGCGACGGCCTCGCCGCCTCCGGGCGGGCAGACTTCGCGCGAATCGCCGAGTCGACCGGGCTCGACGTGCATCCGCCGCTTTACTACTGGGCATTGGCGGTTTCCCGCGCCGCCTTCGGCGTGCGAAACTTCGCGCTTGCCGGGTACGCGCTGAACCTGATGCTGTTCGCGCTCTCGTGCGCGCTCCTTACGTTCATCGCCTTGCGCGTCTGGGGCAACTGGCCCTTCGCCCTTCTCGCGCTCGCGTGCTTTACATTCTCGTCCGCGTCGATATCGCTCACCGTCTTCGTCCGAATGTACGAGCTTCTCGAGACCGCCTGCCTCGCGTTTCTCGCGAGCGCCTCGCTCGTCTTGTTCCCGCGCGGGAAACGGAGCGCGCGCGGGAGTGGCGCGCCGACCGCCTGCGCGCGCGCGATCGCCGTCTCGGGGCTTTGCGCGTCCTCATGCGTCGGGCTGTTGACCCATTACTACTTTCTTTTATTTCTCGCGCCGGTTGCGGCGTTCTCGCTCGTTTATCTTGCGATGCGGAAGGATCCCGTCTCGCTTTTATGGGGAGCGCTCGCCGTTCTTGTCGGCCTCTACCTCGCCTATCGCGCGTTTCCCGCGATGGAGGGGCAGCTTTTCGGCTCGTATCGCTCGGCCCAAGGCATTGATCAGATTATCGGCGCGACGGTCGCCCGGCGGCTCGGCTTTCTCGCGGCGTATATCAAGATACTTTCCACGAACCTCGTTCCGCTCATCGTGCCGATCGTGGTGATCGCGATCGCCTGCGTCACAAGGCTGCGCGGCGCGGGCGGGCCCGGCGTATTGGAAAGCGCAGGCTGCGCCCCCGCGCCGTTCGCGCGCCCGGCGTTCGTTCTCTTCCTTTTCGTTTTCGCGGTTACGTTTGCCGCGATCGCGATTTCCGCGCCGTATCGGTCGGCTCGCTACGTCGCGGCCTTCTTTCCCGTGTACGCCCTCGCCTTCGTCGGCCTTGCGCTCCTAGCGCTCCCGGCACGGAGCGCGCGCGCCCTAGTCGGCGCCGCGGCGATCCTCGTGGCCGCGCATGGGCTTGTGCCCGCGAACGCCTGCGCGTTTCACGAGGACTACGCGGTCGACGCGGATCCCTATTACATGCGGGACGGAAAGCCCGTCATCATTATGGCCGCGGCCGAGGGCGGCGTATGGAAGAACATGCTGCCGTACGTCAATGCGCGAAAGGGCACGCGGGTGTTCGTCGCTACGGCGCCCGTCATGGCCGACCCGAGCGCGTACCTTTCCGCGATCGCGAAGGGAAGCGGTTCGGGGGAGGCGTACGCGCTCGTCGACCATTTCGCCGCGTCGCCCGCCTTCAAGAAGATCGGGCATTACGGTTTCTTCGAGGTGTACCTCGTCCCCGCGCGGTAACGGTCCTTGCACCCGATAAAAACCAGAAGACAAAAAAAAGATCGCCGGGGCTTGAACTCCGGCGATCTTTTATCTTAAAAGCTTTTTCCGCGCCAAGGCGCGCGCGGGTTAGCCGAGGGTCGCCTCGACCACGTGCGTCCCGTCCTTGAAGTACGGGATGAGGTTCCCCTCGATTTTCTTTCCGTCAACGACGAGGCTCGACACTCCCTTCGACTTCTTGTTCGGGTTCTTGAGCTCGATCCGGTAGGTCGCGCCGCGGCACGCGCGCTCGACGGTGAAGCCGGACCAGGCTTTCGGAACGCACGGATCGAAGCGGAGGCCGCCGTGCTCGGGCCTGATGCCGAGGATGTACTTCGTCGAGGACTGATACGCCCAGCTCGAGGTTCCCGAGAGCCAGGAGTTTCGGCCGAGGCCGAAGTTCGGGTGCTCGTCGGCGAGGATGTTCTGCGCGTAGCAGTACGGCTCGCACTCGTACTCGTCTGCCGAGTCGTTCTTCGCCGCGGGGTTAATCCGCGAGTAATACGCGAAGGCCTGGTCGCCGTCGCCGAGCATCGTCTCCGCGATGATCGCCCAGGGATTCGGGTGAAGGAAGATTCCCCCGTTCTCCTTGGCTCCGGGCGGATAAGTCGTGACGCCGCCCTTCGCGGGGTCGAAGCCGTTGTATCCCGGCCACGAGAGCTTGATGCCCTTATCGGTCGCGAGGTGCTTCTTCACCGCGTCCATCGCCTTTCGTCCGCGGTCAGAACCGTCGGCGAAGCCCGAGAGAATCGCCCAGGACTGACCGTTGAGCCAGAGCTTGCCATAGTCGTTTTTCGCCGAGCCGACGGGGTTGCCCTTGTCGTCGAACCAGCGGACGTACCATTCGCCGTCCCACGAGCTTTCGTTGTATTTCTTCTTCATGTCCGCGTACCACGCGTCGAAGTTCTTCGCGTCCGCGTCCTTCTTGAGATAGGCGCAGAGCTCGGAAAGTTCCCTGAGCGCCCAGCCGTAGAGGTTCGCGGTGAACTGGCTCTCGGCCCCGGTCGGGAGGTTGACGGTGTCGTTCCAGTCGGCGAAGCCGAGGAGCGGGATCCCGTGCTTGCCCACGTCGCCGTGGGTGAAGGTGACCGCGCGCTTCAGGTGCTCCCACACGGTTCCGGACTCGAGCGGTTTTTCTGCCTTGTCCTTCTCGTAGAACGGGATCGTTTTGTCGAGGAAGGCATAGTCGCCGGTTTCCTTGAGATACGCGGAGACCGCGAGGACGATCCACAGGGCGTCGTCCGAGTAGTAGTGCGGCCGGTCCTCGTATTCCATCGAGTCGCCGCGGCCGGCGATCATCGTCATCGGGTTGAACTGATGGTAGGCGGAGCCGTTGGTGCTCTGAACCGAGAGGAGTTTTTCCATGAGCTCGCGCGCCTCGGACGGGATCTGCGCGATGACGCCCATCGTGTCCTGCGAGGAGTCGCGGTAGCCGATGCCGCGGTCCGAGCCGTAGCCGAGCTGGTAGAGCGAAAGGTAGCGCGACCAGATCTTCGTCGTGTAGCACTGGCGCGGGTTGTGGAGGTTGAGCATCGAGTTGAACGCGGCGTCGGGCGTCGTGACCTTGATGACGGAAAGGTAGCGGTCCCAGAAGCTCTTGAGCTCGGCGAAGGCGGCGGCGACCTCCTTCTCGGTCTGCCACTTGCCGCAGGCGCCCTCGACGGCGGAGACCCCGCCGGTCTGGAGGAGCTGGGTGATGACGCCCACCGAGGCGCCGGGGGCGATCGTTCCGAGGTCGATCTGGAGCGCCGCGATCGTGTCGCCGCGCGCGGCGTCCTTCGAGGAAAGCGTCTCCTCGCGGAGGGAGAGGGGCTCGCGCCAGGTGCCGTACTCGTTGTCGCCGAGGAATCGTTTGCGGTCGGTCTCGTACGCGCGTGCGGGCCGGTTCGCGGTGAGGACGTTGACGGCGGTGTCGCGCTTCATGAAGGCGTAGGCCGCGATCGCGGTCCTTCCGTCCTTGAGCTTTTTGCCGAGCGAGGTCATCGTCTGGGGAACCCAGTCGGCGTTCGTGAGTTGCTTGAGCGCGTCGAAATGGGAAAACTCGACGACGGGCACGAGGTCCGCCTGGACG
>Ga0116171_10004464_pt1 | contig 12582 bp, 19 predicted proteins | sample AD_JPNHW2_MetaG_FD_89798 | JGI IMG/M metagenome (GOLD analysis project Ga0116171, IMG submission 89798) | Active sludge microbial communities of municipal wastewater-treating anaerobic digesters from Japan - AD_JPNHW2_MetaG | ecosystem: Engineered > Bioreactor > Anaerobic > Digestate | place...
CCCTCATGTAGCAATAGATTGTTTGATAAAAGAATTTAGCACTTGGGCTGAAGCTGTAAATAGTATAGAGTTTCAATATTGTTATGAAAATTTAGATAAAACATTCAAAAAACTTTCAAGTATAACTAATAAAGTAGTTATACCTGAAAGAATGAAATTATTAAGTAAAAAAGAATTAAGCTTATAAATATTTTTTATTTAATTCTAATAAATCTTTAATTTGAGTATCTGTTAAATCTTCAGCTACTTTTTCAGTTATTTTTTTTAGAGCTTCCTAAAATTACTTTTTCTTTTAATATTTTGGATTTTTCTTCTGTATATTTTAACCATTTATCTTTATCCATGTCTAAATCAGACATAAATATTTTGTTATCACTTTCTACAATATCTTTAACCAATTTATCTTTACTTTCTTTTGGTAAAGATTTACCTTTAGTTTCCCAAAATGCTTTAATAGCTTTTTCTTTATTTTCGCCTTTTTTAATGGGTATATGTGTACCTTTAACCGTAATCCATTCGATATCTTTCTCATTCAGATATTCAATAGATGCACCTGCTAAATCAATTAACTTATTCAATAAATCTTTTTGTATTAACATTTTAATTACCTCTTATTATTTAATTATAACCTACGTACTAGCATACGGATCAAACTCCTCAACAATCGTAAACCCATCATCCAAAGCCCCATCATTCTCAATAGTAGCAGGGAACGTCTTATAATAATCATAACCAGTTACAGTACGGCTATACACACGCATATATTGGCATTGGAAGGTAATTGAGTAACGATATACAACCGTTCCACCTTCTGCTGCTGATGTGTTCATAAAACCACTTGGCAAACCAAATATTCTAAATCCATACTGCTCTTGTAACTGTTTAGAATAATAAGAGTTTAAAGCCATAAATACTTCATGTCTGCGTGTACGAGCATCACTATTCCTTGACGAGATATCTATCTGAATATTATCATCAATAGTTGCTTCATTATATTGCGTCATAGTGTCATCACCGCCGGTGCTACTAGCTGTATAAGATGACCGCACATGGTTACTTATAATTTTGCTACCAATCGACTGTATGCCTATTTGTAGCTTGTCTGTAGTGCCTAAACTGATGTTAGGTGCAACTATATAGACCGAAGGCACTACCTTGCTATTAACAGTGCCGTAGCTGGTAGGTAGTTGTAGTTCGGTTAAAAGTATGTCTTGTATAATGCTTTCAATTTCTTTTATCATATTATTATTATAGCATTACACTATTGACAAACTTTTGTGTTAGGGTTATAATGTTGGGGTTAGGATTCTAAATTTAGAAAGAGGTTATTAATATGGCAAAAGGCGTCAAAACAGGTGGACGAACCAAAGGAACACCAAATAAAAATACAGTTTTAATTGAAGAGGTATTGGGTGATTATTGTCCACTATCTGAACTTATAAAAATTGTTCAAAAAGAAGATACACCACGAGATGTTAAAGTTAAAATAAATATTACATTGTTAGGTTACATATATCCTAAACGCAGCACTATTGATATGGATATTATTAGAACCAATATTAATACTAAAACTGATGATGTTGAGTAATATTACACACTCTCAAAATCACGAATAACATGATATTCTCTGTAACCGTCAAGTGTCCAGTCTTTTTTAGCCATAATTTTATGTGGTATGGAGTTTATTATTAATATCTGAGTAGGATAAAGCTCGCCGTAAATAGTTTCACGAACTTGCACCAAAACCCAGTTCCACATTCTTTGACCTTCATCCTTTAAGGCAATTTCCTCAGCTTTAAGCGGTTGTGAAATACCTTTAATAGGTTTATTAACCTCAGTATCGATTACAACACCATCAACCAAAGTCTGTGTCACATAATTAGCGGTCATGCTAACTTCCCAACCATTCATAACCCCAGATACATCAGGCAAATTAGCTGATAATTGATTTATTTTTATGTTTCGTCCTGCCATAATTACCTCTTAGTTACTTGTTTGTCTACCAACATTCTCATTAATCCTGTATCAATAAGCGGAGTTGTAGAGCCTTTTAATTTAATATATTCTTTATTCATATTAGGCAACCATTTGCCAAATCCTCTAGTTTCAAATGCTTCTTGTACTATTTCCCAAGCATTAAATGCCATAAATTCTAATGGTTCTTCAATATTACCATCAGCTAATGCTATTACTACTTTAGCTTTTATCATTTCTTTGTCATGAATAATTCTTTTTTTATGGTCAAAAATAGGTGTTCTAAATATAGATCTTTGAGGTATTCCATCTTTTACCGTAATAGTTCGCCCTTTATAATTAAAAGTCCTTGAATGATTAGAGCCATATTCATGAAGCATTGCTACATCTATTACACGCTCGCCAGTTTCAGGATAACGAGCTTGATCCCAAATACCTACCTTCGCCTGTAAAGCTTTTAATTTAGCCAAATTTTCTTTAAGGTTTTTAATCCCCTTAAAGTCATCACCTGTCATTTTTAAGTTTACTCTGCTTGCCATGGCTATTACGCCCCTGTCCAACCATAAGCAATAGCAATGTTCCCCTTGATGCGAGGTATAAGCAAAGCAAGATATTTTAAACCATATTGTGAAGTTAGATAGAATGAGTAAATCTCTTTGTCCATAAATCCTTTAGGTATGCCATAGCTTGTACTAATGCTACCTGCTGACTTACTTTGAACAGGAAAGCTAATCTGACTTGCAAGTCCGGCGTTACTTGTTTTAATGTCGTTACAGAGGCAGTGAGCGGTTAAGTATTCTTGAGCCATAGCTAAAGTAACATCATCAAATCTAGATACTGGTAACATTGCTTCTTGTTCGCCAATTGCCTTTTCTATATCTGTATCATTAATATAATTGTAATAATCGTCAGTTGTTAAAGCAAAATATGTTGTATTTGTTGGCAAAGTACCAGCCGGAATACTATTACTTAATGCAATGTAAAACAATCTATCTGTATAGTAAACAACTTCATCCTTGTTATAAGAAATCAAAGCGTCCCACACTGGTAAATATGGAAAAGTCCTATCAAAATATTCTTTAAAATCTGAAATTGTTATGCTCATACAAATATTATAGCACAAAACCCTAACTTGGAGGTACTAAGTTAGGGTTTTGCTTGAGGTGTTAGAAGAACAGAAAGGAAGATCAATGATAAGTTTATTATAACATAATAAAAATCCCCATTATACGTACAATGGGGATAAGAATAATCTTCTTTAAATTTGTTAGGATAGAAAGAAGTGTTTAATGCTTATTGTGTTTTTTATTGTTTTTTAAAGCTGCTAATTCTTTTTTAAGTTCAGCATTTTCTTTTTCTACTGCTGTATTACCAATTTGAATAATTTCACCTTTATAAGCTTCAATTAATTTAGCACCTTCTGCATCAGGTACAATAGTTGAAGCTTCAGGTTTTAAATCCCCTGTGCTAAGTTTGAATGTTCTTTTTGATTTGTTAAATATTTCCATTATGTTCTCCCTTGCTTGTAATAGTAATCAAATGAGCAAACATTTTTATAATATAATTATAACACCTTCAAAATTATGTCTTATTTCTCTGCGTAACGATTAAAAATAATCTATCAGAATCGGGCTATTTGATTACTATTACATTATACCATAAAGCTTATCAGATTTCAATAATGTGGATGTAGACTGTATATGAACTTCTATACCACGCTCTTTTGCTTTTCCTATAAAATATTCCACACAAGGTCGTTGTACTTGATATTCTTCTTTTTGCAATAAATCAACACCACATAAATAAATATCTGATACATTAGACTGTTCTAATGCTACTGCCATCATCCAAGCAATGCTACTTGTAAAATATTCGTTATGTTTATTAACCAACATTTTCCAATCTATTATATTTGCTTCAGGATATAAATCACAAAAATCCATTATCCACATTTTTTTTTGGTTTTTTTCTAGCCATTCAGAATATTTAATTTTGTCTTGATGTAAAAATAAATGTGGCATGTGTACATCAAAATGACGGTCAAATCTTGGCACTAAATTTATTAATGATTGATTTAAAATCCATATCTCTACATTATTATCTTTAAATGGTGCATCTTTCCAACTTGGCGCACATCCTAAAATACATATCTTCATATAATTATTATAACACAAAAGCCCTCTAAATTAATAGAAGGCTTTTGCAATTTATAGAGTGTGGTTATTATGTTGAAGGTGCTGTTAAGTCAAGATATAACATTTCTAAAGGTCTTAGAGCTGTTACACCAGTGAATCTCGAATAAGCTGCTGATGTATAATCAAAACCATTAGATGTCCCCGGCAATGTAACTGTAAAGTCAAGAGGCACGTTAAGGATAACGGAATCAGGTGCTTTGTTATACAATACATAACGGTTTTTATTTAATCCACTAATAGCTGAATTGTAATTATCCATCGCATAAGCAAGAGGCATAACTTTGAAGTTAGGGTTCATTGTTGACTCTTTTAATGCTTGTGTCAATACATCAAGTTTAGTTCTCAAAGGATATGTTTCACTCATTTGATTTACTAAGCCATTATAATCATCTTCAGGTATTACAAATGTATTTGGATATGCTGTTCTATTACAATTAGTTCTGTAAGTTTCAATTATTGAACCAACAAAAGCATTAAATTCTGCTGCTGTCATTCCTGATAATGTTTCAGTTATTAAAGTAGTATTAATAGTAACACCTGATTGATTTAATAATCCTGCAAAATCAGTTGTATTAGACGCTAAACCAAAGAACGCCATTTTTTGAATACCCAAATCATATTCTTTTTTACGAGCTTTATATTTTGCTTGAATCAAGTCCATATTTTGAGTACCTTGTGCAAAAGTAGCTTCTTGGATGATGTTATAGTTTACATCCTTTTTCCAAGAGATTACTTTTCTTGAAATAGATTCTACAAAGATGTCATCTGATACTTTTCCTGAATCATTAGATGCTAAATTCATCAAACCTGTTTCAAAATCTCCACCCTTAATCCCGGTGGTCCAGTTGAACAATGTAGCTGAGAATGGGTTTCCTGTTCCTACTTCAACCGGTACATAATCGGCGATTGGAATTTGATAGAACTTTTGTTCGATAATTGTAGGTAGTATAGCTGTAAGAGTTGTGATAGATTGTTCAGAACCTAAAGAGTTCAAGAACTGTTTGCTGTCAGCCATGCCAACTTTGCCCTGTTGAGTCCACACTTCCCCTTGTCTGTTTACTACCATTGCTGGTAAATTTCTTGCCATTTTTATTTTCTCCTTATTAAATTAATTATGCTGTTACTGGATGAGTTTTAACAAGAACTTCGACTAGTTCTCCATCTGCTGCTGGTAACAAAGCAATACCTACAACTGTTTTACCTGTTGTTTGTTTTGCAACCTTCATACCTGATACAACAGGCATTACTGTATCAGTTGCTGCTACTGTACCACTAGCTGTACAAACAATTCTTGTGTAATCGTGTTGTACTGTTACCATATCACCTGATACGTAAGCATTTTTTTTAGCTGATTCGTAAGGGATGATTCCAAATACTTCGTCAGTGTCTGCTGCAATTGCTTCAACAACAATTACTTTAGAACCAGCAACTGCTTTTCTTTTTACGAAATCGCCTGCGTTAGCTGTTCCATACAATTTGCATCCAAAAGCGATGCCTTTTTCTCCGTTTACTACTTTACCTTTTACATCTGTATAGGTAAACTGGTTTAAAATTTCTGCCATTTTTATTGTCTCCTTTTATTAATTATACTATTATTAACCGAATGCTTTTGAGCCTAGTTCAAGCCCTTTAGTTTGGCTTGGGATTTCGACCTTATCACTAGCATCTGATTGAGCTTCAGCCATTATTTTTTGCATTGAGTTAAAGAACTCCATATCTTTGTCCTTAGTCTTATTAGCTTCTTCAGCTAATTTAGCGGCTTCTGCTGCTTTTTTAGCTTCTTCGGCTTCAAGTGCATTTTGTTTTTCTTTTTCTTCAGCTTCTTTTTTCTTGGTTTCTTCATCCGCCTCATTCATTTTAGTTTTGTAACAATTTACAAGTTCTTTTTTAGAATATTTGTTGCCTTCATATTCCATTTCGTCATCATCAATCTTTTTGTCTTCTTTTTTAGATTCTTCCTCTTTTTTAGAGTTTAAAAATGGCTTTTGTGCCAACTCTATCAAAGAAGCTAGAAACCCTTGTTCTACTTCGATTTTTTCCATGTTGTAAGTCTCCTTTGTTGTTGTATCATCGTTTTTACTATTTTCATATATCTTAGCATCTTCATATCTCGGGTCAGGTACAAGTGCTAAGTGTGTAAATTCTAATTCAGTTACTTCTCTGTCATAAGGGGTATTATGCCAAGTACCACCCTTGCCAAATGCTTTAGGTATGTATGCACAAGAAACGCTATAATCTTTTGCTATGACTTCTTTGCCTTCATCATCAAATATAATAAAATCACAGTAAAAACTTGCATCCAATTCACTAAAACCACAAGCTGATACATAACCAACAGCATGGTCTTGCATGTTTTGAGGTGTAACTTTTTGATGTTTTATAACAACTGGTCTACCCTTAATGGTTTGTATAGCCTTATTTAAGCACTCTTGACTAAGATAGATAGTTTCATCTTGATAAGTGCATACACCTTTTTCAATAAAATTAGAGGCTTTGTATGTTTTAGCCCAGTCTTTGCTGTTTTGCTTTTCAACTTTAGCTAACTTATTATAATAATCAGCATCTTCAAATAAATGGTCTTTAGCAATTTCAGTAGCTTGCTCTTTATCGTCGGTATGCTCCATCTCTACAGCAATGCCCTTTTCTAGCTGTGTAGTGATAACGTCAAGAGTAACGCCATGCTTTTCTGCAATGCTGTCTAATGTCATATTATCCGCTAATCCACCTTTGATTTTATCAACCATTATTTTATTTTTCCCCTTTTATTAATATTATAACATATTATTATACTTGTATTATATGACCATGTACAGTAGCTGTAAATTCTGATAATGCTGTTAAATTATCATTAATAACGTTTTGCATATCTTGGGGTACTGGTTTAGTCATTTTAATGCTTTCGGTTAGTAACTGTATATGTAAATTATAGCATATATGGAGGGTTGACTTTTTAGTTGTTTGTTGTATAATTTTAGTGGGCTATCTCGACGGAGAGAAGAGCAAGCATTCCGAACTTGTCTGCCCACTTTATTAGATTCGGATTATACTACGGAGGTATATTTTTATGACTAAACGTGAAGATATTACAGGGAAAAAGTTTAATTATTTAACAGCTGTTAAATTTGTTGAATATAATAAACAATCTCATAACTGTATGTGGTTATTTAAATGCGATTGTGGAAACGAAATAATCTTAAATAAAGCTAACGTCAAAAATGGACATACTAAATCTTGTGGATGCTATAACGCTAAAGTAGCTGCTGATAGATTAAGAACACATGGCATGAAACAAACAAAAGAATATAGAACTTGGGGCAATATGAAAAAAAGATGTTTAAACCCAAATGATAAAAACTATAAAAAATATGGTGGTAGAGGGATAACTGTTTGTAAAAATTGGGAAGATTCATTTGAGGAGTTTTTTAAAGATATGGGGTATGCTCCTACTCCAAAACATACAATAGATAGAATAAACAATAATGGTATTTATGAAGCTGCTAATTGTAGATGGGCAACTCAAAAAGAACAAAATAGAAATTATTCAAGAAATATAAATATAACTATAAATGATGAAACTCACTGCCTAAAAGAATGGTGTGAGATATATAATAAACCTTATGATTTAGTTAGACAAAGAATTAAAAAATTAAATTGGGAACCAATTCAGGCATTACTCAAATAATCAGGTAATATATATTTTAACGTACACCTGCAGTTATATGTGCTGCCCGGTGTACCTCTTTCTCCTGTTTTATCATCAATTATAGGTGGATTATCCCAAGAAAAAGTTTGACCATTTAATTCCTTATGTAGTGGTCGAGTTCTTTCGTCAGGGGTAGACATCCAAACATAATGCGTAATGCCTGCTTCTTTGCCTGTAATTTCTCTAAATTTTGATATAAAAATGCTCGTTTCGGTGCGGGATAAAAATCTTGCCTTATTCTCAGTTACCCCAAACTCATCAATAATCGCCTTAACAAGCGACTTATTATCAGCTAACCCAGTAAATAAGTTTTCCTCAACCATTGCTCTTAGCTTTTCAGTTTGTGCAACTGTAAACTTTTTGATTGCAATGCTAACATCATCAACATATTGGGCTTTTAATGCTTCTCTTTGCTCCTCAGTTATCTCAGGCACTATTGTAATAGCATCTTTAAGGCTTAAATACGCTTGCTCGTCCAAGTCATCCAGTATAGTATCAAGTGGCACTTGTAACACTCTAGCAATATCAGGCATAGCCTTTTCAATATCCATAGCAGCTAATGCTTCTAATAATAGTTTTTGTCTCATCATGGCTATCATACTAGCGTATGCTGCCGCTTCTTTGATCGTGATACTGATAGCTGTATTGGATAGGTTATAAGTCTTAGTTACCTTATTAAATTTAGCCCCTAAAGATTCTAGGGCTTTGCTAATCTTAGCTGTAAATTGACCTGTAAACTTGCCATTTACATATTGAATCTGCCCACTGCGTAATGCTGCAACTATAATCTGTTCAGGTGTGTATTGGGCAGCGTTATAATACTCCTCAATCGGCTCTATAACTGAATAAATAGGTGCATAAAAATTAGTAGTTAAAAAATCCATTATAACTACTTCTATTGCATCCGAGTATTCTTTTTTGTCTAGTATTGGCTTTAGGGTTATCAAAGTAACACCTACTTTTTATCTTTTGGCTTTGCTTGTGGTATTTGCGGTTGAGCAGCAGCCATTTTATCCTTAATACGTGCCAAAATGCCTTTTTTATCTATTTTAATGTCAATGGGGAATAAGTTAGCTTTGTTTGCAGCATCTATGAATTGTTCTTCAGATAGCAAGCCAGCACTGTAGGCTTGTAGTACCCTATTAAATTGCTTTTCTTTTACGAGTTCTTCTTGCTCTGCTGACAATATACGTAAAGGTGGAAAAACTAAATCAATATCTTCAGGTATAAAGCCTAAAGTAACTTGACATGCTATCTTAACTAACATAATAAGGTTTTGTCTTGACTTAATACGTATCTCAGCTTCAAGCATGCTGTTATAATTCTCAATATCATCTTCACCGCTATTGAACCCTGCTGCACTTACGCCCCAAAGTTTAGTAATAGGCATTTTTAGGTCTGCTGCTATTGCCATTCTGTTTTGCTCATGCATATCAGATAAACCGGCAAAGGTCATAGTCTTTTGGTCAAACTCATCATCTTTATCTCTAACTATTGCATTAAGATAACTTTTAAGTTGGTTTACAAGTTGTACTTGCTTAGTGATCCTATCAGTTCCTTCAGCGGTCATTAACGCTTCTGAAAATCCATTTATTCCATACACATCAACTTTAGCTTCATCCAATAGTTCAAATATAACATCTTGGTTTTTTAAGAAGCTATTAAGTGAACGTAATAAACGCTCAACTTCTGACATGCCCCAACCCATTAGCTGAAGTTTAAGTATAGATGGTGCTTCTTTGCCTTTAAATTGCAATACTCTAGTTTTATGCACTTGTTGACCATAAATATTGTATGGTGTATCTGTAAGAGCATCACCAACATTTAAATTATTAACACTAACCTCACCACTTACCTGATAACATAATTCCCATCTATCAAGTGCATAAAGTTCTATAGGTGTATCTTTATTCAATCTATCAATTCTTAGTTCCGACAATGGATTTTGAGGTGTATTTATAAATAATCCACTACCCCCATAAAGACGCTTCCATTTTTCAGCTTGTTTAAATGTTTCAAACCAATTATGCTCTTGTATGTATTGCTTAACAGTTTCAACATCTTCAGGTTTTAATTGTTCTGATACAATCTCCGGCATTTTGTTAAGTGCATCATCAACCGGTTGATCAATTAATGTTTGACATATACCAATCTCAACATAAAGATAAGACAGTAACATCCTATTCTGCGAAATCATATATCTGCGCAGATTAGCCTCAGCAGTATGCGGTTGTGATATCTGATTTTGTTGTGTTTGAATACCAAGTGCAAGTTCAGTGAGGCTGTTTAACTTCTCACGCTGTGGTTGCTGTGGTATTATAACCTGTGTTTTATTTTTATTTTTGCTCATAATTTTATTATAACACGTCGCTAAATTTGAGAATTTGAATCACCCATTTTTCGGTACTTTTTTGAATTTTCATAATTCCTCTACTAACTCAACGTAATTAAACGCTTCTTTAGCTTCGGCTTCGGTGTCAAACCAATGCCAACCTCTTTACTCCTCAATCAAATCAATTTTTTGTTGAATAATATTAAGTTGACTTTGTAAATTATTTTTTTCTAACGTCAACCCTGCCAAAGTATAAATTCCGATTGACGATAAAATTTCAACCTCTTCATAATTGGCATTTTGAGCGGTTACAACTTCAAAAAATTGATATTCTTCGTTTTCTAATTGTTTTACTTGCATTTTTCCTCCTTAACCATTTATCGGGTGTAAGCCCATCATAACACGTCTTATATTTTGCACAGACAGCGGAGCGTTCCAAAAACATACTTCGTCCATTGAACAATTTGCAACTAAATTGTCCGCTCTTCGTCCCAATAGATAAACATTTATCGCACTATCACCATTAGAATTAGATGTTCCAATCAATTCACCGTTTACGTAAAAATCATAATCTCTTGATGTACGCCGTATAATTGTCAAATGAACAAAGCCGGATGGCTGATTAAAATAAACGTATGTCATTCCTGTTGCGATATCGCCCGTAAACACTAAAAATCTTTGAGCTGTGGAATTATAAGAAATACCGGGATAATAAGTTGTTACAGGACGTCGAGTGCCGCCAATAAAATAACTGTTGCCCGAAATAGTGGACAAATCAATCCACATACTGATTGAACATCCTACATTAAAAACCCAAGGCGTAAACTGGGCATAAGAGCTTGTACTGCCCGAAAAATGAATGGCTTTCCCAAATATTCCGTCAACATAGGATGAACTATAAATTGTTGCATCAGTGTTGCCCGTAAAATCTGTACCGTTATTTTCAAACATATAACGTCTGATTAAATTAGGTGTTTTTATCATTGCAAATCACTCACTAAATTTATCAGATGTAAAACCGAACTGCTTTCTGCAAAAAATTCCACAATATCAATTGCATTTGCAGTAGCGGATAATACGGGTTTTACCCCGCCGGGAAATTTAAAATAACTTCCCCAGGTTGTAATAGTTCTTGAACCTGTGCTGTCTTGTTTTATGATAAGTTTATATAAACCGCCTGCTGCAATATTTGAGGGACTGTTTAAAGTTCTGCCTGCCGAAGTCAAAGTTATAATCCCAATTCCGCCGTTATTCATATCCCAATCAATAGTTGAGCCATCGGTCAAGGTTTGTACGGTTAGAGCCAAATTATTAAAAGTTTTAGTTCCGCTTATATTCTCATTGCCTGATAAATGAACAACTACTCCATCATTTGCCTTCTCGTCCAGCCCTGCGTTAACGGCTTCGGCATTATAATAGTCGCTCTTTTTGGGGTCTTCAATTATTTCATCAAGTTTATTCGCAACATCTTCAGGGGTGTAGCCTAAAGCATCTTGTTTGCCGTTCCAAGTTGATTTTTCCGTATCCGTAACAAGTCTATGAGTACTGTCGTCTGTAAGTTCTGCAAGGGTCGTAGGCACATCAGCACTTGTAATAAAACCACTGTCATTTGTTAAATCGCTTGTAGTTGTAGGTATTTCACTTTTTATCGCAATATTAGGTTTATCAGCAGTATATATAGGGTCTGTTTCAGTAAAACCTTGTAAGGCACTGTCCGCCAAATCTAAACTAGCATTAACACTGGTATCTAATTTAGTTTTATCAATACTCCCACTTTTTATACTAGCTGTTAAATTTTGACCAATTAAATCAAAGTTTATTTCCGAACTATCAGTTACTGTAATATCCCCTGTATTAATTCCGCTTTGATTATTAAGATTGTTAAGTAAAATATCTGTAAAGTTATTATCTGTATGCACATAACTAGCGTCTTGCACATAATTAGCATCGTTTGTTAATTCACTAAGTTTGCTAGGCAATGGAGTTATAACAAACGTTGCATCAATCGCTGCTACTTCTGATAATGTAAAATTAGCTGTAAAATCTGTCATTAGCTAACCACCTGACTTTGAGTGCTAAATACTAAACTACCCGAGCATGTGCACTTCTTATTATTTTCATCCCATACTGCTAAATAACATACATTATTTGAAGGCAACATTCTTGTTTCTAGTGTAGATAATTCTATCTGTAGAGGGAAAACAGGGTCATCAAAAACTTTTTTAATAACACCGCATTGAAAAACCGCTCTTGTTATTGTTACTTCCATTGTTGTAGCTAAATTAATAGTTATAAAACTACTCCCAAATGCGTCTGTATCATCACCTCTATAAAGTGTTACCATAATTATTGCTCCTTATACAATAATTATAGCATTA
>Ga0116171_10004466_pt1 | contig 12577 bp, 2 predicted proteins | sample AD_JPNHW2_MetaG_FD_89798 | JGI IMG/M metagenome (GOLD analysis project Ga0116171, IMG submission 89798) | Active sludge microbial communities of municipal wastewater-treating anaerobic digesters from Japan - AD_JPNHW2_MetaG | ecosystem: Engineered > Bioreactor > Anaerobic > Digestate | place...
CCAGTCGGGAGTAAACCCATTGGTCTTCGATTACAGTAATGCTTTGTTTATAATCAAACCAGGAAGGTTATACACCAATGAAGATGTAACATTATGTTCGGGAAGTTCCGTGCAGCTCAATACCACCGGCGGATCCAATTATTCATGGTCGCCTGCATCAGGATTGAGCAACTCCTCCATTCCCAATCCGATTGCTACGCCGTTAAATACCACGCAATACACGGTAACCTCCAATTCAGCGGGATGTTTCCTGCAGGATACTGTTTTGATCACGGTATTGCCCGGTACCGGGCTCACTGCGGGTGTTTCCATCAGCCCGTCAACAGGTACAGCCATTTGCAGCGGCACTCCTGTACTTTTTGTTGCCACACCGGTAAATGGCGGCTCCACCCCTGTTTATAGCTGGAAAAAGAATGGCCAGGATGTCGGAACAAATACTTATACGTACACTGATTCCGGACTGGTTTCCGGCGACGTCATTACCTGCATCATGACTTCTTCAGAACAATGCGTGGCTGATAATCCGGCCACTTCAAACGCCCTAACAATGACCGTTTTCCAGAACATGACGCCTTCCGTTTCCATATCAACTTCGGGTAATTCTGTGTGCGCAGGAACCAATGTTACCTTTACCGCAGCGCCGGTAAACGGAGGTGCCTCGCCAGTCTACCATTGGAAGAAAAATGGCAATAATGTCGGAACAAACTCTCCCGCATACTCTGATGCTTCGCTGTCGAACCTCGACTTAATCAGTGTGGAGATGCTATCGAATGCAAGTTGTGCCAGCCCGCAACTTGTTTCTTCCAATTCCATACTAATGACCGTGAATCCCAACACCACACCGTCCGTGGTGGTTTCCACAGCAGCAACCACAATATGCTCCGGCGCACCTGCCACTTTCACTGCAACAGTTGCCAACGCAGGAATCACTCCATTTTACCAGTGGAAATTAAACGGGATGAGTACCGGCACTAATTCCAGCACCTATACTTCGGCTACGCTGGTCAACAACAACCAGATATCATGCACCGTAACCTCAACCAATGCGTGCAATACCATAAATCCGGTATCGTCGAATATTATTACCATGACGGTGCTTCCTTCTCCGCCGGCGCCGGTAGCCTCAAGCAATTCACCGGTATCAACTGGTTCTGACCTTGAACTTTATGCAAGCACCATAGCAAATGCTGATTATTTCTGGACCGGCCCGAATGGCTTCACTTCCACAGGACAAAATCCGGTAATTCCCAATGCCGCTACCACTATGGAAGGCACTTATTATGTTTCTGCCACAGTAAACGGATGTGCCAGCCCCACAGACAGTACCAACGTGATAATTTCAGTAACATCATTACCTGTCAGCCTGTCAGGTGTGGTTATAAGTGAAGCCGGCAGTTTTATCAACGGAGTTAAAATGAAACTCACGGGCGCCAGTCTTGACTCAATGTACACTGCAGCCGACGGACAATACCATTTTGATGTGTTACAGGGCGCTAACCAGGTAATTACACCATCCAAGAACAACGATCTGATTGGATACAACGGTATTTCTTCGTTTGATATTGTTATGATGCAACGGCATATCGGCTCCATGCAGCTACTCCCTTCACCATATAAAATTATTGCCGCCGACGTGAATGGCTCAGGAACTGTTAATTCCATTGACATTTCTCTTACCAAAGCATTGATCTTACAAAATATAACAGCCTTCCCCGGAAATAAACTATGGGCGTTTGCCAATTCATCCTTTATTTTTACCGATCCCATCCATCCTTTCCCCTATGAAAATTCCAGATCATATAGCAACGCTATGGCGGCTTCCGACCAGAATTTCATCGGTATGAAGCTGGGTGATGTTAACAATAGCTGGGATCCTTATATTTCAAAAGTACAAAGCCAAGAAACCCTTACTTTTAGCACTGAAGACAAGCAGGTTGTTTATGGCGAAATTGTTGAAGTCCCTGTGACTGTAAAGGATTTCAATATTATCAGCGGCTTCCAGTTCACCATCAGTTGGGATGCAACGGTACTTGAGTTTATGGAAGTCAACAATGTTTCATTAAATATGGACTATGGAACACTACAAACTGCCAATGGAAAACTGACAGTATTGTGGGCAACAGACAATCTGAACGGATTAAATATCAACGACGGGCAGGCTATTTTCGTCATGAAATTCAGGGCTATAGGCACATCCGGCCAGTCTTCCGTTGTATCCGTTAACTCTGACATGACGGTAATGGAAGCCGTGAACAAAGACCTGGAAGAAGTGAGCATCAATGCAGAAACCGGACTCGTTAAAATTGTTGGTGCAACAGGTATGGCCCCCATTGCCAGCGAAGCATGCCAATTATTACAAAACGAACCCAATCCTTTTGCTGTGTCCACAAAAATCACCTTTGTTATTCCTGTTAAAGAAGATGTAAGGATTAGCATATACGACATTTTTGGAAAAGAAGTGGCTGCATTTACGGGGACGTACAACAACGGAAAGCACAGCATCATTTGGGACGGCACCGGGTTTAACGGAAACAGATTAAGTGTTGGCACTTATTATTACCGCATGCAGGCGGGAAATTATAACAAAGTCAGAAAAATGGTATTATTTAAATAATAAATTAAACTAATATCATTATCTGTAATGTTATGAAAAAACTAATAGTTAATAGTATAATCCTGCTGCTGATCTCGTATAGTTTACCGGCAAATGTAACGCTGTTAACCGGTAATCACACCGCATCGGAAGGCACCCAGGTGATAGTACCTGTAAAAGCGGTGGATTTTATAAATATTGTCTCAGCCCAGGGGACGATCCAGTTTGACCCGTCCATCATTTCATTTGTATCTGTTCAGGATTTCGGCCTTACTTCTTTAAGTGAGGGAAATTTTGGAACCAACCAGATAGCAAGCGGAAAATTGATGTTCATGTGGACTGATCCTGACTTTGGAGGAGAATCGCTGCCTGACAGTGCGGTGTTGTTTACCATACGATTCAATATTTCAGGGACTTCAGGCCAATCCAGCCCTTTGACGTTTGTGAACCAGCCCACCATAATGGAGGTTATCAACAACTCCTTCAATCCTGAATCACTCAATCTTATCAACGGAAGTGTAACTGTTCAGAACACGATACTCCCTGCAGCAGTAACACTGAAATTTGATTCCGTAACCGGCGTTCATGGCTCGCAGGTTATTGTTTCATGCAGGGCCAATCACTTTTCCAACATCAACTCTGTTCAAGGGACTATACTTTTCGACAACTCTGTGGTTGCATTTGACGGAGTGGGCTATTGCGGCCTGCCTGGATTAAACACTGCTTGTTTTGGGCTTTCGCAACTTTCGCAGGGAAAGATTACTTTTAGCTGGTACGACCCCGAATTGGAAGGACAGGATATTGCTGACGGCGAAGCAGTGTTTTCGTTGAATTTTGTGCTGACAGGCAGTGCCGGACAACACTCGGAAATTACTTTTGTGGACACGCCGACACCGGTTGAAATTTCAGATTCTGTGCAACACATTCTGCCGGCAGGCATAATTAGCGGGGATATTTCAATCACAGGCTCATCAGAGGTATTTGAAATAAAAATTGATTCTGTGACTGGGACAACAGGTTTTCAGGTTTTGGTGCCGGTGAGAGTATGGCAATTCAATAAGATTATTTCATTACAGGGAACCATCACTTTTGATCCCTCACATGCAGTTTTCATCTCAGCCGAGCAATACGGCCTGCCGGGTATGGACACTTCGTGCTTCGGCACCTCGCTGGCAACACAGGGCAAACTGATGTTCATGTGGACCGATGCCACTGCCAACGGGCAAAACCTAAATGATTCGTCGGTGCTGTTTGCCATAAAATTTTTAGTCACGGCATCCCAGGGAAGTTCGCCTTATTTAGATTTTGACAATGCGCCCACCCCTATTGAAATTACGGATACCTCCCAGGGCGAAATCGGGTTTAACACATATCGCGGAAAAATAAGCGTATTGGGAGGCGGCTACAAATTAAGCGGAAAAACCAAATATGGCCCCAGAGCTTTCGCAGGAAATCCTGCCCCTAATATACCTACTTATGGCCCCATAAACTATAACATCAGCAATGTAATTGTAAAACTGAAAACTTATCCTGCAGGAATGGAATTGGCCCGGGACACTAGCAATACATGGGGCACCTATGGATTTAATAATGTACCCAATGGTACCTACCTGTTGTCGTACGACAAATACACCGTCGACACCATGATGACAGGCAACGACATTAATGCCATCGACGTGGCGTTTCTGAAATACCTGGTAGGTCACGATACCGTGCTGGACCCTTCACGCAACTTTTCCAAAAAACACAAGAAAGCCGCTGATGTCGATAATAATACACTCTTTAACGCCCTGGATATTGCCAGATTAAAAGCGAAGGTCGGACAACCCTATTCTGCATCTGCAAACTTCTCCAGGGGCAACTGGCCTGCCTCCGATACCCTGGTAACTATTGCCGGCAATGACGTGGTTGCAAACTTAATTACCATCTGCTATGGCGACTACGACGCATCCAGCACCAGGTATAAAGATTCAGCAAACGCCTGGAACATGGCAAAATCATCAACAGCAAAAGATATTATCTATCAGTCAGAGGAAATCATGACTATGGGAGATGGCGGATATTTTGAAGTCCCTTTGCGGGTGCTTTCAAAAATTAACGAGTTCTCGGCCATGGGGCTGGAATTAAACTATCCATCCGGCCAATTCAAACTGGTAAGCGCTTCGATGCCAAAAACCCTCAAAAAATCGGGCCAGGCAAAAATTAATCCATCATTCGATGAGATTGTTGCCGAGGATAAAGATCTGCTTGTAACAGATATAGAAGGGATAATTCGTGTTGTGTTTGCCACCACAGATTTTTTTGATGTGGCTGCCAATGATGAAATCATAGTGCTGGGCTTTGAGCCATTGCAGGAAATGCCGCTGGGCGAACCAGGCTTTTTTTTAAACGGTACCGGGATTTTGGCAGATCAGTATGGCAGAACAGATGAAAACACCTTGCTTAGTATGCCAAAAATTTTTATTCAGGGAAGCCATGATGAATCAGGTCTGAGATTTTCCGGGTATCCCAATCCTATGAGCGGGAACACTATTTTAAGTTATTATATACCCGAAAATGGCCATTTAAAACTTACCCTCTACAATGCCACAGGCGAAAAAGTAGATGAACTGCTGAATGAAACTATGGTAAGCGGCACACACACGCTGCCGTTTTCCGGTGAACATCTTTCTTCAGGTATTTATATTTTCAGACTTGAATTTATTGGATTGACTCAATCAAAATTCGTCTCTTTAAAAATGATTCAATAGCTCTATTATAAAATTGTATATCAATTCATAAATAGAGTTTCCGCATATCATAAATAGAATTTTACTATTATTTCATAAACAAAATCTGGAATCATGTATGATTTCAGCATTTGTTAAAGAATGAATTTAATCTATATCGTTCTTTTTTTTTAATTAATATTGCATACAATTTTTCTTATAATTTTACCATAATCTCAAAATATTTTTAAATTATTTATCAACAATCAATATCAAAACAACATGAAAAAACCTTATCCAAAATTGAAAAAATCGGTAACAACATTTGTTGGAATGCGTGTTACCTGGGTTATTGCAATTCTATTTTTTGCAATTTCCGTGGTTAACTCTCAGAATTCGACTAACGTGCCTGATTCCGAAAAAGCCAAAAGTAACTCCGGAGCCGTTCAGTCACAAAAAGAATCCAATCCGGTCATTCCGGCGGCATCTCTTCAAAACATGGGTGTCACCAAGAACAAACTTGGAGCACATGCTCCCGATGTGGATGACCCTGATTTTGTTGCAAAAAAAGCTGAATGGATAAAAAATTATCCCGAGGAATACAATGCTTTGCTTAATACGTCAAAAACAGGCACCAGCGCCAACACTTCTGCCCCTAACAGCGACCAGGTTGCAAAACAAGCTGCCGGCAACGGAATAAATGCCAGTAAATCCAGCACAGACACACAACCTGCATCAGCCAGCAATATCAAGGCTAACGAATATACTCCGGGTTATAAAATTGCTCCCCATGCACCGGAATTCAACGACCCCGATTATAAAGCCAGGAAGGAAGCATGGATGGCCAATTATCCCGAAGAATATAATGCCCTGCAACAATCAGTAAATACTCCAAACATGGTTAACAAATCAAACATTGCCAGTAACCCTGTGAAAAACAAAGTTGCTGAACATGCCCCTGATTTGAATGATCCTGATTATGCAACAAAGAAAGCCGAGTGGATAAAAAATTATCCCGAAGAATATGAATCTATCGGCGGAACAACTACCAGCACCACCGAATCTAACCAGGTAAAAACACAAGTTACTTTACCTGATCAACCGGTCGCAAAACCTCACACTAAAATAGCTGAACACGCCCCATATCTTGACGATCCCGATTACCAGGCAAAAAAAGCACTCTGGATGAAAAATTATCCTGAAGAAATGAATGCTGTGATGCAACAATCTTCAAACACAAATAAAAACCTGCAGCCCGCAGCCAACACTATTGTAAATAGACCTGCTACCAAAGTTGCCGAACATGCCCCATACCTGAACGATCCTGATTATGAAGCTAAAAAAGCCGAATGGATAAAAAACTATCCCCAGGAATACAATGCCGTGAACAATAAACCGGCAAATTCCGTGAAAAATTCACCAGCAGGACAAGGCACCCAAACTCCGGCTACATCCGTTCCTGTTTATGATGCTACCCGTAAATAAATAAATGATGCCTTTTAAACCTGAAAAAATTAATTAAAAAAATAACAATATGAAAACATTCGCTATTTTTATCAAAAAAATATTTGTCTTGCTGACGTTCCTGACGTTGACGGCAAATATATCGGTTTGGGGACAAGCCTGTGACTACTTCACGGCTGCCAATTCAACCACAGTAACGGGATGGACCGAACAAGTGGGCGACTGGGAAATAAACAATAATACATTACAATCTCCTGCCACGTCGGTATGGAATTATATTACCCGCGACGGAAGTACGCAAACAAATGGTTGCGTTACACTTCGGGCCACTTATACCGGAACCGCCGGTACAAAATTTATTGGTGCAGTTGGAAGATATTCCAGTTCTACCACTTACCTTATGGCTAAGATTCAGGATAATGGTTCTTCCGGGTATTGGGATTCCTATTATATTTACGAAAATGAAACCATTATCGCCAATGGTACAGGATTAAATTTCGGCACCGACGTGAATATTGCCCTGGAATATAACGGAACTGCCGTTTCAATGAAGATTGATACCGACCTGAACGGCACATGGGATTATACCTACACAGCTACTTCCACCACCACCAATTCGGGCTTATGCGGCGTGGGGGCATACAATCTGGCATATACCGACAACTGGTGCTATGGTTCTACCTGCATCACTTGTGCGCTGCCGACCAATGAAACCTGCGCAGGAGCAACAACCATTTATTATTACGATGATCCCTACCATACATCCGGAGTACTTGGATGCACAGACGATTGCAGCGGTCAGGGATATTTTGATGTTTTCTACACTTTCACTCCGGCTTATTCCGGTTCTTACACTGCCGACATGGGATTAAGTACCGGCGACACCTATATGAGAATTTTTTCCGGTTCCTGTTGTGGAACCCTAGTAGCTTCTGACGATGACAGCTATGGTGACATGGACCCGACCATCACATTAACGTTAACAGCCGGAACTACCTATTGGTTTGAATGCGGCAGTTGGTCGAGCAGCGGAATGCAAAATTCACCTTATAATTTCAATCTGGTACGTAACTGCACTCCGCCGGCCAATGAAACCTGTTCCACACCCACTCCTATAACCTATTCGCAAATTGCTGCCTCGTTTAACACTTCCGGTACACTGGGCTGTACTGACGACTGCGCAAGTTACGGCAACGATGTTTTTTACAGTTACGACTGCACCTGTACGGGCAGTTACACTTTTGACATGAGAGACAGCGACGGAGACACCTATATGAGGATTTATTCAGGATCATGTTGTGGCACTCTTGTAGCATCGGACGATGATAGTTATGGCGGAATGGATCCTACCATTACCGTTACACTTACAGCCGGAACAACCTATTGGATTGAATGTGCCAGTTTTACTAGCAGCAGTTATATGGCCGGCGCATACTATAACTTATATGCCAGCACTACATGCACAGCAGCTCCGGGTTGCGGAAATACCAATCTGGGAAGCATCACACCTTCGTCATGTTATCCGCAGGATGCCAGCTACTCTGCTAGCACCATTCCCTATTGGTCATTTAATGCGACCGCCGGCACCACGTATAACTTCTCTCTCGGTGGCAGCGCAGAAGACACGTACCTGCATCTGTACGATGCCGCAATGACCGAAATAGCCACCAACGACGATAGCGGACCTTTCTATGTTGGATCCCCCGCATCCTTGAGTTATACCTGCACTACAAGCGGCACTTATTATATTACTGCAAGCCATTGGGTTTGCAACGTGCTTACAACGGCCGGATATCTTACCTACTGGAGTTCCGGCGCGCCTTACGGCAATACATCGCTGCAAACAATTACACCTTCCATCGCCTGGCAGAATCAATCGTATGCAGCAGGCAGCATGGATGTTTACAGATTCTATGCCACATCAGGATTAATCTATGATTTCAGCCTGTGCAGCAATACCGAAGATTCATATATTCAAATATATAATTCAACCTATGACCTTCTGGCTGATAATGATGACAATGGGCCATGGTGTACAGGACTTTCCGCATCCATAAGCTTTACAGCACCCTCGACAGACTATTATATTGTTCAGGTCAGGCATCTGGGTTGTTCAGGTTTCACCAATGCAGGTGATCTGGCATACAGGGTACAACTTGCATGCGCTGTTGCTTGCGGAGATACCCCAGTGGGAAATTTAAACTTTTCATCCTGCTCTCCTGATGATGCACCGTTAACAACCGGCACTATACCTTATTGGAGTTTTAATGCAGTCGCCGGCAATACTTATAATTTTGCTACCAGCGGCACTACAGAAGACACTTACTTACATCTGTACGATGTAAATTGTTCCGAGATAGCCACTAATGATGATGGTGGTCCTTTTGTTACCGGTGTGCAGTCTTCCATAAGCTGGACATGTACTACTTCAGGAATGTATATCATCACATGCAGCCATTATACCTGCAACACACTGCAAGCCGATGGCTACATGACTTACTGGATGAGTTATGCTCCTTACGGCAGCAGCTATCTGCAAACAATCACACCTACCGCTTCCTGGCAAAATCAAGCTTACACCAGCGGAAATCTCCATGTTTACGAATTTAGCGCAACAGCCGGTTCCATTCTGGATTTCAGCCTGTGCAGCAATACCGAAGATTCCTATCTGCGGATATACAACACCACTTACGACCTGCAATTTTCTATTGACGACAACGGCCCCTGGTGTTCGGGATATCCTGCTTCGGCCACCTGGACAGCACCTGCAACAGGAAATTATATTGTAGAAATAAGCCATCTTGGATGTAATGGGTTTACCAATGCCGGAAACTTTGCATACAGATTAGCCTGTTCATCACCTGCTTCCCCTTCGTCAGTTACAGCAACACCTGCTTATTTCTGCGGATCAGGTACGGCACAGTTAAACGCTACTTCCACTGGAAATACTATCAATTGGTGGGATGCAGCCACAGGCGGAACGCTGCTGGGAACAAGCGCCAGCGGAGCAAACTTCCCTGTCACTGTATCGGCAACAACTACCTACTATGCTGAAGCACAAGCCGGTGGTGGCGGTGCAGGACCAATAACCACCACCTTTGCCGGAGGTAATAACTTTAACGGAAATATGTTTGATGTAAACATTCTTAATAATATTACTATCGACGACTTCGCAGTTCATTCCGATGCCGCAACATATAATTATGAAGTGTATTATAAAACAGGAACCTGGGTAGGCTATGATGCCAACCCGTCAGCCTGGACATTGGTTGGTACTGCTAACAACATTGTTGGTAATGGCTCGGGTGTCCCCACTTTACTGAATCTCAACCTGAGTCTGCCTCTGACCGCAGGACAAACTTATGCTTTCTACATTACTAATACAGCAGGAACTATGTATTACACCAACGGCACTGCGGTTGGCAATGTGTACACTTCCAATGCTGATATGCAGATTCTGGAAGGCTGGGGCGGCGGATATCCCTTTACCAGTCCCAATACACCGCGTATCTGGAACGGAACTATTTATTATAGCGGCACTGCACCATGTGTTTCCGGCAGGACACCTGTTACGGTAACAGTATGCCCGGAACCTGCAGCTCCTACTGCTGTTACGGCAACTCCGGCTTCCGTTTGTGCCTCTAATCCTTCGGTACTGAATGCCACCTCTGCTGGTAACACCATTGCCTGGTACGACGCAGCTTCGGGTGGCAACCTAATTGGAACCAGCAATAGCGGAGCAGACTTCTCTGTATCTCCCACCGCCACCACTACCTATTATGCAGAAGCACAAACCAGTTGCGGCGGCTCTTCAGGCATTGCCGCAATGCCTGCCGAAACTTCTACTTACAGTGGTGATGCCCGTGGATATTGGTTTGTAGCCCCCACCAGTTTCACCATTACCGGTGTAAACTGCTTGGCAACCGGCACAACGCAAAATATCGCACTGGTGCGTTTTGTTGCACAACCCCCGGTATATAGTACCACTACCAATGATTTCACCACCTTATTCCTGACACAAGGCAACCCCAACACAGGTGTTATTCCCTGTTCCGTTGCAGTTAATGCAGGTGATATTATCGGTGTCCTTGGTACCAGAGACGCAGCCGAGAATAATTCTTACGGACCGACACCCAGTACTACTACGATTGCTGGCAACACGGTTACAATTGAACGACTGGGTATGCAATATGACCTGTCAACAACAGCACCACAGGAATTATGGACAGAAAGTGCCAATGGCATTTCCCGCGTTGAGCTTACTTACACCTCTGGTACTGGTGGCAGTTTGTGTACCTCATCAACACGTACCCCTGTAAGTGTTACCGTTTCTCCTGTAAATACCATCACCTTAAGTTCTGCTGCCGGCACCGATGCACAAACCCAATGTGTCAACACGGCTATTACAAACATAACTTATGCTACCTCAGGTGCTACTTCAGCAACCATCACTGGCCTGCCAACCGGAGTAACCGGTGCCTGGGCTGCCAATGTGGTTACTATCAGCGGAACACCCTCGGTGGTTGGAACTTATACCTATACTATCGATCTGCCGGGAGGCTGTGGAGCTACCTCAACAACAGGTACCATCACCCTACTCCCCAACAACACGATAACTCTTAGCTCTGCTGCTGGAACTAATGCACAGACAATATGTATCAATACGGCAATCACCAATATTACCTATGCCACCACCGGAGCAACCGGGGCTACAGTCACCGGCATGCCCGCAGGTGTTTCAGGTTCCTGGGCCGCCAATACAGTTACTGTCAGCGGAACGCCCACAAACACCGGGACTTATACGTATACGATTTCGTTAGCCGGAGGTTGTACACCAACATCCGTAACGGGAACTATTACGGTATCTCCTGTAAATACCTTAACCTTAAGTTCAGCAGCGGGTACCAATGCTCAAACTGTTTGTAACAATACTGCCATCACCAACATCACTTATAGTACTACCGCTGCTACCGGAGCTACCGTAACAGGTTTGCCCGCAGGGATAAACGGCAACTGGTCGTCGAATGTGGTAACCATCAGTGGCACACCAACAGCAACAGGAACTTATACCTATACCATTACCTTAAACGGAGGCTGCGGCCTTGCTTCTGCAACCGGTACCGTTACGGTAGATGCTGCCTTTGCAGTCGGTATAACAGTTCAGGCATTTGATAACCCAACCTGTACGCATACCGTAGTCAATTTCACGACCACCCCGGTAAATCAGGGCACCTCTCCGGCTTATCAGTGGTTTGTCAACAGCACACCAGTTTCAGGAGCCACGAACAGTACTTTCTCTAGCAATTCACTTGTGACTAATGATATGGTTCAATGCCGGTTGACTTCAAATCTCGGCTGCACCACGAACAACCCTGCCATGTCAAATACCATTACTATGGTTGTGAATGCTATCCCAATGGCTGAAGCAGGAACAACGGCATCATACACAGGAACTCCAATTCAGATTGGTGACGTATCCAATGGTCCGGGAACCATAAGTTGGGCACCGGCTGCCGGATTGAATAATGCAACTATTGCTCAGCCTCTGGCTTCTCCGTCAGTAACAACAACTTATACACTGACTGTTGACAACAATGGCTGTATAATGACCGACACGGTGACCATCCATGTAGGATCAGGTTATACCATTACAGGGAAAACCCGCTATTTAAACAAAGCCATCTCGGGAAATCCCGCTCCTAATTTGCCCACCTATAATGGTGTAATTTACAATATCGACAATGTAATTGTTATATTAAAAAATTACCCGTCTGGAACAGAAGTAGCAAGAGACACCAGCGACGCTGCCGGA
>Ga0116171_10004467_pt1 | contig 12576 bp, 10 predicted proteins | sample AD_JPNHW2_MetaG_FD_89798 | JGI IMG/M metagenome (GOLD analysis project Ga0116171, IMG submission 89798) | Active sludge microbial communities of municipal wastewater-treating anaerobic digesters from Japan - AD_JPNHW2_MetaG | ecosystem: Engineered > Bioreactor > Anaerobic > Digestate | place...
CAGATTCCCTACGACCGTTGTTCCGAGTGTGGACAATTGTTCACGACTTCGGTCATGCAGGAGAACTGCCCGTTCTGCCGGAGTCGGCGTCTGGAACATGAGGCGGGACTTGTTGGACCGTTGTGGCTGTGCCTGGAATGTCACGCGGTGCATTATCCGCGTGAAGATCAGTATGGATCTTCCGGAGGGAGCGATTTTCTTTGATCTTTGTCGGACCGCGAGGTCCCCAATCCATCATCCCGGGGGGGGGACTAGGAACGCCTCATTGTCTATCTACGTGTTGAAGAAGTTGTTCAACTGGATTTTCCCGTTGGCGCTTCTGTTGGGATCTTATAATGGCGTTTCAAAAACCCCTTCGGGGCCGTAATAGGATTTCCCCCCAGAAGTTATGTTTCTTTCGAAACTCTCTGTATGTCCGGCTAGACAACGAGGAGTTCCTGGAGGCGTGACGGGGATTCATCTTTTCTTTGATTTCGAATCGGATTGCTGCGTGTGAGTGTGCGCAGGGTTTTATGCGGCGGATAAATTTTCCTGTCCGGAGGGATAAAACCCTTGACGGGTTTGAACAGATGTTCAATACTTCTGTTCAGAACAGTTGTTCTGAACAAAGGTTCAGGCTGGAGGCGTTCCATGAAAGAAAACAGTCCCGAGGCGCGCGAGCGAATCCTGGAGGCGGCGGGGAAGGTATTCAGTGAGCGGGGGTTCAAGGCGGCGACCGTGCGGGAGATCTGTCGTCAGGCGAAGGTCGGGCTGGGGTCCGTCAATTACTACTTCCGCGACAAGGATGGGTTGTACCTGGCTGTGCTTGAAGGACTTTTGTCCAGACGGTTCGACCGGTTCCCGATGGACGATTGTCTGGATGCGAGTCTGACCCCTTGTCAGAGGCTCCGGTTGTTTGTCTATTATTTTCTCCAGCGTCTGGGAGGGGGGGAGAGCGCGGTGGATGGGCGAGGACGTCTTCTGGCGCGTGAAATTGCCGAACCGTCGCCCGTGATGGATCAGTTGATCGAACGGTTTATCCACCCTCAGAAAGAGATGCTGCTTTCGGTTGTCCGGGATCTCTTGGGTCCGGCGGCCACGCCCCGGAACGTACATTTCTGCGCATTGAGCGTGGCGGGGCAGTGCCTGCACTATTTCTACGCGCGTCCCATCATTTCTCGTCTGGGCATGGTGCTCACTCCCGGAGAACAGACGCTTGAGGAAATCGCCGACCACATCACCCGGTTTTCGCTGGGAGGGCTCGAGCGGGTCCGAAAAGGAGGCGCCGTCACATGAAAAAGCGAATACTGCCCATTCTGTTTCTGCTTCTTCTCGGAGGAGGAGGGTACTGGGGCTATAACAGGTTTCGGGAACAGGTTGACTCCGATACGCTGAATGTTTCCGGCAATATCGAGGTAACCGACGCACAGATCAGTTTCCGGATTGCCGGGCGGATGACCGAGCGTCTGGTGGACGAGGGCCAGAGCGTTCGGGCCGGTCAGGTGGTGGCGCGTCTGGACCGCACGGACCAGGAACTGGTTGTCAGTCAAGCGGAAGCCAATGTGGCTTTTGCCAAAGCCTCGCTGGCGGAACTTGAGGCGGGCAGCCGGCCCGAGGAGATCGCCCGGGCTCAGGCCCAGGTCGAACAGGCGCGTTTCAGTTTGGCCGAACTCGAGAATGGAAGCCGGGTTCAGGAAGTGGCCGACGCCCGGGCGGAACTGGAGCGGGCCGAGTATGCGGCCAAAACGGCGCAGGCGCAACTCGACCAGGCCCGGAGTGACGAAGCCCGCTTCGCCGCCATGGTGAAGTCGGGGGTGGTCAGTCACCGCGAGTACGAGGTGTACCATACGGGGGCGCAGACGGCCCGAAGCACCTGGGAGGCGGCCCTGGCGTCGGCCAAACGGGCCCGCGAGCAGCTCAGCCTGCGTGAGGAAGGGCCCCGGCAGGAGGCGATCCGTCAGGCGCGCGCGGCGCTCGAGCAGGCGCAACAACAGTTCGATCTGGTCAAGGCGGGCCCCCGCAAGGAAACCATCGAGCAGGCCCGCGCCAAACTCGAAGTGGCCGGGAAGACCCTGTCGCAGGCGCGCCAGCAGCTCGAGTACACGCAGTTGACCGTACCGTTCGACAGTGTCGTACTCAGCAAGTCGGCTGAGCCGGGTGAGTATCTCAACCCCGGTTCGCCGGTGGTGACGGTGGGCGATCTGGAGCATGTCTGGCTGCGGGCGTATGTCAGCGAGACGGACCTGGGGAAGATCCGGTTGGGAGACCCGGCGGAGGTGACCACGGACTCGTATCCTGGTAAGACCTATCACGGAAAGATCAGTTTCATCAGCAGTCAGGCGGAGTTCACGCCCAAGTCGGTCCAGACGTTCGAGGAACGGGTCAAACTGATGTTCCGCATCAAGATTGATCTGGAGAATCCGAATGGCGAACTCAAACCCGGTATGCCGGCGGACGGTCATCTGAAATTGAATCGGTGAACTCATGGACGGATCGGAATACACGCTGATCGCCGAGGGGTTGACCCGGAACTTCGGGCCGCTGGTGGCGGTGGACAACCTCAGTTTCCAGGTCCGTCGGGGTGAAGTTTTCGGGCTGGTCGGACCGGACGGAGCGGGGAAGTCCACGACCCTGCGCATGCTGGCGAGTATCCTCGATCCTGCGAGCGGTTCGGCCCGGGTGACGGGGTTCGATACGCAGACTCAAGGCGATCGGGTCAAGGAAAGCCTGGCCTACATGAGTCAGCGCTTTGGTCTCTATCCCGATCTGACCGTTCAGGAAAATGTCCACTTTTACGCGGATCTCTACGGACTTTCCCGGCGCGAACGCGACCGGCGTCTGAATGAACTCCTCGATTTCAGTTACATGCGTCCCTTCCGAAACCGTCTGGCTGCGAAATTGTCGGGCGGCATGAAGCAGAAACTCCAGTTGATCTGCGCCCTGATCCACACGCCGCAGGTGCTTCTGCTCGATGAACCGACCAACGGGGTGGACCCGGTGAGCCGCCGCGACTTCTGGCGCATTCTCTATCAGTTGCTGAAACAGAATGTGACGATTCTGGTTTCGACCTCCTATCTCGACGAGGCGGAACGGTGCAACCGGGTCGGATTTCTCGACCATGGACGGCTTTTGAATGTGGGGTCTCCCGCGGAGCTCAAGCGTCTGATGCCGGGCCGGATTCTGGGCATTCAGAGTTCGCAACCCCGCAATGCCTGCAAACTGCTGGAGCGGCATGTGGCGTGTGAGTCGTCCGCTGTTTTCGGGGACAGTGTCCACCTGGTCTGCCGCGACCTGGAGACCGCTCTGGGGAAAGCCCGGGAGGTACTGGATGACGCCCGGGTGCCCTATGGCCATGTCGGCGAGGAAAAGGCCACTCTCGAGGATGTGTTTGTCAGTCTGTTGGGTAAATCTCAGGAGGTCGCGCTGGAACCGGGGGAGGCCCTTTCGGCAGGGGAGGTGCTTCACGCGTCGCATTGCAAAAACGGTTCGGACCTGGCTGTTCGAGTGAAGGACCTGAGCCGCCATTTCGGGGATTTTGTCGCAGTCAACCGGCTCAGTTTCGAGGTCCCGCAAGGGCAGATCTTCGGATTTCTGGGGCCGAACGGCGCGGGCAAGAGTACGACAATCCGGATGCTGTGTGGGCTTCTGACGCCCAATGGCGGTGAAGGGACGGTCGGCGGATTCGACGTCCGGACTCAGGCTGAAGAGATCAAGCGCAACATCGGGTACATGAGTCAGAAGTTTTCGCTTTACGACGATTTGACGGTCGAGGAAAACCTCAACTTTTTTGGGGGTATTTATGGGTTGAAAGGGGAGCGTCTGCGGGAACGCAAGGACTGGGCGGTCGAGATGGCCGGACTGAAGGATTTGCGCGACCGGCGGACGGGAGTCCTCAGTGGCGGGTGGAAACAGCGGCTGGCGCTGGCCTGCTCGATCCTCCACGATCCTCCGATTCTGTTTCTCGATGAACCGACCAGCGGGGTGGACCCGATCAGCCGACGCCGGTTCTGGGATCTCATCTATGACATGTCTGACCGGGGGTTGACGGTCTTTGTCAGTACCCACTACATGGAAGAGGCGGAGTATTGCGACCGTCTCGCGCTCATTTACCGCGCCAATATGATCGCCATCGGCACGCCGCAGGAATTGAAGACACAGTACAATCGTGACGCGATCCTGAGCATTCAGTGCCCCCGGCCCCAGGATGTTCTGGACGCTGTGGCTCGGGTTGCGGAGGTTCGGGAAGTGGCCCTCTTTGGCGCGGGTCTGCACGCGGTGGTGGGGAATCCCGTGGTTGCGGAAGTGGCCATTCGAGCCGAGTTGGAGCGCGCCGGCGCCGAGTTCGAACGCATCGAAAAGGTGGCTCCGAGTATGGAGGACACCTTCGTTTCCCTGATCGAGGAAGTGGACCGGCGCGATGCCGTCGCGAACGGGGAACGGGGATGAGAAGGGGGACACCATGATCAAGTTCCAGCGTCTCAAGGCCGTGGCTCACAAGGAGGCTCTCCACATCCTGCGCGACTGGCGCAGTCTGCTGCTGGCGCTGGCCATTCCGATGTTTCTCCTTCTGCTGTTTGGCTATGCGCTCAATACGGACCTTAATCATGTGCCCACGGTGGTGTGGGACCAGTCGAATACACCGGAGAGCCGGGATTTGGTCGGTCTGTTTGCGGGGTCGCCTTCCTTCCTGATCCGGGGACATGTCGAAAACTACCGCGACTTGCAGCAGACGCTCGACACGGGCCGGGCCATGGTGGCTCTGGTGATCCCGCGCGACTTTGCCGGGCGGATCGCGGCAGACAAGCCCGTCAGCCTTCAGGTACTGGTGGACGGCAGCGACTCGAAGCGGGCGCGTCTGGCGTTGGGTTATGCCACCAGCATCGGTCAACTCTACAACCAGAAAGTCAACGCACGACGTGTCGAATCGCGGGGGATGAGCGAGCTGGTGACCCCGGCCGAACTGGACGCCCGCGTCTGGTACAATCCCGATCTGCGGGGCCCCAATGTCATCATTCCGGGGATCATTGCGATCGTGATGGTGGTGATTGCCGCCATGCTGACCAGTGTTACCGTGGCGCGCGAGTGGGAAATGGGGACCATGGAGCAGTTGATCAGTACGCCGATCCGAGTACCGGAACTTGTTCTGGGCAAGGTGGTCCCCTATTTTGTCATCGGCATGACCGATGTCGCGATTGCGGTGGTCATGGGCAAGTGGTTGTTTCATGTGCCGTTGCGCGGCAGTGTGGTTCTGCTTTTCGTGCTGGCGGCCATCTTCCTCACCGGCGCGCTCTTTTTCGGTCTGACGCTCAGTATCGTTCTGCGGGTTCAGATGATCGCCAATCAGATTTCACTGGTGGCCAGTTATATGCCGACGCTGATGCTGAGCGGGTTTTCCTTCGCCATCGCCAACATGCCCGAACCGATCCAGATTCTGACCTACCTGGTTCCCGGGCGGTATTTCATCACGATTCTGCGAGGGATCTACCTGAAGGGGGTGGGGCTCGAGGTACTCTGGAGCAGTGTGTTGTTTCTGGTTCTTTTCGCGGTCATTATGGTTACGGCTGCCCACAAGAAAATGCGTTTGAAACTGGAATAACAGCTGACCGGCACAAGCCGAATTCCAGAAACAAAGGAAACCCGTCATGATCGAACGTATCCGGCAGATGCTCATCAAGGAATTCCTCCAGATGTTTCGGGACCCCCGCATGCGGATGGTCGTTTTTGCCATGCCGGTGGTCCAGATGCTGATCTTCGCCTTTGCGCTCACCACCGATGTCACCCACATCTCGCTGGCGGTTCTCGATGATGACAACACCCCCGCCTCTCGCGAACTGGTGAACGAGTTTACGTCAAGCGACCATTTTCAGATTTGCCGGTATCTGAAGACGCCCGCCGAGGTTCGCCGGACGTTGGATCGGGGATTGGCCCGGTCGGTCCTGCATATTCAGGCGGGCTTCGAGAACGACTTGCAGGGAGACCGCACCGCCCACGCGCAATTCCTGTCGGACGGCGCAGAAAGTACCGATGGCGCGATTGTTGTCGGGTACGCGAATTTTATCATGGAGCAGTACGTGGCGCGCAAACAGCGTGAGAAACTCGACGCCCATCCCATTCCGGGGCTGGCGGCCAGCCCGGTCAGTGTCGAGACGCGCGCCTGGTACAATCCGAACCTGGAGAGCAAACACTACTTTGTGCCGGGTCTCATTGCCGTCATGTTGATGGTGGTCAGTCTGCTCCTGACGAGTCTGGCGATTGTGGCGGAGAAGGAAATTGGAACCATCGAGCAGATCATGGTCACGCCGATCCACCGGCTGGAGTTTATTCTCGGCAAGACGATTCCTTATCTGATCACCGGTTATATCACTCTGACGATCATGCTGGGATTGGCGCTGGTCATTTTCGATGTTCGGGTCACCGGCAGCTGGTTCCTGCTTTATGTCATGGCGGGGGTCTATATTGTCGGCAATCTGGGGTTGGCGTTGACCATCAGCGTGAGCGCTTCGACGCGGCCCCAGGCGTTGCTCACCGCCTTCTTCCTGCTCATGCCCGGCGTGTTGCTCAGCGGGTTCATGTTCCCGCTCGACAATATGCCCACGATCGTCAGGTATGCCACCGTCCTCAACCCCATGCGCTGGTTTCTGGAAATTCTGCGCGACGTGACACTCAAGGGGAGCGGGGTGGAAACGCTCTGGCCCGCGATGCTGGCTCAGACCGTTCTGGCCATTCTCTTCCTGACTCTGGCGGCCAGCCGGTTCCACAAGACGCTGGCATAGGGATTCACTCAGCGCGGCAGCGTTTCCGTCATCCGGCTCTGCAACCGCGTCAGAGTCTGTCCGAGCGCCTTGCTCAGCCCCTCCGCCACGGAAGCGGGCGATTTGTCTTTCAACGGAACAACCGACCGGGTGTTCTCGTGCAGGACAATCGAGACTGCATTCCCCGGTTTTTCCTCCACGAGGAGGAACTGCATTTCCAGGATGGCCTGGGGATTGCGCTTGTCGGAAAGATCCGCATACATCGCCGTGATGGAACTCTCAAGCACGTGGGTTGCGTCGAGTTCGCTGGCTCCGTCGAGAACCTTGGCGAACAGGCCGCTGGTTTCGAGCCACAGACGCGTTTCCTCGGCCAGCATGTTGGCCGGAGGGAGAAAATACTCGTTGTAGAAGTCCGAGTCCCATGCCACGGGAGAGAGGCGATAGACGAACCCCCGGTTGACGTACTGGGGCGAGATGCGGAATGGGCGCAGGTTCAACACGCGCGTGGCCGCGGGACCGGAGGGTTTCGTCGGTTGAGCCGGTGTGACGTCCAGCATGAAGTAGTGTTTGTCGGGCGCCTGAGGTTTCGAGAAGATAAAACCCTTACAGCCCGAAAGGGGGGTCAGGCAGGCAAGGCCGATCGCCCAGACGGTCAGGATATTTGCAACTCGGGTGGAGGCTTTCATGGGGATCACTCCAGTCTCTTTTGAGGTGGCGGTGTGCCGAACAGGGTCCCCGAGGGGTTCTGGCGGGCCGTCCGGCTCAGTTCTTTAATGTCTTCGCTGATGCGGCGCAGGTTTTCGAGCGTGGTCTCGATTCCCTGTTGCTGGTTCGAGATGATCTTGTCCAGCTGGCGCAGGGTATTTTTCAAGTGTTGGGCCGATTCCGGCAACGCTTCATTACCAAAGAACTGATCAATCTTCTGCGAGGCGGCGTTTACGCTGTCCGAGGCGTCGGTGAGCGATTTGGCCAGCGTGGCCATGTTTTTGTGCGCCTCCTCGATGAAGGCGCGCACATCGGTTACGGCGCCTCCGGCGTTGCTCATGACCCCTTCCAGGTTCTTCATGGTCTGCGTTGCGGACTGGGTGGCGGAACTCACGTTGTCGGCCGCCAAAGCCGCGCTCTGGAGGATTTTATCCACTTCCGGCCGCGTGAGCAGTTTGCGCAGTTCCTGCCCCGACGCTTCCCAGGCCAGGGTGACGCTGGTGACGTCGGTCCGCATCTGGGCCAGTGTGTCGTTCAGGGACACCTCGTTGAATTTCGTCAGCAGCTGTGCCACCTGCGCCATGATCTTGTCCAGGCTGTCCCCCCAGCGGGTGATGGTACTGGGGGCCGAGGGGATGTAATAATACCGGCTGGCATCCTGGTTCCACGTCATCTTGAGCGGTTCGATCGGCTTGTTCGTTTTCGCGTCGATCACATAATCCACCTCGAGGTAAAGCATGCCGGTGACCCCCTGGGGCGCCAGGCGGCAGCGCAGGCCTCGCTTTTCGATTTCGTTGGTCATAATGGCGCCCAGATCTTTGGGCAGATGGCCGCGAAACGTATCCGGGTAGAGCGTGAATCGCACCAGCGCATAGCGCGGATCGGTTTCCGGATTGCTTTGTTCGTAGTAGTTGTGGACGAACGAGATTTCCGTGACCTTGCCCACCTTGACGCCCCGGTAGCGCACGGAGGCTCCGACCTCGAGTCCCTGAACCGATTCGTCAATGAAGGTCTCGGCCCGGACCTGTTCCCGGAAAAGCGCGCCGGCGCCCCAGACCAACAAGGCGACGGTGAGGATGGTACAGCCCAGGATGACGAACATTCCGATCTTGAAGTAGTTGGGTTTTGCGCTCATGGGTCCATACGTCCGATGATTGTGATTTGTCTCTGGCGCGTGGCCGTTCCGGCCGTGTTTGACTCGCCCGAGGTTGATTCTTATGTATTACCCGCTCTTCGGTGGAAAAACTGTTGCACCCACGGGTCCGTATTGTGATCTCGAAGATCGAGGGGGGTACCGGTGGCGATGATCCCCTTTTTGCGCTTGTCGAGCATGATGACCCGGTCGGCGATGGCGAAGATACTCTGCAATTCATGGGTCACGATCACAAACGTGATGTCCAGGCTGCGTGCCAGGCGCAGGATCAGGACATCCAGTTCCGCCGAAGTGACCGGGTCCAACCCTGCCGACGGCTCATCGAGGAAGATGATTTTCGGGTCTAGCGCCATGGCCCGCGCAATCGCCGCGCGCTTCTGCATGCCCCCGCTCAATTCGGATGGCATGTGTTTCGAGTACCCCTGAAGCCCCACCAGTTTCAATTTCATCAGGGCAATGGTGTCAATCGCGTTGTCGGGCAGGTGGGTGAACTCTTCCAGGGGCAGGCGCACGTTTTCCAGCAGGGTCATGGACCCGAACAAGGCCCCGCTCTGGTACGCGACCCCGAAACATTCATGCAGGTGTTGGAGTTCCGCAGGGTTCGCGTTGGCGATATCCACCCCTTCAATAAGGATATGGCCCGCCGCCGGCGTATAAAGGCCGATCATGTGCTTGAGCAGGGTGCTCTTGCCGCACCCCGATCCGCCCAGGATCACAAACACCTCGCCCCGGTACACCTCGAACGAGACATCGCGCATGATCACATCGTCGCCGTAGGCGGCCGTCAGGTTCTCGACACGGATGACTGTTTCGGGGCTCGGGCAAGCCGGGGAAAGCGAGGCGGAGGAAGTGGGCATGGGGTTTGACATGGAAGACTTGTCTCAGATACCCAGATAATAGTAAAGAACGGAAAAGAACGCATCGCTCAGGGCGATCAGGACGATGCCGCTCACCACGGCGCTGGTGGTCGAGGCGCCCACGGCGCTGGCCCCGCTCGAGGTTTGCAGGCCGCGCAGGCACCCGATTCCCGCCACCAGGAGGCCGAAGACGGTCGCCTTCACCAGCCCCCCCATCACGTCAATCAGGTCGGAGGCCTTGATCACCTCATTAAAATAGGCCACGATGGGTGTTCCCATCAAAATCAGAACGACGGCGCCCCCAAGTATTCCCAGCAGGTTCGACGCCAGGGTCAGCAGGGGGGTGATAAACGTAGCCGCCAGAACACGCGGCACCACGAGAAAACGCACGGGATTCAGCCCCATCGTCTTCAACGCGTTGATTTCCTCGTTGATCTGCATGGTGCCCAGTTCGGCGGCAAAGGCGGAGCCGGAACGGCCCGCCAGGATGATCGCCGTCATCAGCGGACCCAGTTCGCGCAACATGGACTTGGCGATCAGGTCCGCCACATAGATCTCCACGCCGAAAGAACGCAGAATGACGGCCGACTGGAAGGCCATGACCAGTCCCACGATGAAACCGATCAGCACAACCAGAGGCAGGGCGTTGGCGCCGGCCGTCTCGATCACCAGAAGTGTATCGCTCCATCGAACCCGTCGGGGGTGGCGGCAGGTGTTCCAGAGCGCGGAGGTCAATTCGCCTAGAAACGAGACCAGCTCGTGCGCGTCCTCAAGAAACGAGAGCGTGGCGCGTCCCGCTTCCTCAATGGCCGAATGTTCCCGCTTGGGCTGGTGACGCTCCTGCCGAAATTCACCCGGAACGAACTGATCGAAAACCCGCTGGTACGAATCGGCCAGATGGAGGATCACCATTTCGCCTCCCATCAGCAGCTGTCTCTTGCGCAGTTCGAACAACAGGCCGATGCCGGCGCCATCGCAGTACTCCAGGCCCGAGGCATCCACAACAACCCTCTTGCGGTTCGTTTTTTCGAGCAGGGTCATGGCCGGTGTCCACAATTCCGACACCGACGCGACATTGAGCTGCCCCGACAGCGCCAGAACAGCGCCTTCTTCCGCATCTTTACTTTGTAGCGTGAATTGGGCCGTTTGTTTCCTGTCGGACGGGGGAACAGAAGTGGAAGGAACAGAGGGCATGAAGGGCCTGTCTGAGGCGTTGAATAAAAGTCACCCCCTCACAATCTCGAGAGCAACCGGTACATTTTAACCAAGCCCGACATTTATTCGCAATGGGAAATCGCGGAAAAATCGCTCCAGAATTGAAAATCTCCGCGTTTTGCTGGGGCGGGAATAGTTGTTGACAGTTTTCAGGGGGGGTGGTTTAATACGAATTCGCTGGTTGGACGGACTGGCGCTGAGAGGGCTTGGGTCCTCCCTTATCCCGTTCCCCGGAGGGTAAACCGGATATGTCGATCACACTGGAAAAGAAAAAAGAAGTCATTGAGCAGTACAAAACCCACCCCACGGACACAGGCTCGCCTGAAGTCCAGGTGGCCATTCTGACGGAACGCATTAAGAATCTGACGGAGCACTTCAAGACGCACGGCAAAGATCACCACTCGCGCCGCGGGTTGCTCGTGCTCGTCAGTAAACGTAAACGGTTGCTCGAATTTCTCAACAAAACCGATATCGAGCGGTACCGTAAATTGATTTCCCGCCTCGGCTTGCGTCACTAAGAGTCCGTGGGCAGGGTTTTTCGAAGCCGTCCCGTCTGATTTCAGGCGGGACGGCTTCAAAAAAAACGGTAAAAACGCGCCCGCCTGAGTGGGCGCGATTCCATATCCCAAACACTTCCGTTTCCGGAACCGGCAAATCTGATGTGGTATCGGGATTTTAAAATCGAAGGTCTGGCTGTTTGGCAGGCGGACCTTGGATTTTAAAACCCCGAGAATTAAGTCAGATGCGTGTCGGCTCAGTACGGCAAGCGGCAGGAGTTCAGGTGCGCGCAACGCTGAAAAGGCGGCCTGCAGCGGCTTTTATGAAGAGGGAAGCATTTCCTCCTCAAAAAAGAGCTGTGAGCTTGTGCTTTTTCATGTAATGTGTCGTCTCTGTTCCCGCTGTCCTGGTGTACGCCGGAACCGGCAGGAAAGGTTACTCAACTATGAGTGATACAATTGAAGCACGGACCGAGGCCATCCCCTTTGGGGCCTCCTCCATCAGCAAGCACACCGTCGTTCTTCCCTTTGGCGGTGAGAAAACTCTGACCCTCGAAACCGGCCACATCGCCCGGCAGGCGCATGGAACGGTTCTGGCCCGCGTCGGCAGCACGGTTGTCATGGCCAACGTGGTTCGTTCGGCCAAACCCCTCGAAAACGCCGATTTCTTCCCCCTCACGGTGGACTATCGCGAAAAACACTACGCCGTGGGGCGTATCCCCGGCAACTTCTTCCGCCGCGAAGGGCGGCCCAGCACGGCGGAAACCATCAACGCCCGTCTGATTGACCGCACCATCCGTCCCCTGTTTCCCAAAGGATTCTCCTACGACGTGCAGGTCTATCTGACCGTCTTGGCCATGGATCAGATCAACCCCCCGTCGGTCGTGGCCATCAACGCCGCCACGGCGGCGTTGGCCATCAGCGACATTCCCATCACGGGTACGGCCGCCGGGGCGCGCATCGGGCGCGTGGACGGCAATCTGGTGGTCAACCCGACGTTCGAGGAACGCGAGAACGGGACGCTGGACCTGGTGGTGGGCGGCACGAAGGCGGCCGTCACGATGGTCGAGTGCGGCTCGAAGTTCCTGAGCGAAGAGCAGATGCTCGAAGCGTTGCAGTTGGGCCATGAAAGCGTTCAGGCACTCGTCGCGGGCTTCGATCAACTGGCCGCGCTGTGTGGCAAAGAGAAGATCGCTTTCGACGAACCGCACGTGGCTGCCGAGATCGAATCGGCGGTCAAGGAATTGGCCGAAAAGGAATGCGCGGCTGTCCGTCAGATTCAGGACAAGAAAGCCCGCGAGGAGGGCGAAGACGCCCTGCGCCGCCGTGTGGTCGAGGAATTGACCCAGCGCTTCGCGTCCGGGCCGGGCGAAGAGCCGAAGTTCCCGAACCTCAAGAACCAGATCGAGGAAGCCTTC
>Ga0116171_10004470_pt1 | contig 12571 bp, 8 predicted proteins | sample AD_JPNHW2_MetaG_FD_89798 | JGI IMG/M metagenome (GOLD analysis project Ga0116171, IMG submission 89798) | Active sludge microbial communities of municipal wastewater-treating anaerobic digesters from Japan - AD_JPNHW2_MetaG | ecosystem: Engineered > Bioreactor > Anaerobic > Digestate | place...
CCTGTTTCAAAATCATAAACACCTTCTGCCGTCTCATGATAATTCCAGAATATATAGGCAGCTATCGTATTGCATCCCATTGCTTTTGCCATCTGTATCCTGTGGCGCCAGTATTCAGCAGGAATCCTTGCGGGATGCATTTCACCGCTTATTATCTGAGAAGGTTTTCCATCAAGCAAAAAGTCGGTTGGTCCAAAAGTGAATGTGTGTTTTGCTTTCTGGGCTCTAACTGAAGAAGCTGCCATGATCAGTGTCAAAATCAACAGCAACAGGGTATTACGTTTAATCATCGTAAAAATATATTAGATCGTTAATAACAATTTTAATCTATTGTATATTTGAAATTATTGAACTTTATAAGAGTATTTATCGCTATAGTTAAGGAATCTTTTAAAATGCTATATAGCCTGGTAACTATGAAGCTTATGATAGAATCCGCTGTCTTTCTTCATTAACTCTTCATGAGTCCCTCTTTCTACAATCATTCCATCATCCACCACAACTATTAAATCAGCATTCTGAATTGTTGAAAGACGGTGGGCTATTACAATTGAAGTCCTGTTTTTCATCAGTTTCAGAATTGCGTCCTGAACCAACCGCTCTGATTCAGTATCCAGGGCTGATGTAGCTTCATCAAGAATGAGTATAGGAGGATTGGCCATGATGGCTCTTGCAATACTAATTCTTTGTCGCTGGCCACCGCTTAATTTATTGCCTGATTCACCAACAGTGCTTTCATAGCACTGCTCTGTTTCCATTATGAAATCGTGCGAATTAGCAATTTTTGCAGCATTTTCAATATCTTCCATTTTAGCATTGTTTACGCCAAAAGCAATATTTTCAGTGAAAGAGGTATTAAAAAGAATAGCTTGCTGGCTCACAATTCCCATAAGATAACGGAGATCAGTAATCTTCAGATCTTTTACATCAACACCGTCAATTAATATGCTTCCCTTATCAGCATCGATAAACCTTGGCAGCAGATCTGCAAGAGTCGATTTGCCAGCACCCGATTTGCCTACAATAGCAACCGTCTGACCTTTTTTTATCGTCAGGCTAATATCTTTCAGAACAGGCTCATTATTATATGCAAACCATACATTCTTAAACTCTATGGAGTCTTTAAATTCTTTAACAGGAACTGCATTTTTCTTTTCTGTTATGGTTTCTTCAGCATTGAGGACCTGCTCGATCCTGTCTATTGATCCCATACCCTTCTGGATATTGAACCAGGCAGTTGAAATGTTCTTTGCAGGAGGTATTATCTGTGAAAAAATAACAAGAAATGCTATCAGTTTTTCAGAGGTCATGTTGCTTCCCCCTTTTAATGCTATAATTCCCCCAAAGTAAACAAGTACCATAACAATTATAGTCGAAAAAACTTCGCTGAGAGGTGATGCCAGATAAGCCTTGCGTGTAACCCTTTTAAAAATCTTGGAATATCTCTCATTGGTATCGCCAAATTGTTTTTTCATCTTATTCTCAGCGTTGAATCCCTTGATTATCCTTAGCCCTGTAAGAGTCTCTTCAACCGTCGATAATAGACGTCCCAGGTTCTGCTGACCCTGCAGGGAGGATGATCTCAATGTCCGGCTTATCTTTCCTATGATCAGACCGCTTACAGGCAGAAGAGCCAGAGCAAAAAGTGTCAGTTCATAACTGCTGACAAAGAGATAAACCATGAAAATAACTATATACAAAGGATCCCTAAAAAGCATTGTCAGAGAAGACATTACAGAAATTTCAACCTCCTGTACATCATTCGATATCCTCGTCATTATATCGCCTTTTCTTGACTCGGTAAAAAAAGACAAAGGAAGTCTTAATACTTTATCATAGAGTTTTTTTCTGAGGTCACGGACAGTACTTGCACGTACATATGCCATTGTGTTATTGGCAAGAAAAATAAATCCGTTTTTCAGGAGACTGGCAATAATGAAAGCTATACTCACCATCATCAGAGCCCCTTCCTTTCCGTTATTCACGATAAGCTGAGAAAGATAGTATTTGCTGAATGCAGTAAAATATGATATGCTCATCTGAAACTCACCCGGTGACGGAACAACTTCGACCCGGCTAAACAGAACACTCAGAAAAGGTACTGCAAGAGTATATGAGAAAAGTGCAAAGAATGCGCTCAAAATATTGAATGTGACACCTTTAACCGCCATCCATTTGTAAGGCGAGATGTACTTCATTAAAAGTCTTGGTTTATTCATAATGAATCAATCTGAAATATTAAAAACCGGTGTAGTTAAATGGTGTTATTCCTTTTAGTTCTGCTTTTACTTCATCATTAACACCAAGATTATCTATAAAATCTGCCATTGTTTCTTTAGTAATTTTCTGATTTGTCCTGGTAAGGTCGAGAAGGGCTTCATAAGGTTTGGGGTAACCTTCTCTTCTTAGAATTGTCTGTATGGCTTCCGAAACAACTACCCAGTTATTATCAAGATCACTGTTTATCTTGTCGGTATTTACAATGAGCTTGTTCATACCTTTCATAAGAGAATTGAAAGCTATTAAAGTGTGGCCTACAGGAACACCAACATTCCTTAAGACTGTTGAATCGGTAAGATCGCGCTGAAGCCGCGATATTGGTAACTTCATAGAGAGGTGCTCAAATATCGCATTTGCATATCCGAGATTTCCTTCTCCGTTTTCGAAATCTATAGGATTCACTTTATGAGGCATTGCAGAAGATCCTATTTCACCTTTTTTTATTTTCTGTTTGAAATACTCCATGGAGACATAAGTCCAGATATCACGTGCAAGATCTATCAGAATAATATTTATCCTGCGCATATTATCGAACAATGCAGCAAGGTTATCGTAATGTTCAATCTGTGTTGTAGGTTGTGAACGCTGCAAGCCCAGTTCTTCATTAACAAACTCGTTTGCAAAAGATATCCAGTCGATATCGGGGTATGCTACTTTATGTGCATTGAAGTTACCTGTTGCTCCTCCGAATTTTGCAGAGTATGGAATCTGTCCGAAGTACTTCATCTGCCCGTCTATTCTTGCAATAAAGACTTCAATCTCTTTTCCTAGTCTGGTCGGAGTAGCCGGTTGTCCGTGCGTTCTGGCAAGCATCGGTATTTCCCTCCATTCATCTGCAAAAGAAGCTAGCGTTTCTCTCAGTTCATAAAAAACCGGGAAATAAACATTTGTCATAGCATCTTTGATCGACAACGGAATTGCGGTGTTGTTTATATCCTGGGATGTTAAACCAAAATGAATAAACTCGCTCCATTTTCCCCAACCCGAATGAAAAAACTTTTCCTTAAGAAAATATTCAACAGCCTTTACATCATGGTTGGTAATCTTTTCCCTCTCTTTTATTTTTTCAGCATCCTGCACCTCAAACTCCTCATATATAGTGCGGAGCACCTTGAAGTCATCTTTTTTAAAATCAGATAACTGGGGAAGAGGAATATTGCATAGGGCAATAAAATATTCAATTTCGACCATCAGCCGGTATTTTATCAACCCAAATTCAGAAAAATACTGATCAAGTTCATCCACCTTCTGTCTGTACCTCCCGTCAAGCGGAGAAATGGCAGTAAGAGAATTTAGTTCCATTATTGTTATTTTATTTGATGTTTCAATTCAATACTTATTTACAAAAGTAGTACTTTAGAAGTTGTAAAAAAATTGAATATTAGCTTATAATTGAGGTCAAATTAAAATATTTTGCCGCAGATTGAAAAATCAGGATTCCTATAGTTGAATTTGCTGATACCTGCTTTTTCAGTGTGCATATTTGACAAATAAGATGCCTGACTGTTAAAAAAAAGTTAAGTCAGGTGATCATTTTTAAGTTATAGATTTAATGATTAACTTTGAGTTTTGATGCTTACTAAATTTCAATAAAAATGAATCAAATAGATATAACCATGGAGAACACAATCACCTTTAACGAACTCCGGAAGATAAAAGACAAATTACCCTCCGGTAGTATGAGACAGATTGCTGAGCAGTTGAATTTAGATGAGGAAACAGTCAGAAACTACTTCGGAGGAAGGAATTTTGAGAAAGGTAAAAGTGTTGGAATTCATTTTGAACAGGGACCTGACGGAGGAATAGTAACATTTGATGACACTACTATACTCGACCTGGCAAAGAAGATGATCAACTACTAATTCAGCGTTCATCCAGCCTGTTCAAAAGCAAAAGGCTAGGTCTTTTGCTTTTTTTTGTATGATCCAAATTGATACAATAGCATCTGCAGAACTCAGGTTAAGGCAGAGCCTTGAAGAATTTTTCATTAGTATATATGATGAAAAATCTCTCTCTTCGCATGGTATTAACCATCACAGAAGAGTTTGGGCCTATGCCAAAACGATACTCTCTGTTCTTGCTGATCGTGATGCCAGCCTGATTCCCAGGCTGGCATCACAACTTCTTATAGCAAGCTATCTGCATGATATTGGCATGCATCTCGATAAAGGGTTCAGACATGGCAGGTACAGCAGAGAATTTTGTGTTCAGTTTCTGAATAAAAATAATCTTCCTGAAAAAGAATTCCAGGATGTTCTTTTTGCGGTCGAAAACCATGACAACAAAGACTACTCAGGCAACAACAATGTAAATGATCTTCTCAGGATTCTTTCAGTTGCCGATGATCTTGACGCTTATGGCTTTACAGGGATATTCAGGTACACAGAAATCTACCTTTCAAGGGATATCGAACCTCAGAAGATAGGCTTTATGATACTGGAAAATGCCGAGAAACGTTACGAAAACTTTTCGAATATCTTCAAGCCATATTATGATTTTGTTCAGCAACATAAAAAGAGATATGACATACTCGATCTCTTTTTTAAGGAATATAACAGACAGTCAGGGTCATATCCGTTTGACAGTGTGGAACCGTCAGGACATTGCGGAGTGGTTGATATTATTCATAAAGCAGTTCAAAAGAAGGAAACTTTTGACAATGTATTGAGGAAAACAAAAAATCAATCGCAGGATAAAGTAATCAGGTGGTTCGCTGACGGGCTACTGAGAGAAACAGAACAGGGACAATAGTAAGGTGTTGTTAAAAGAGATCCAGCTGGTAAACCTCATTGTTTTCAGATTCCAGGTTTGAAACGCTTACTCCCAGAAGTCTTATCCGTGAACCTTCAAGTTTAAGTGACTTTCTGATTCCTGTCACCTCCTTATGAAAAGTGTCAAAATCGCGTATATAACCCTGAAGTGTTTTACTCCTTGTTATCTGTCTGAAATCTGAAAATTTAACCTTCAGTGTTACTGTTTTTCCCGTGGTCCCCACATGTTCAAGCCGCTCCATCAGTTCTTTTTCCAGCTTGTATAACTCAGTAATGATTTCAAAGCGGGTTACCAGATCTTTATCATAAGTCAGTTCCGTTCCGATTGTTTTCCGTTCCTGCGAGGGTTCAACCTGGCGATCGTCAATACCCCTGACAATGTTATAGAAAAAGACTCCTGCTTTGCCAAAATTCCTTACGAGCGAAACCATGTCCCACTTCTTCAAATCAGAACCTTTATGAACACCCAGCTTATGCATCTTATCTGCCGTTACTTTCCCTATGCCATAGAACTTTTCGACAGGAAGCTCTTCAATAAATTTTCCAGCATCTTCAGGACTAATAAGAAAGAGCCCATCAGGCTTATTAATATCAGAAGCTACCTTTGCAAGAAACTTGTTCACCGAAATACCCGCTGAAGCTGTCAGCCCTGTTCTTTTCTTTATCTCTTTTCTTATCTTTTCAGCTATGATAGTTGCAGATCCTATTTTCTTTTTATCGTTGGTAACATCAAGAAAAGCTTCATCAATGGAAAGCGGTTCAACCAGGTCGGAATATTCATGAAAAATCTCAAAGACGCAGTGGCTGACTTCTTTGTACCTTTCAAAATCAGGATCTATAAAAATAAGACCAGGGCATAAACGTTTAGCAACAACCGAGGACATTGCTGAATGTACACCGAATTTCCTCGCTTCATAACTTGCCGTCGCAACAACACTCCTCTCCCCGCTTCCTCCTACCGCAATAGGTTTTCCCTTAAGTGACGGATTATCGTGTTGCTCTACAGATGCGAAAAATGCATCCATATCTATATGTATTATCTTTCTCAAAACTATGCCGACAAAAAACAATAATTCATTATTCATAACAAATCTATGATTTAATTTCTTTGAAATTTGCCGGGGATTCACAAACATTGCAGGATATTTCTAAAGAATAATTTTGGTAACAGCTGCTCAAATAAAACCTAAGCGCTTTGCGCTAATACTTACCCACCACAGGTTATGGGGAGCTGTGCTTCTTCCGTATATTATTCAAAATGAAAACAACAGGCAGTTTTATGAATTGTCGGAATGTCTCTCTCCTTACCCGGATGAAGAGACATTGGGTACCCTTACTGCTGAAGAAAGAGAAGTTGTCAAAGCTATTAATGAATGTTCCGACAGGTCTCTATTTAAGTTGTTTTCAAGAGAAAAGAATGTTAAGGAATTCCTTGAAAAGGTAACTTCAGAGAGGATCGAGAAATTCATCAGACCCTATATTGAAAGAAGAATATACAAATGTTTGTCCATTGCACGTGATGAGAGTATTACTGTCTGTTTTCAGAGGATTAAAACCAACACGCTGCATGTGGAGGATAAGCTGTATCTGAGTGAGGATGATGCAAAACCTGTATTCAGGTTTTCAAGAGATGAGGAGCAGAGTACTTATAGCCTGACGCTCGAAAGCGGTGGTAAACTCATAGATATCAGAAAGAGTACAATTGAGATTCTTTGTATGTCGCCCTGCATTATCAGAGATGATCACAGGATTTTGTATGTGTCGGATGTTGACGGATCAAAACTAAAACCTTTTCTAACGAAGGAAAACATAGTAATTCCCAAAAAGACAGAGGAAAAATATTTCGGCAGTTTTGTTATCAATACAATCAATAATTATAAAGTAGAAAATACCGGCTTCAGTATAATGGAATGTATCCCGGAAAAACAGGCCATTCTTGAACTTGAAACCGGATTGAGAGGATTGCCCGTACTGATACTCAGGTTCAGTTACCAGGGAGAAAAAATATACGCTGACGATCAATCAGTTTCCCTTACGCTATTTGAAAAGGATGGTAATAATTTTATCTTCAGAAAATATTACCGCGATTTTAACTGGGAGAAGCAGTGTAAAGACAAATTAGGAGAACTCGGATTTTTCTCAGAAGATGATATTAATTTCTTTCCTGTACCAACGGAAACCAGGCAAAAGGATAAGCTGTATGAAATTATAGAGATAATTAATAACAATTATTCAGATATAATTGATGCTGGTTTTATCATAATATCAAGACTTGATCGCAATTACAACCTGAGAAAAGTTATGATTGAGATGAGCAGTCATATAGAAAATGACTGGTTTGATCTTAAGGCAGTAGTAAAAATTGGTGAGTGGGAGATTCCCTTCACCCTCTTCAAGAAAAATATTCTTTCCGGAATCCGTGAATACCAGTTACCAGATGGATCAACAGCTATATTACCTGAAACATGGTTCTCAAAATACAAGAACATTTTTGAGTTTGGCAAGAGTTCCGATGAGTCACTGAGAATTCATAAACAACATTTCTCAATAATTGCAGAGAATCTCCATGATGAAGGGCAGCACGGATTTGAAAAGCTTGAGAAACTGCTTATCCCTGAACAGATACCTGTTTTAGATCCGCCTAAAGGACTTAACTGTCAGATGCGACAATACCAGTTGGACGGTCTTAGCTGGCTTAATCTCCTGCAGACAGCTGGTTTGGGAGGATGCCTTGCCGATGATATGGGACTTGGAAAAACGATCCAGACGCTTTCCCTTCTTCAGTACAACCTTGAAAATTTGGCACCTCAAAAACACAGAGATGCCTCATCTGAAATGACCTTATTTGATGAAACTGAAGCAAAGCTTACTTCACTCATAATAGTACCTGCATCTTTGATTTATAACTGGGAAAATGAGATTAAACGGTTTGTTCCGGGAATGAAGGTATTCAGCTATAAAGGAAATCACAGGAAAAAATCAACCTCTCAGTTCCATCATTTTGACATTATTCTATCAAGCTATCATACAATACGGCAGGATATTGACTTAATCAGTCCATTCAGGTTCCATTATATTATTCTTGATGAAAGTCAGGTAATCAAGAACCCTGCTTCAATGTTATATAGAACGGTTACCAGGCTTAATTCTGACTACAAACTCGTTCTTACCGGGACACCGGTAGAGAACTCGATAACCGACCTCTGGACACAACTTAATTTCGTTAATCCCGGTTTGCTTGGAGATCTCTCTTTCTTCAGGAAGGAGTTTGCAAAGCCAATTGAAAAAATGGGAGACGATGAAACTGAAGTGAAGCTGAAGAAGATAATACAGCCATTTATCCTTCGCCGGACGAAAAAAATGGTCACAAAGGATCTGCCCCCAGTTACCGAGCAGACTGTTTTCTGTGATATGACAGAAGAACAGTTTAAACTATATGACGAAGAAAAATCATCTGTCAGAAACAGCATTCTTAATAGTATCGCCTCTGACGGACCGAAAAATTCGACCATCGTTGTACTTCAGGGACTGATGAGACTCAGGCAGATATCCAATCATCCTGTTCTGGCTAATGATGAGTATACTGCAGGTTCAGGCAAATTTGAGACTGTCCTTCAGGATATAGAGAGTGTAATATCAGAAGGACACAAAATACTTGTATTTTCATCATTTGTAAAACATTTGAATCTTTATGCAGAAGAGCTGAAGAAGAATAGAATAAAGTATTCGATACTGACCGGGGCTACTACCGACAGGGAAAAGGTTGTGAACAGCTTCCAGGACGATCCGGAAAACAAGATATTCCTTATATCACTTAAGGCCGGAGGAGTCGGTCTCAATCTGACGGCAGCCGACTATGTTTTTATACTTGATCCATGGTGGAACCCGGCATCCGAAATGCAGGCATTAAACCGTGCCCACAGGATAGGCCAGAAAAAAAGTGTATTTGTATACCGTTATATAACCAGCGACAGCATTGAAGAAAAAATTGTCAGGCTGCAGGAAAAAAAATCAAGACTTGCCGATACTTTCATCTCAAGCAACAATCCTCTTAAGGACATTGACATGCAGCAGATCCTCGATATAATTGGATAATATAGTCACATCCCTGATGCATCCGTATTATCATCAGAACTGAGCAAGTTTATTATAAATAACCCTGTCAGAATCACAAGATCCTCATTTAATACAGAGCTAATTTCACCGCTGAAACTTTTGGCTTTATAGCCGATTACGGTTTTCCCATCTTTGTTTATGCTCCATTTGGTATCAAAAAGATTGCCAGGCTCACATACATATTCGTTGTTTGCTATGATAATTCTGGCCTTACCCTTAAATTTACTGAAACTAATAGTGCCGGCTATTGAATTATCTTCCTGTTTAATAATCTGAGTTTCATTGGTAACAAATCCTTTTGTTTTAAAAAGATATTTTTTGCCATTAATCTCTCCCTGACTTGTTTTGGACCAGATACCAGCTTTCAGTTCTCCAATATGCAGGTCATCCTGAAAAATATCATATCTGTTTTTTAAAAGTTTTGTTTTCCACGTCAGATTAACTCCCATAATACTTATTATTAATACCTTAGTGCATGTTAAATAATATAACAACCTGCTTACAATTTACAATATTTTGTATGATGCTTCTTAATCATTGATAAAAAAACAACTGCCTTACCCAACTTTGATCCATTTAAAATAACAACAGATGGGTAATCTGAAAGGTTCAAAAAAATATTATTACCCTTAAAATAAGATTTAATGCATTTTCATTTTCAAAATTCATTTGATTTAGTTTATTTTGCACCCGAATTCGGCCCGTAGCTCAGCTGGTAGAGCACGTGACTCTTAATCATGGGGTCGAGGGTTCGATCCCCTCCGGGCCGACAGTATCAGATACAAAGAGGCCACCTTTTTCGGGTGGTCTCTTTTTTTCAATATAACTTATTAATAACTCTCCCGTTTCACATAGTGCGTATGAAGCAGTTCATGTGACTTATGACTATTGGCCTTCTCCAGAAATTCCTGATAGATTGCTATGACCTCAGGATTCTCGTGAGATTTACGGAGTACCATGTGTTCATCTTCTGAATAAATTGCTTCCATCCTGTTTTTTCTGATCTGTGCACTCGTAGGAATTGGTTGCCCTCCACCGCCTATGCATCCTCCGGGGCATGCCATCACCTCAACAAAATGATAAGGAGCTTTCCCTTCTCTTACAAGCCTCATGATCTTGTTTGCATTAGTCAAACCATGAGCAATGGCAACCTTAAGTTCAGCACCTTCAAGGAACTTCCATTCGTCAACACAACCTTCTATCTTTACAGTGGCCTCTTTGACACCTTCCATTCCTCTGACAGGAGTAATGTTAAGATTCATAAACGGGACATCCCTTCCGGTAACTATCTGGTATGCAGTACGCAAAGCAGCCTCCATGACACCACCTGTCGCGCCGAAAATAACAGCAGCCCCTGTGGAGTCACCCATTACCGAATCGTATTTTGACACTTCAAGATTCCGGAAATCAAGACCCGCCTGCTTTATCATTATTGCAAGTTCCCTGGTAGTAAGCACATAATCGACATCTTTGAAACCGCTTGACCGCATCTCAGGTCTTTCAGCTTCAAACTTTTTAGCCGTACAAGGCATTATTGATACTGAGACAACTTTTGAAGGATCAAGGTTACGTTTTTTGGCATAGAATGTCTTTGCCAGGGCCCCAAACATCTGCTGGGGAGATTTACATGTAGAGAGATTCGGAAGAAATTCAGGATATTTATGTTCTATGAATTTAATCCAGCCGGGGGAGCAGGAGGTGAACATAGGGAGAGAAACCTGTTTATCACCATTGACGAGTGCATTTTTCAGTCTGACAAGAAGCTCTGTTCCTTCTTCTATGATCGTCAGATCGGCTGTAAAATCCGTGTCAAGTACTGAATTGAAACCCAGCTGCCGCAGCGCTGTGACCATTTTTCCTGTTACTCGTTCGCCAGGATCATATCCCAGATCTTCCCCAAGGGCAACCCTGACAGCAGGAGCAGTCTGTACAACGACATGTTTATCTGGATTATAGATAGCGTCCCAGACCTGGTCTATGTATGTTTTTTCCACAAGAGCTCCCGTAGGGCATCTGTTCACACACTGTCCACAGTTGGTACAAACTACATGGCTCATCGGTTTGTTGGAAAATGAAGATATCTTCTGATTGGCACCTTTATCCGATACCGCAATAGCCGATATATACTGAAGTTGTGAACAGGTCCTGACACAACGCTGGCAACGTATGCACTTGCTGTCGTCTTTAACGAATGATGGCGACGACCTGTCAATTGAATATTGATGATCTTCCACAAGATCCAGAAAGATATTATCGCCAAATGCAAATTCATTTGCCAGTTTCTGAAGTTCACATTTCTGATTTTTGTAACACTTGGTACAATCGGACCTATGCTCAGAGAGAAGCAGTTCAACAATATGTTTACGGGCATTTCTCACCTTTAAGGTATTGGTGTGTATATCCATGCCTTCAGAAACCGGCATTGAACATGCTGCAACAAGAGTTTTTGCTCCGGTCTGTTCTACAACGCATACCCTGCAGTTACCAGCAACACATAAGTCCGTATGATTGCATAACGTCGGGATATCTATTTTCAGGTTCTTTGCAGCTTCAAGTACAGTTGTCCCTTCAGGAACTGTAACTATCTGGTCGTTTATTTTCAGATTAATCATTGTTTCTGTTTTAAGTTAAAGTTTAGTAGATGATTTCTTCCCTGAAGTTCTCAACAATAGTCTTGAAGGCATTGCCTACCGACTGTCCAAGTCCGCATTTTGAAGCTATCTTCATTGTATCGGCCAGTTTTACAAGCTCGTTCAGATAAATTGATTTGGCTTCACCTTTCTTAACTTTTTCAACGCCCTTAAGCAGTTGCTGACACCCCACCCTGCAAGGTGTGCATTGGCCGCATGACTCTTCTGCAAAGAAATCAAGATAGTTATGAAGTACATTATACATCGATCGTGAACTGTTGAATAGTTTCATTGATCCGCCGGTAGGCACACCTTCAAACCCGATGATTGTGTCTGCGAATTTCTTTCTTGGAACACAAAACCCCGAGGCCCCGCCTACCTGAACCGCTTTTGTATCTCCATCACCAAACTCATTTACGAACTCCTGTACAGACATTCCCAATTCAAGTTCATATATACCCGGAGTTGGAGTGTCACCTGATATTGAAAACACTTTGGATCCTCTTGAATCTTTAGTTCCAAGCTGGCTGTACGAAGCAGGCCCGTTCTTTATTATCATTGTTGCGGTAACGAGTGTTTCAACATTATTGATTGATGTAGGTTTATGAAATACTCCTTCAACAGTAGGATAAGGAGGTTTGTTTCTTGGCTCTCCCCTATAACCTTCAATTGATTCAAACAATGCACTCTCTTCTCCGCATATATATGCACCACTTCCAAGACAATACCTTATCCTGAAATCATATCCGATATCACTTATCATTTTATGGAACA
>Ga0116171_10004472_pt1 | contig 12569 bp, 10 predicted proteins | sample AD_JPNHW2_MetaG_FD_89798 | JGI IMG/M metagenome (GOLD analysis project Ga0116171, IMG submission 89798) | Active sludge microbial communities of municipal wastewater-treating anaerobic digesters from Japan - AD_JPNHW2_MetaG | ecosystem: Engineered > Bioreactor > Anaerobic > Digestate | place...
GGAAATTCTCAAAGAATATCAAGATGATCCGATGGTGCGGGTGATCACAAGTGAGAAAAACGAGGGGAAAGGCGCGGCCGTCCGAAAGGGGATTTTGAATGCCCGCTGCGAATATGCGATCATTCAAGATGCCGATTTAGAATACAACCCCAAGTTTTATCCGGTGTTAATGCAGCCGATCAAAGACGGAATTGCGGATGTGGTTTATGGATCCCGTTTTTTAGGCTCTGCCCGTCGCCCGATTCTTTTCTGGAATATGGTAGCCAATAAGATTCTGACCTTTACGACTAATATTTTGTATAACAATATTCTTTCGGATATGGAAACCGGTTATAAATTATTCAAGGTTTCTATGGTACGTGAAATTCCGCTGCATGCGCATGGCTTTGATTTTGAACCGGAGTTTACCGCCAAGGTTCTGAAACGAAAATTTCGGATTTATGAGGTTCCGATTGATTTTACACCGCGATATTACACCGAAGGCAAAAAAATCAAAGCCAAGGATGGTTTTGTCGCTTTATGGACGTTGATTAAATATCGGTTCGTGGATTAATCAGAGCGGATTTCACGATTTCAATTCGAAACCGCGGACCGAAAATCAACCAGGTTGAGTTGAAGGGTTTGCTGATCCTTCCAGGTATTTTTTTCAAAAGTCCCTAAGACATCGATCCGTTCTGGCAACTCATTCCGACGCCCACCCTGGCGAAAGGCAACAGCGTCGATGGTAATTTGATCTTCGGAAACAAGCTTCAAACGGAGATGGCTTAGATCATTCCCGATTACACGGGAAGACGCGACTTTCAGATTTCGGATCAAAAAGAGCGGTTCCGGATTGTCCATCCCAAATGGTTCCATTTCTTCGATTTGTTTCAATACGTTTTCTTTCAGATAATCCAATGGGATTTCCATATCGACTTGTTTGACGGGCTTCAGCGGTTGATCTTGCAGTCGTTGTGTCGCGATCGTTGTCATTTTATCGACAAACAGTAACCAGTTGTCTTTTTTAATCGTCAGTCCGGCTGCCATAGCATGACCGCCGTGCTTCACCATTAAATCCGCGCATTGATCGAGCGCATCGGTGATATGGAATTCCAGAATGCTGCGGCAGGAGGCATGGATTTCATCGCCGTTAATCGAACCGACGATAGCCGGACGATAAAAATGTTCCGCCAGCCTTGAGGCTGCCAATCCGACGACCCCGCGGTTGAATTCTTCTTTTGCGGAAAAAATCAGAATGGGTACCCGCGCGGGATTAATTTCTTCCAACACTTGTCGTTGAGTCAGTTTGGTTAATTCCTGCCGTTGGCGGTTTTGATCATTCAATTCGATAGCGAATCTGCGCGCTTCGTTGAGCGTCCGACTCATTAATAGATCAAAAGCCAGTTTAGCCGTTTCCAACCGACCGGCGGCATTCAAGCGTGGTCCGAAAGAGAATCCAATCGTCGAAGCTTTAATATCTGCCATTCGAATGCCGCTGACTTCCGCTAAAGCGCGGACGCAAGGACGCGCCGAAACCCGCAATTTTTGCAGCCCGCTTTTGACCAGACTGCGATTTTCGCCGGTCAGTGAAACCATATCCGCAACCGTCCCGATAGCCACAAAATCCTCCCAATCTTCAGCCGCGATCCCTGCGACCGGATGGGCTATCAATAATGCTTCCGCTAATTTATATGCCAACCCGACGCCTGCCAGGTTTTTATCCGGATAAGAATCGGAAGGTTTTTTGGGGCAAATAACCGCCACCGCTTCGGGAATAGTGCTGCCCGGTTCGTGATGATCCGTGATGATCATTTCCATTCCGAGCGAATGGGCAAAGAACGTTTCTTCGGGCGAGCGAATGCCGCAGTCGACAGTAATTGTCAGTGCAATGCCTTCTTCATGTAAGGTATGCAGCGCCTCTTTATTAACGCCGTATCCTTCCTCGAATCGATTAGGGATGTAACCGCGAACTTCCGCTCCCAGTGCGGTTAAAACCTGGATCAGCAGGGCGGATGCCGTCACACCATCCACGTCATAGTCGCCGTAAACCGCGATTTTCATATGGGTATCGATTGCCTGAAGGATGGTTTTTACGGCAAGATCCATTTGATCCAGCAGGAACGGATCATAGAGTGAACCCTGCCTGCGTAAGTAGCTGTTTGCACTCGCGGAATCTCTGATGCCGCGATTATAGAGCAAACGTTGTTGGACGCGCGGGAAAGATGCAAGCTGCTCAAGCACATCCAAGGGAATTTTTGAGGGTAATTTCCATTCAAAAAGTGGTTCCAAAAAAGTTTTCCTCCCGGAAGGGATTAAGAGAATTCCGGCGTGTAAAGACGGGTAACCCGCTCGGCGATACCGCAAACCACATCATAATTAATCGTATGCCAGCGAGCTCCCAACTCTTCCGCACTGATCCGGTCATCACCCTGCGAACCGAGGATGACCGCTTCATCGCCGGTCACGGCGTCGGGCACTTCATTGAGATCGATCATACATTGGTCCATGCAAACCGTTCCCAAAACCGGAACCCGTCGACCGTGAACCAATACCATGTTTTCCAATATTCGTCCGAAGCCGTCCGCGTATCCGACCGGAATAACGCCGATGCGGGAGTTATCTTTTTGCGTTTTATAGCGTCCGCAGTAGCTGATTTCCTGTCCGGCTGGTACGGTTTTAACGGATGTAATGCCGGCTTTCCAGGATAAGGCCGGTTGAAAATCGGGCGAAAGTCTGGCGGAGTCCGAAGGGTCCAAGCCATAGATCGCAATTCCGCCCCTTACCATATCATATTTGCAGATTTCCGGATGAAAGACGGCTCCCGCCGAATTTGCCAAATGGACAATGCGGGGCCGCAACCCGGCTTTTTCGGCTTCGCGTATCAGTCTGTCGAAACGGCTGAATTGGATGCCGGTGGCGTCGTCTTCCAGCATATCGGCTTTTGAAAAATGGGAATATAGCCCTTCGATATCAAAAACAGCGGAGGAAGCGGCGTTTTGGAGAAAACGAAGCCCGTCTTCAGCCTGTTCACCTAACCGCCCCATACCGACATCCACTTTGACGTGAACGGGTAACTTTTTCCATGTCCCGCGCAGCGTTTCTTCATATTGTCTCATTTGCTCGTAGCTGAAAAGGGTTGCGCGGATACTTTCCCGAGCCGCTTCTTCGATATCTTTCGGATGAATATATCCGAGAACCAGAATGGGCGCGGTAATTCCCGCCTGTCGCAATTCCTGTGCTTCGCCGAAACGAGCGACAGCCACGAACGGACAACCGGCCGCGATAGCCGCCTTTCCGACAGGGATCATCCCATGCCCGTACGCATTGGCTTTGATAATCGCCATCACCGGTTTCCCGGCGATCAGCGCAATGGTTTGAAGGTTATGCCGAATTGCATTTAGGTCGATTTCAACCCATGTATCGTATCTTTTTTCCATATTCATCTTTCCCGATTCAATAAAACTTTTTGCGACACTCCGATTCGGATTCGCAGATACTCGTCCGGAACGGAATGTTCAAAGAAGATAAAAAATTGTGCCGGAATGGAGATTTCAAATTCTCAGAGAAAGGAACGAATCGATTTTCTTCAAAATAATCCATATTTTGATTTTACCATTGCGTCGGGGATTCGGAAAAAACCGGCAGGGAGCAATTCCGACGATGAAACAGTAGTCCTTTTTTTTGTGGGGTAACGAATGAAATTTGTCAACGTTTGAGAAACATCCCATCAAACGACGTCGGAATCAACCCTTTCACCTGAAATTCTATTTATAATTTCTATATTACACCTACAAGGAGACAGAGATGAAAGAGCAGATTCGGGCTAAGTTCGAAGCATATTGGGATGAAATGATGGCGGATCTGGCGGCATTGGTTGCCGTCAACAGCGTTCGCGGGGAGGAAACCACGGAATTTCCTTTTGGCAAAGAACCCGCCCGGGCATTATCGATTGCCCTTCGACAAGGCGAACGAATGGGATTTGCGGTGGAAAATGTCGATAATTATGCCGGAACGATTGATCTGGGCGATGCGAAGGAAATGATCGGCGTGATGGCTCATCTGGATATTGTCCCGGCCGGCGACGGTTGGACAGATGACCCTTTTACGCTGACATTCAAAAATGACCGAATCTACGGAAGAGGTGTCGTGGATGATAAAGGGCCGGTTATCGCCGCTCTTTACGGAATGCGGATTATTCGAGATTTGAATCTGCCGCTTAAGAAAAAAATCCGATTGATTGTCGGGACAAACGAAGAACAGGGTTCCGGTTGTATGAAATATTATGCGCAGCACCGCCCCATCCCCTCTTGCGGGTTTACACCGGATGCAGATTATCCGTTGATACACGGTGAAAAGGGTAACTTCTGGACATGGCTTACTTTTCCGGCGGAAGAAACTCCTATTTTGGAAATCAGCGGCGGAAATGCCTTTAATATCGTTCCGGCGGAATGCATTGTTCTTCTGGACGGTACGCAAGTCTCTGCGGATGAATTAAAAAAATCCATACGAACGGAAGATACCGAAGGATACGAGCCTCAATTTATACATGATACAAAGGGAAATATCAAAATGGTTGTCCGCGGACACGCCGCTCACGGCAGTACGCCGGAGAAAGGGGTTAACGCGATCGTCTCCGCAGCTAAAATCCTGTGCAATGCTTTCGGGGAGAAGGCCGGTAAAATGATGCATTTTATCGCCGAATCGATCGGCAGAGAAACGGACGGCGCTTCATTGGGATTAAAGGTGTCCGATGATGTATCCGGGAGCTTGAGCCTGAATCTCGGCAGAATACTTTACTCTTCTGAACAACGCCGGTTGGCGATTGATATCCGTTATCCAGTTAAACTCAGTTTAGCGGAAATGAATGCCAACTATCATAAAATGGCGGAGACCTTCGGTTTAACCTATGAGGTAACCGAAGCGGCGGAGCCGCATTATGTTCCGAAGGACAGCCCGGTAGTGCAAAAATTATTGGCGGTTTATCGTCAGGTAACCGGCGATCAGACAGCGGATGCTTTTACGATCGGCGGCGGAACTTATGCGAAAGCACTCGGAAAGAATTTTGTCGCATTCGGGCCGGAATTCCCCGGTTCGGAGCCAATGAATGTCCATGATGCCGATGAGCATATTCTCAAGGAATTATTCCTGGATCATTGTGTCGTCTGTACGCTCGGTATGGCGGCGCTTGCCGGAGAATAAAAGGAAATCGGATCCTTCATTAAGAAACGAGCCTTGTGAAAAAAATTCCGCAAGGCTCGTCTGATTTTTCTTAAAAGAAAAATCTTAACCGATGACACTCCGATCGAGTTCCTTCCAATACAACGCTTTTCTTTCGATATATTCGGAAATCAGATAGAACAAGAGACCCATCACACTCAACAAAATCACTGCATTCAGGATCATTTTGATATCATAAGTTTCGCTGCCGAGCGTCAACAAATATCCCAAGCCGGCTTTTGCGCCGATCATCTCTCCGATCACGGCGCCGGTCATGGCTTGAGTCAAAGCCAGTTTCACTCCGGATAGCAGCATCTCCATGGAGTAAGGAAGCTCAATATGTCGAAAAACCTGCCAGCGGTTGGCTTTCAGCACCTTCATCAGATCATAGGCGTTTTTGTCGATGGAACGGATGGCGGTCACTTCATTTATCATGATCGGAAAAGAAACAACCAGAATCACCAACGCAGCTTTGGACTCGATGCCTAATCCCATCCAAAGAATGAATAAAGGTGCCAGTGAGATTTTCGGGGCGGTTTGCACGATGATCACAAACGGCATCACCATCTTTTCAATGAGCTTCACTTTTGCCATAATATATCCCAGCGCCAAACCGATCGCAGCCCCGATTACTGATCCGACTAAAATTTCTTTTAAGGTAACAGCGATATGTTTCCATACTCCTCCTGAGGTAAACAGAGTGATCAGAGAAACGAGCAGATCATAAGGTTTGGGCAGCAGATAATTCGGCACATTGAATATCCTGATGTACAGTTCCCAGAGGATCAAAACGATCGGGAGAACCGCCAAAGGAAGGATGATTTTCCGATGTTTGCGATAAAACATGCCCGCTCTCATTTGATTAATTTAAGACCAATAAATCTTTGGCATCGAAAGATTCTTTGATTGTTCCGTATTCTTTGGAACTATCAATCAAAGCCTGCCATTTTTTCACATCGGAAGCGCCGATTCCGTGCTCTTTGGTATAGTCGCTCTGCCATAAGGTCGGGATAAATACTTCGTTGATGATTTTGATCACAACATCCCGTTTTTCAGCGAAAGTAGGTGCCATCTTTTCAATGGAATAATCTACGGCTTCTTCCACATGTCCGTCAATCACATATTCAATCCCTTTGATCAGCGCTTTATTGAACCCCTGTACGATTTCGGGCTTTTCGTTAACAAGCTTTTCACCCGCGACAAGAACATTTCCAAAAGAAGGCAGGAATTGATCACAAGGGATTTCGGCGGCGGGAAAACCGGCATAATTCAATTCGATGGTTCTGAGTTTCGAGAAGACAATGGCATCTACCTGACCTTCCGTCAAGGCGTTCAAAATGGCGCCGGTACCGACGATTTCAACTTGAACGTCATCGATTGACATTCCGACGCTCTTCATGGCTGCTTCCAATTGGAAATAATTAGCGCTGCCAAGACTGGTAACGGCTACCTTCTTCCCTTTCAGGTCTGCCGGGGTTTTAATACCGGAATTCGAATTGAAGATAATGGCACCCAGCCCTTGTTGATAGGTAGTGTTAACAACTTTAATTGGAATTCCTTGCGCTCTCGCTGCGACGACAGCATCGGCATTCGGGAAGCCGAATTCCACGTTTCCGGAAGCGACATTTTTTACGATATCTGCCGCTGCGGCGTAATAAAATTCGACATTCAATCCGTTTTCAGCGAAAAATCCTTTTTCCTGCGCGATATACAACGGAGCATAGTAAGGGACGGCCGAACCGTCAATTTGGATTGCGACGGTTGTCAGCTCGGATGCTTTCGAACTCTTTTCAGTCGGTTCCTCCGCCGTGGTTGCGGCCGCTTCGGAAGTTTCGGTCGGAACGGCTTCTTCCGCTTTTGTCGGCTCAGACGGTGCGGTTTCGGCAATTTCGGTCGGTTCCGCCGCTTGTTCCGTTACCGTACTTTTTTCAACCGCCGGCGTTGCTGACGGAGTCGTACCGCTGCAACCCGTAAGAGTTGCAAGAACCACAAAAACACAGACTATAAATAATATTTTTTTACTCATAAATTCTCCTTTATTTATTTCCTGCCAAATAACACTCATTCAGATAGTAAGCTCCCAACAGAGCTGTCATACACATTTCCTTTTGTGAAGGTTGATTTTCCACCAGCCATTGATCGGTAATCCGATTGCAATGAACGGAACAAATACTGCCGGCATAAACATGATATAGCGAAGATAAAGTGAAGATTGTTTCCGCTTCCATCTCGAGATTTATGATATTCAGATCGATATATTTTTGCAGCGCTGCTTTTTCATCGTAATTTGTTTCAAACGGTGTGCTTCTTCCCTGACCGTGGTAAAAAGAACCGACCGATCCACAAATTCCCATTGTGAACGGCTGATTTCTTTCCATACAGGCTTTTTTCAATGATTCGATCACCTCAAACGATGCAACCGCCGGATATTCTTTGGGGGCATAAAACTCAGAGGCACCCCCCAAACGCATCGCAGCGGTGTTGATAATCATCGATCCGCAAGGGATTTGCTTGTCAATCGCGCCGGTTCCGCCGATTCGGATCAGCCCCTTTGCGCCTAAAGCGATCAATTGAATCACCGCTATTTCGGTGGAAGGCGCACCGATACCCGTGGAACAAACAGAAATCTTTAGACCGCGAAAAAAACCCGTTCCGACGGTAAACTCTCTGTTTTTTGAGACGATTTTGAAATCATCACACAATTCTGAAAAATAACCGACACGGTCCGGGTCTCCAGGCAATAAGACTATCTTGCCGATTTCATCGCTTCCGCAGGAAATATGAGGCATTTTCCCTTCAACCAACGGTTGTGATGCTGATGTATATTCCATAAGTTTTTGCATTCCTATTCTTTGGATTCATGCCAATAAAGTGCTTTATTTTCGAAAATATGGATGATTTCGTAAGTAACGATTCCCAGGATAATTGTTAAGACAATTCCAGCCAACAACATGGAAACCTCATAGGTTGAGGAAGCGTACGTGAGAATATAGCCGAGCCCTTGCTTTCCGGACATCCATTCCGCTACGATCGCACCAATGACCGCCTGAACAATCCCGATCTTAAAACTGGAAAATAGGCTCGGTAAGGAATATTGGATCTCAACCAATGAAAAAACCTGCCATTTGGTGGCTTTTAAGACTTTCATTAAATTTCGGACATCTGTTGGGATGGATTCCAGCCCCAGCATCATCCCGGATAAAACCGGAAAGACCACCATGGTAATAATCAGGATAATTTTAGAAACCACGCCGATCCCGAACCAAACGACAAAAAGCGGGACCAGCGCGATTTTCGGGGCGGTCTGAAGGAAGATCAGGTATGGCATCAGCGCGGTTTTGACCGGTTCGACTTTGGTGAACAGATAGCCGAAAGCCATCCCAATCAGACTTCCGATGATAAAACCGAGGATCACCTCATAAGTTGTTGCCCAAAGGTGAGGCCAGACCGTTCCAGTGCGAAATAAATCCACAAAACTTACCCAGACTTTATCAGGGCTGGGCAAAATATATTCAGGGACATCATTCAATCTGACATAAAGATGCCATGCGAGAATGAATACCCCAATTGAAAATGCATATTCTCCCGCACCTTTGAGAATTTTTAACAGTTTATTCTCTTTCTTCATCCGATAATTCCTCTTAAATAACCGGTATATTCACTGAATTTCGGATTGTTCCGGGTTTGGGAATTTCTAGGCCGCGCTAAATCGATTGGGACAATTTCTTTGATCGTTCCGGGACGGGTAGACATAACGACTACTCGATCGGCGAGGAACACCGCTTCTCCGATGCTGTGCGTCACAAAAACAATCGTCTTTTTTGTTTGTGTCCAAATATTTAATAATTCTTCGTTCATATGATCGCGCGTGATCGCATCCAAAGCGCCGAATGGCTCATCCATCAACAAAAGCGGTGCATCATAGGAGAGCGCTCGGACGATCGAAACCCGTTGTTTCATGCCGCCGGATAATTCTCGCGGCAAAGCTGTTTTAAATTCCGTCAGACCTGCCAATTCCAATAACGCATCCAGCCGTTCTTCATTTTCTTTCGTCTGTTTCTTTTGAATCACCAGCGGAAATTCGGCGTTTTCGCGAACATTCTTCCAAGGAAGCAGAACCGAATCCTGAAATACAAAACCCAAACGGTTTTCCTTATCAAGGTATTCGATTTCGCCGCGGGTCGGCTTTTCCAATCCGCCGATGACTTTTAACAGAGTGGATTTGCCGCAGCCGGAAGGACCGATAATCGAGAGAAATTCACCGTTTTTGATTTCAAGATTAATATCCTTCAGCGCGACCGTATCCTCTTTCAAAAGGTTGCTGTATATTTTGTCCAAATGTTTGATATTGACCGTATTTGTGACTTCCATTGTTTCCTACCCGATCCCTGTTGATATTTGTTTCGCACTTTCTTTCAGACTTTGAATCATCGGCTCCGCATCTTGCAAACTTGCTTTGGTACTCAAAAAAGCCAGCGCGGCGATCACTTTTCCGTTGATATCAAAGATCGGGCATGCGTACCCTTTCATTCCCAATTGCAACTCTTCATCGATACAGGCATACCCGTTTTCCTTTACCCGATCCATCTCCGCACATAATGCATCCCAATTTGTTTTTGTGTAAGGCGTAGGGGCTTGTTCATGAACGGATTCATAAATGGAACGGACCTTTTCCCGATCCATGAAAGCGCAAAAAACTCTGCCGGCTGAAGTGGAAAATAAAGGAAGTTCTCTGCCGATCTTCACCAGAAACAGATTTGAATCTTCTTTTTCGATGCAGGTGATGTTCATAATATAGGTATTTTCCATCACGCAGAGTACGGTCGTCTTATCGATCGATTTGGAAAGTTTCTTCATGACAGGTTTGGCAACTGTAATCAATGTATTTCTTTCGTTCAGATTCGCACATAAAGAAAAAATTTTATAACCGATTCGATATTTTTTGGTGTCCAGATCCTGAACAATCATTTTGTTCTCTTTCAGGCTGGTAAGGATCCGATGCGTTGTACTGGGAGCTAAATTAATTTTCTCGGACAATTCAAGAACGGACATCCCATCCAGTTGATAACTCAAAATAGTTAGAATTTGACAAGCGCGATCGATTAATTGCATCTTTGATTCCTTGCATTCCGTATAGCGGAATAAGATTTCTTATTATGGAATGTCAAGAGGTATTGTACTGATTCATTGGGAATTTGTCAATCGAATGACGCACTGAAGTTTTCTGTTGTTATTAGACCTTTTCAAAATGATTTCTTATTGCATACATGTTTCAGGGTATAATAAGTTCGTTGTTCGGGGCATAGCGCAGCCCGGCTAGCGCGCTTGCATGGGGTGCAAGAGGCCCTGGGTTCAAATCCCAGTGCCCCGACAGATCAAAAAGACCACAGAAGATTTTTTCTGTGGTCTTTTTGATATTGACAATCCTGCTGAAATCCTCTATATTTGTAGAACATCAAAATAGAAAATAATTTCTATTATTTAACCTGAAGCCAAAGGAACTGAACCATGACGCGGATTTTGTTTATTCTTGATGGGAGCAACTTTCTGTTTGGTGAGAATGATGCAGACCCGGTACAAATCCTTTCCGATATTCGGAACGGCGTGTTTGCCCTGCCTTTTCGAAGCGATCCGGTGAAGTGTGTGGAAATTGAAGGCTGGGTGGTGGTCGGGTTGCGCAGCCGCCAATCCATGATCGGATATCTGACGCAACAAGAAATCAACGTGCTGGAACTTCTGATTCAAGGAAAAACGGTAAACCAGATCGCAGTCGCTTTGACGCTGAGTCCCGAGACGATTAAATATCACATTGAAGGTGCAAAAATTCGAATGCAAGTTGAAACAAGAAACGAATTGATTGCCCTTTATTGTCGTGAAAAGGAGAACATTCAAAATACTCAATTCCCCCTCGAGTTAAGAAAAACTTAAGTTTCAAAAAGAAACGAATCACAGCGCGTTGGATATAATGAAGTCAAAGGAGAGACGGATTTTGGACCTTTTTCCCACTGAACAAAACAATAAAACCAATCTTTTTAAGGGAACGAAAACCCCTCAATATTCGTATAGAAATTGGAGGGAATTATGAGAAGAAAGAATTGGATGGGGGTTTACTCCCTTTTGTTGATCGTTATTTTATCGATTTTTTCAGGCGCTGCCAATCCAATTTTGCAACCGGCTGCGACCGCGGTCTGTTATGATCTGGCGGGAATTCAACGAAATGATATGAATTCGGTTGACACGGATCTTTGCTATGACGCGGAGCAGAATCCGATGGGGTATACCTTTTTCGATTATAAGGGGTTTTTGATGACAGCATCATCATCCCCTCAAGTCAACGGGAAAGTCACAGTTTCTCCGCAAACGACTCCCCAAGCTCCGAATTCGAAAATCGACGGTTCCTCTATAAAGAATTTTGAATTGGTCCTTAAAGAAAAAGATGTGACCGAGACATCATCCGCGGATGCCAAGGCTTCACCGAAGGTTGATAACGGTCCGGAAGAGAAGCCGACCGTCACGCAGAATGTTCCGGTCGGAGCTGACGCTGATATAGACGAGATGCCGGCGGATGCTAAGAAACAAGAAATAACTGTTGGAAACGCGGCAATTCCGGGTGTTGAAGAAATTGAAACCGAAGAATCCACTGATCTCATTCAAAAGATGGATCAGCAGAAAGAGGAAATACCGGCAGAAGAATTGACTGGTGAGTCAGAAGAGGAAGCACCGGCAGAAGAACTGACCGGTGAGTCAGAAGAGGAAATACCGGCAGAAGAATTGACTGGTGAGTCAGAAGAGGAAGCACTGACTGAAGAATTGACCGGTGAGTCAGAAGAGGAAATACCGGCAGAAGAACTGACCGGTGAGTCAGAAGAGGAAACACCGGCAGAAGAACTGACTGGTGAGTCAGAAGAGGAAACACCGACAGAAGAACTGGCCGATGAGTCGGAATTGGAGTCTCCGGCCGGAGCTTCTCGGATGATGATGATGTCGGTTCCGATGATCGGTACCATTAACGGCATCAGCGGTGTCCATCCGGCTCAGGGAGAAATATATAAAACCAATGAAGTGACATTTATTTGGGAAGTGGATTCCGCCGGTGTCGATACCGTGGAAACCGCTTTTAAGCTCTATTTAGACGGTGTCGGTCACGATGTGACACCTTCTTGCGGCGTGACGATTTGTCAGGTTACCGAGACGGTCGCGACGGGAAATCACAGTTGGTACGTAACGGCAAAAGCCGGAACGCTCAGCGTATCCTCATCGACAATCGCATTTTCGGTAAATCCTGCCACGTCCGCTCCCTCGAAACCGACTTTAATAAGCCCGACGGGGGAAGTTCGAAGCCTGACTTTAATCATGAGCTGGCTGCCGGTTAA
>Ga0116171_10004474_pt1 | contig 12567 bp, 7 predicted proteins | sample AD_JPNHW2_MetaG_FD_89798 | JGI IMG/M metagenome (GOLD analysis project Ga0116171, IMG submission 89798) | Active sludge microbial communities of municipal wastewater-treating anaerobic digesters from Japan - AD_JPNHW2_MetaG | ecosystem: Engineered > Bioreactor > Anaerobic > Digestate | place...
GATGCGTGGCCACCGCCATGTCGCAGGTTATGTATTATTACCGGTATCCGCTTACCGGACAGGGCACTCACGGAGGAATAAATTTTGGCACTACAACCTATGAATGGGAAAATATGCTCGATGAATTAAGCAATTATAACGAACCCGTTGCAAAGCTTATGTATCACTGCGGTAAAGCCGTTGATATGAGTTATGCCGCCGATGGATCGGGAGCACAAACTTATGACTCTCCCGATGCCCTGGTAGATTATTTCAAATACGATGGTGCTTGTACTTATTCTAATAAATCTGGATATACTGCTTCAGCATGGACTAATCTGCTAAAAGCCAACATCGACGCCAAACATCCAATGATATATTCCGGATCGGAAGATTACTGGTCAGGAGGACATGCATGGAACTGCGACGGATACGATGCCAGTGATAATTTTCACATGAACTGGGGATGGGGCGGCTACGCAAACGGGTACTATGCTGCCAGCAACCTGGTTGCAGGAGGCAGCACTTTCAACAGCAATCAGGCTGTGGTCAGAAATATTTACCCTCCGGCAGCAAGTTATCCTTACAATTGTGCGGGCACCAAATCAATTACCGGAATTACAGGCACTGTGGAAGACGGCAGCGGTCCAAGCGACTATACGAATAACAAAGATTGTTTATGGCTGATCGCTCCAACCGAAGCAGTAAGCAAGATCACACTCAGCTTCATTAATTTTGCAACTGAGGCTACCAATGATGTGGTGACTGTTTATGATGGCAACTCTACTTCTGCACCCGTTTTGGGAACTTATTCAGGAAACACACTCCCTGCCAATGTTTCATCATCAGGGCCACAGATGCTTGTGCGTTTTCAGACAAATGGCAACACGACAAATACGGGATGGAGGGCTACCTACAGAAGTAACTTCCCTGTATATTGCAGCGGAATAAGCACCCTGACTGCATCAAGCGGAACAATTGCCGACGGCAGCGGTGCAGATAATTATACCTATAGCCACCTTTGCAGATGGAGCATCGCACCTCCCAACGCGGCTTCTATTACCCTTGATTTTACAGCATTCCATTTAGCAGACAATGACTTTCTGAAGATCATTGATCAAAATACCACAACGGTAATGAACGAATATACCGGAACGACGGTGCCTGCGATCAAAACCTACAACGTAAGCAAGGTTTTAGTCATGTTTAAATCCGACGCTTATCTGAATTCCGAGGGATTCAGCCTTAATTACACGTCATCAACTCAATTGGGACTTGAAGAAAACGGCAAGCTCAGCAGGATGAATATATTCCCCAACCCGGCAAAAAATCTGCTGAATGTTCAATTCACCCTTGTTGAACCGGAAAACCTACACGTTGAACTTTGCTCGATGACAGGCCTTGTTGTTTATAAAGAAGAACAAAACAATTTTAACGGAAATTACCATACAGCCATTAATACTTCCGGCCTCAGCCAGGGAGTGTATCTGCTTAGAATCATAGGCGATACACAATCTGTATGCAAAAAAGTTATTATTGAATAATAAATAATCTTTTATGCGAAAAAAAATAACTGTACTGCTTCTATTAATATTATTCCATTACAGCGCTTTTTCAAAAAAAGTAACCGAGCAGCAGGCGATGCTGGTAGGTAAGAATTTTTATTTTGAACGTTTAAATCTCATTTCCCCTGCAGAATATAAGGATATCGAAATAGAAAGTACCCTGTCAAAGAATTTTGAAACCCAAATTTTATATTACATCGTTAACTTCAAAAACAAAGGATTTGTCATTGTTTCCGGTAACGACATCGTTCAGCCGGTGCTTTGTTATGTCTTCGACAGCAAATACGACGAGCTGAACCAGCCGCCGGCATTTGTCAAATGGATGCAGGATTACGAAAAACAGATCATTTATGCCCTGAAAAACAATATGGCGCCGTTATCTTCCACTTCGGATGAATGGGAACGCTTACTTTCATCAACACCGGAACAGCTGAAACAGTATAAAGTCACAAAAGCCATCACCCCATTGCTAAAGACAACATGGGACCAGGGCAAATATTACAATAATTCTTGTCCTCTTGCAACAGGTGGACCCGACGGGCGTGCATGGGCAGGCTGCGTACCTACGGCCATGGGGCAAATAATGAATTATTACCGGCATCCGATCACCGGAACTGGATCATATACCTATAACGACACGGTTGGTGCATCGGTTTACAATTCTTTGTCAGCAGACTTTGCCAATACAATTTATCAGTGGAACCTGATGCCCTTAAAGGTTACCGAGCGACAAAATGATTCTGCTGTTGCAAAACTGCTCTATCATCTCGGGGTTTCCGTTGACCTGAATTACGAGCCCGATGGGTCAGGGATGTATAACCACAAAGCAGCCTGGGCATTACGAACTTATTTTCATTATTCGCCCGATTGTGAATATGTTTTCAGGGACACGGCAACTCATACCGACTGGAAACAACTGATATTAGATCATCTTGATGCGAAGAAGCCTTTGTATTATGCCGGATGGGCCGATACGATCAATGTTTCAGGACATGCATTTGTCTGCGACGGCTATCAGGACACCAGTTACTTTCATTTCAACTGGGGCTGGAACGGTGAAGCCGACGGATATTTTCTGCTCGACCAACTGACACCAGGTGCTGATTTTACGCTAGACCATGAACTCATCATTAACTTTTATCCCGATACCACATCAGCCTATTACACCCCTTGTAACGGCACTACCACGCTAACCAAAACCAAAGGCACTTTCACTGACGGAAGCGGCCCCCTGTTTAATTATCAGGACAACGCCGACTGCCTCTGGATAATTGAACCTGCCGACTCCATTGCTAACATCAAGCTGAACTTTCTGGAATTTAACACTGAACAGGATTCCGACCTCGTCATAGTATATAGCGGCAACAACACTTCCGGACCTGTACTGGGGACTTTTTCAGGAACCTCTCTGCCATCGCAGATTACTACCACAGCAAAAGCAATGTGTGTTCGTTTTATTTCAAATAACAGCGTTACTTCCTCCGGCTTTCTAGCCTCTTACACCTGCACTCTACCGGTATATTGCACCGTTTCTATTGTTGACTTAACCGCCGCTTCAGGAAACTTTGAGGATGGCAGCGGCACCTACCTGTATCACCCAAACCAGTTTTGCCGTTGGCGTATCAAGCCTACGGGAGCTACGGCTATCAGGCTGCACTTCAATACATTTGACATCACCCCCGGAGATTATGTCCGGATTTCTGATATCACCACTAATACCGTTCTTGCCGAACTGACCGGCCATGTTATTCCTGATGATGTTGTCTGTAATTCCGGACAGATGCTTGTACTTTTCAAATCATATGATGCTGAACTCGCACAGGGCTTTTCAGCTTCATACTATAACTCCAGCAGCATTGAAGAAATAACACCTCTTGGAATTACATTATCCCCGAATCCAGCCAAAGATCATCTGACCATCAATTTTCAGAACGCTCAACAAGGGACATATAAGATCGGGATTTACTCCATTGAAGGCAAACAACTCTATGAAAATAATTTTAAATTGTCGCCCGGTCAATACAGTTTTGAGCAGGATATATCTTTTCTTAATTCAGGATTGTATTTTTTCAGATTATCTGCCAACAGTCAAACAATCGTTAAAAAAATTATTATTGAATAAGCCCATTTTTATGAATAATTTCGAAAAAAAAATCACCTACTTCTTCTTTTCATTTCTCATGATATCCGGGGCTTTTGCTGAAAAAACCGACGTAAAAACAGCTCAGGCTCTCGCAACAAATTTTTATTATGAAAAAAGCCTTCTTTCAGGCTATGATCTTAAACAACCGGCCGAACTGTCACTGACTTACACACAACTCAGTGATAACGAAGAGATCTATTATGTATTCTCATCGGGCAACGGCTATATTATTGTTGCCGCTGATGATGCTGTATACCCTGTCCTGGCATATTCTTTTGAAAAAAATTATTCCACAAAAAATATGCCCCCTGAATTCAGCTCCTGGATGAGCACTTACGAAGATCAGATCGTTCACATCCGCAAAAACAAGATCATGGCCGATCATCGTATTACTGAGACATGGAGGAACTATACAAGTGATTTTAACCCGGCAACCTACCTGAAAAGTAATACAAAATCGGTAGCCCCCTTACTGATATCAACCTGGGATCAGGGCACTTATTACAATTATTTATGCCCGGCAGATCCTGCGGGCGCCGGTGGCCATGTTTACACCGGGTGCGTTGCTACCGCCATGGCACAAGTCATGTATTATTACCGTTATCCTATGGTTGGTAGCGGCACGCATAGTTATTATTCAGACTATGGCACCCTGTCGGCCAATTTTGGCGCTACTACATACAACTGGAACGAGATGCAGAATGAAATCGGAGGAAAATATAATTACAGCATGGCATTGATACAACTTCATTGCGGCATTGCTATCAATATGAATTACAGCCCGGATGGCTCGGGCGCACAAATGTGGAATGATGTCGAGGCCATGAAATCCCATTTTGGCTACTCCAGTTCAACTCAACTGGTTTATAAAGATGATCATCCAACTGACTGGGCCGATCTGATAAGATCCGACCTGGATAACAAAAGGCCTGTTCAATATGCCGGATACGGCGAGGGCGGACATGCTTTCGTATGCGACGGTTATCAGGGCACCGATTTCTTTCACTTCAACTGGGGATGGGGCGGAGCCTACGACGGATATTTTTATTTGGACAACCTCAATCCAGGATATACTTTTAACTACGACCAGCAGGCGATTATAAACTCATACCCTGCGACGGACTTTCCTATACATTGTGACGGACTGAAGACAATTACAAGTACCTATGGAACTATTGAAGACGGAAGCAGCCCCAAATATGATTATCAGATCAACAAAGATTGTATGTGGCTGATAGCCCCCACCGATCCCATAGATAATATTCGGATTTCCTTTGACAGGTTAAATACCGAAAATATTAATGATTATGTGACAATCTATGACGGCGAAACTACCAACGCCCCAGTGTTAGGAGTTTTTTCCGGAAATACTATACCTGCGGACATAATTTCCACTGGAAATAAAGCTCTTGTCCGTTTCACTACCAACGGCTCCAACGTGGCCGACGGATGGCTGCTTACTTATAATGCCAAACTCACTAAATTCTGTAGTGGGCTAACTGAATTAACCGCCCCTTCCGGAATAATCTCTGACGGAAGCGGATCATTTAATTATAACAACAGTGCCCTTTGCCATTGGCGGATAAGCCCGCCTGATGCAGGTTCCATAACAATAACATTCAATAATATGGATCTGGCTGCAGATAATGATTTTATTAAAATCTATGATGATATTACCGACACAGAAATCATGACCTTACATTCAGGGAATATGCCACAGACGTTCACGGCTTACACCGGACAAGTATTGTTGCTCTTTCTTACCAACGCTCTGGAGAATGCCGCAGGATGGGAACTATCCTATAGTTCCGCTCCGCTTTCTGTTGAAGAAAACAATAATGCTTTCGTGAGTATTTCACCAAATCCGGCTTCTGACAAGGTAAACATACTGGCTTCAGTCGCCGAATCGACATCTTTGAATCTTGATATATATAATAATATCGGCAGTATAGTATTCTCAAAACAGGTTTCAGCCGAAAATGGTCTGCTTGAAGAAACTATTAATATTAGTCATTTATCTAAAGGGCTTTACTTCCTGAAACTGTCCTCCGAAAAATTCAATCATACCCAGAAACTGATTATCCGCTGATCATCCTCATTTTGTTAATAAGCGTGTTGATTTTTAAAGGTCAACAATATTAAGCATTACAGCAAAATTCATAATTTTGTATTATGAGCAATACGATCGGAGAATTATTCAAGCTTACTATCTTTGGTGATTCCCATGGAACAGCAATAGGCGGGATTATTGACGGTTGTATGCCCGGCCTGAAAATTGACCGGAAAAAAATTGCGCTTGACTTGCATCGCCGGCAGGGAGGTGATGATTTTTTTTCGACAGCACGTGCCGAAAAAGATTCTTTTGAGTTTTTATCCGGGATCCTTAACAACAAAACAACAGGCGGACCGATAGGATTCATTATCCCGAACTGTGATAAAAAATCTGAAGATTACGATGATCTTAATAGTATTTTCAGGCCTTCGCATGCCGATTTTACTTATTTTGCCAAGTACGGTACATCTGAAAGCGCCGGAAAGCTTCACGCCTCGGCCAGGATCTTCGCGCCGCTTGTGCTTGCCGGAGCAATCGCAAAGCAAATTCTTGTTAAATCAAATATCTCAATCACAGCTTTTGTGAAACAAATCGGAACAATTTCATTAAACAAGGTATATACAGAAATTGATACAAATACAATAGAAGAAAGCCCGGTGCGTTGTCCTGACAAGGAAACAACAAAGAAAATGATTGCCTACCTCGAAAAAGTTAAGAAAAGCGGCGACAGTTCAGGTGGTATTGTTACTTGTGTCATTAAAGGCTGTCCGCCCGGTTTGGGAGACCCTGTTTTCGGGAAACTGCAGGCAAGCTTAGCCCAGGCAATGTTATCAATAAATGCCGTCAAGGGCTTTGAATACGGGAGTGGATTTTCATCGGCCGTCATGACAGGAAGTGAACATAATGATCTTTTTATCATCAGGCAAAACCGCCTGAGAACAGCGACTAATAATTCGGGAGGTATCCAGGGCGGAATCAGCAATGGAGAAGATATTTATTTTAATGTGGCTTTCAAACCAGCTCCCAGCATCAGAAAAAAACAAAAAACTATTGATCGTAATGCCAATACTATCGAATTTTCTTCAGCCGGACGGCATGATGTTTGTTATGTCCCACGGGCAGTTCCCATTGTTGAAGCCATGTCGGCACTTGTTTTAACCGATAGTTTTTTTAAGTATAAAGCGTATGCTGAAAAACTTTAAAATATTAATTTCCCTTTTGGCATTCATTATACCGGCTGTATTTTCTTATGCACAGGAGGACACGCTGTGCCCGGAACTGGTTGACAAAAAAGCAAAAAAACTTTATTCTGAAGCATTGGAAAACTTTAAAGACCGCCGTTTTCTTGATGCTACCAAACTGTTTAAGGAAGTGCTTACCTATGAACCTTATTGCGGGCAATGTTACTTTTTTCTCGGAATGATAAACTTTAAAAAAGCCGATTACAACCTTAAAGCAGCCCAAACTTATTTTGAAAAATCTGTTGAGATCTGTCCCGATTTTGATATTTATGTTTATTATTATCTGGGCGCTATCTATTATGGTGCCGAAAAATGGGATTTAGCCGAAAAAGTGTTGGCTACTTTTCTCAAAGACCCGGAGAAAATTGAAAATGATGCGGAACAGAATGACGCAAATGCCATGTACAAATGGGCCAAGTTCTACAGTAAAGCATACAGCAATCCGGTTCCGTTCAACCCAAAATATATCAAAGGTGTTTCTTCTTCTTCCGACGAGTACATCCCTTCCATTTCTCCTGATGGTGAGTATATGTTCTATGCCAGAGTAATTGAACTACCTCCTAATAAAAGCGACCTGATACCGAAGCCGTCATATAAAGAAAAATTTTATTATAGTGAAAAAAAGAATGGAGAGTTCGACAACGGCAAGGAAATGCCCTACCCGTTTAATATGAACGCAAATGAAGGTGGATGTTCGGTTACAATAGATAATAACGAATTGTATTATACTGTTTGCAAAGACAAAGGCCTATATCTGAATTGCGATATTTACCATACACGAAAAGATGAAAATGGCATGTGGATGGATATTGAACCCGTTGAAAACGTAAATAATCCAGACACATGGGAAAGTATGCCGAGTATATCATCGGACGGAAAAATACTTTACTTTATTAGCGACAGGCCAGGTGGTGTGGGCGGATACGATATCTACCGTGCAAAAAAAGACAACAACGGTGCTTGGGGTTTACCTGAAAACATAGGGACACAGATCAACACAAAAAGCAATGAGAAAACCCCTTTTCTGCATACCGACAGCCAGACATTATATTTTTCATCCGATTCTCCCGAACTGATGGGGCTCGGAAGTTATGACATTTATTATTCACGCGTTCAGGCCGATGGCAGCTGGAAAAAGCCTACCAACCTAGGTTACCCGATAAACTCTGATGCCGATGATGCAGGATTTTTCGTAAGTCTTGACGGTAAAACAGCTTACTTTTCCTCAAATAAACTGAAAGGTGCCGGTGGATGGGATGTTTATGAATTCGAGCTTTACAAAGATGCCCGTCCCGAAGAAATGAAACTTGTAAAAGGCGATGTTAAGGACGAAACAACTGACAAGCCGGTTAATGCGCGGATAGAGATCAAAAACGTGGAAACTAAAAAAATCACGCAGATTCCAGTAGATACTGTTTCGGGAAAATACGTGATCGCTGTTAATACAAAAAATAATTTTGTTCTAACTGTTAAAAAAGATGATTACGCTTATGAATCCAGGCTGATTCCTGCTGAAGACACCTTAAAACCGGAGCCAATGTACGAGGTTAATTTTGAAATCAGGCCTATCGCCGTCGGGCAATCTTATAAACTCAACGATATCTATTTTGAATCAAATTCTTTTGAACTGAATCATGAATCCGAAGCGGTCCTTGATGGGTTTATTGAATTCCTGACTGAAAACCCAAAGATCAAAACAGCGATTCAGGGGCATACCGACAATATTGGCAAGGATGAGGATAATATGATATTGTCTGATAACCGTTCAAAATCCGTTTACAATTATCTTACTGAACACGGTATAAAATCTTCCCGGCTTTCGTACAAAGGTTTTGGCGAAACAAAACCCATTGCGACTAACGATACAGAAGAAGGCAGAGCAAAAAACCGCCGAACCGAATTTGTAATACTTGAAAAATGATTAAAAATTTGTTACCTTTATACTTGATTTATTATTAATGTTAAATACTTAAAATTATGAAAAAACCGATCATCCTATTCTTCATTTGCTTTTTTACAGCAATGATTACATTTGGGCAAGGTAATTTCCCGATCAATTACAACCAGGATGCTCATTACCCAAAAGGCGACACAGCGCTTATGCTTTACTTCTTCAAAAATGTTAAGTATACCGATGATGCTGTAAAAAACAATGTAAACGGAACGGCCATATTCAGTTTTACTGTTATGCCCGACAGCACCGTTTCCGAAATTGTTCCGTTAAGCAATATCGGCTATGGTCTCGAAACCCAGATTGCCGATCTTATTAAAAAACTGCGTTATGCGCCGGCAATAATCAACGGGGCCTTTTACCCCTCGACTTTGATTATAAATATCAGAATCAATGCTGAGGACAACAAAGCCGTGCTTATAGAAAAATAATAAAAATGAACAGGTTTTGTGTAACGCTTTCATTGTTTTTTGTTTTACTTTCTGATTTGTATGCACAAGACACGGTAAAAAATTCCGAATCATTATATTATTTTATAACGGTCGCCCGTGCTTATAATCTGGCCGTTAAAGGTTATGAAAAACAAGATCCGAAATTGCTTTCTGATGCTGCCGGACTGCTTGCTCAAAACCCCATCAAAGGAAAACTCCCTGCAAAAATTACAGATCAGCCGGACACCACCGTTTATTTTTCAGATAAAAAAATTGAATTAAGTCCGGAAAAGCTTCTTGATGACGCCATAAAAATGGCTACGGATGAAACCACCGCACAACAACTGAAAAAGCAACTGCAGGAATTAGAAACCGGAAACTATAAAGATCGTGGCAGACAATACAGCCCGTATGTTCAGGAATATATCCTCAAACCCCTTACCGACATTACGCTTAAAACCACGTTCATAGAAAAAGAAATAGCGGAGGTTTTTGTGGTGAATTATAACGGCTCTGCCCTTGACCTGAAAGTTTATGATGTTTCCGGAAAGATTCTTGCTTCCGATCCCGATAAAATTGTAAATTGCTATGTTGCATTTACACCGCTGCAAACTTCTGACTTCAAAATTGAAATAAAAAACAAAAGCAGGCAAAAGATACAATGCCTGCTGATGACCAATTAGCAAAGAATGCAGCGGAGATTGTTATACCTGTTTTTAAGCCTGCTTCTTGCACACACCTATAATTACGGGCAGTCAAAAAGTACTGGCACTACAGGATTTGAAATTTCGGAAAATTTCCGCTCAAAAGCCATTGAATCAGGGGAAAAAAAACAATTACTTCTTTCGCTGAATTATTATATGCAGGCCATAAATTGTATGGAAGCCATCAACAGTAAGCCTGACAAATCCTCCGAATACCTTTATAACCTGCATAATGAAGCTATTGCCGTGGCAGATACGATCTCGGCCAATTATACAAGCATCGATTACAACATTCTGATGTCGCGTTATGTTTTTCCACTTTATGAAAGTACTGTTTCCCTTTCATATCAGCTTTATGAAAAACTGAAAGATCCGGTATATATAAACCGAAGTCTCGAACTCTCGGAAAAACTACGCAACCTTATCATGCGCGAGTCGGTAAAAAATGCTGTTATTTCTGCCGTGTTGAAAAGAAACCCGGAACTGGCAGCCACTATTTTGAATCTCACCGCGCAGACTTTTGTTTTGCGGAATAAAATCGATAACGAAACACAGAAAAATAAAAATGACAATACACTCCAAAATAAGCTGAATGATTCGTTAATGAAAATTCAACTAAAAAATGATTCCATTATGTTTGCCTTGCGCAAAAACATCAACCAATACCTGCCTTACATTTTTACTTACGAAGTTGACATTAAGAAAATTCAGGCTGAAAATTCTGCCAACAACAGATGTCTCATCTATTACTTTTTTGGCGATAAAAACCTGTTTGCGTATTGTATTAACAAGGATTCTTATAAATTTATCAAGATCCAACCCGACTCTATCCCTGCACAGTCCGAACGCCTGTATCAAAGTTTGTATAAATCCGATTTTTCGGGTTTTGAGAACTCTTCGCATAAACTGTATGCGGCGCTTCTGAAGCCATTTGAAAGCATGTTTGAAAATTCAAAAACGCTCATCATTATACCGGATGGTCTGCTCAATTATTTACCTTTTGACTGTCTTCTTAATGATAATCCGACAGAAATAAAGAATTTTAAAACGGCCGCATACCTCATCAGGCGTTATAATATCCGAACTTTTTCATCATTAACAGCCTGTTCAAATTCATTACGCAATAAGGAAACAATAAAAAGTAAAGAAATTTCTTTTTTTTCTCCGTATTTCAATCAATCGCTCAAAGACAAGTATACTAAAGGTAAACATGCTGTAGACGACACCCTTTACCTTAGCATGAGCGAGCTCCGGTTTTCAAATCACCTGATTGAACAAATAAAAGAAAACTATAATGTAAAAGAGTTTTGCGAGGGAAAGGCATCAAAGAAAAATTTTATTACTGAATTATCCGCTCCCGGAATATTGCACCTGGCAAGCCATACGATTCTCAACGATACGGATTTAATGGCATCCTTCGTTGTATTTGCCCAGACAGCTAATGAAAGTCCCTATCTGGCTTTATCAGAAATGTATGGTTTGACTATCAAAAAAAACCTGCTGATACTTGGCAGCTGCGAAACAGGCTCGGGAATTTTCCGCAAAGGAACCGGAAATATAAGTATATCGCAGGCTTTTAATTTTGCCGGCTGCCACAATCTGATCTATACTTTATGGCAGGTAGACGATAAAGCGACCAACGAAATTTTTAAAAACTTTTACAATGAATTCCTGAAATCGGAAACAGCCGCCGATGCCTTGTATAAAGCCAAACTTCGTTTTCTGGACGAATGCAGCCCCAATGAAGCCAACCCGCTTTACTGGGCCGGCATTGTTTATAACGGCAATGAGATCAGTTTGCATAAACCGCACAATCTTTTTTATTCCGCCCTGATTGCTGGCGGGGGAATTATTCTGCTGAGCGTGATGTTTTTTATTTTCAGAAAAAATTCCGGGAAACGGAAACGCCGGAAAAACAAAGCTACCTAATAAAAGTTCCGTTCTCGTATTCTTCAAAAGCAATTTCCAATTCCGCATCTGTATTCATCACGATAGGTCCGCCCCATGCCACCGGCTCACCGATAGGCCGACCCGTCATCAATAAAAAGCGCAGGGTCTCATTATCGGTATGCAGCGCGAGGCTGCTGCCTTTTTCAAATAACAAAAGGCTGCGATTATCAGCATAAAAGTCTTTGGTGTTTTTTTCTTCCGTTTCTTTTTCGCAAAAAAAGCCGGCGCCCTCAAACACATATAAAAACACATTATGTTCTTCAGGTGTGGGCATAACAAATTCGGCATGAGCCGGAACGCTTATATCCATTAAAACAGGGCTCGTAATAATATCCCTCACCGGGCCGGATGCGCCGTTAAAGCTGCCGCAAACCACGCGTACACGGCAATTTGTATCGGTAACAATTTCCGGAATTTCGCTGCTTTTCACTTCCTGGTAACGGGGCCGCATCATTTTGTGTGAAGCAGGCAGGTTAGCCCACAACTGAAACCCGAGCAGGGTGCCATCGCCGCTCACCTGCGGCATTTCCTGGTGAATGATGCCGCTGCC
>Ga0116171_10004475_pt1 | contig 12566 bp, 8 predicted proteins | sample AD_JPNHW2_MetaG_FD_89798 | JGI IMG/M metagenome (GOLD analysis project Ga0116171, IMG submission 89798) | Active sludge microbial communities of municipal wastewater-treating anaerobic digesters from Japan - AD_JPNHW2_MetaG | ecosystem: Engineered > Bioreactor > Anaerobic > Digestate | place...
CAGACAGAGAATGAAGAATGCTGCTGAAAGAAGCGGCAGAAATATCGATGAGATCAAACTGATTGCTGTGACCAAGACTCATTCCCTGGAAATTGTGGAAGAAGCTCTGAAATTCGGAATTACAGCCATTGGAGAGAATAAGGTTCAGGAAGCAGAAACCAAGATACCTTTTCTCTCGAATCATCATATAGAATTTCATTTCATCGGGCATCTGCAATCGAATAAGATAGGCAAATTGATGAAACTTAAACCTACTCTCATCCATTCCATCGATTCATACCATTTGGCTGAAAGCTTGAATTCATACCTGGAAAAAGAAGAAAGCAAACAAGATATTTTGGTGGAAGTGAATATAACAGGTGAAGAATCCAAGAGCGGAATCCATCCTCAACAGGCGATCGACCTTGTGAAGAGCATTTCCGCACTTCCGCTTGTGCACATCAGGGGATTGATGACCATTGGATTGTTTGATCCTGATCCTGAAGTGACGCGTCCCTATTTCAAGCAAATCAGGCAATTGTTTGATAAAATCAAAGGATTGGATATTTCAAATGTTGACATGGAATATCTATCCATGGGAATGTCTGACGATTTTGAAATTGCCATTGAAGAAGGGTCAAACCTAATCCGAGTGGGTAGTGCCATCTTTGGACCCCGGCATTATGGCTAAGGAGAATTCTTGTTTAACATAGTAATTGTGATTGTCGTGTGCCTGATATCCTATCTGTTCGGATGCGTATCCACTTCGAGATTTGTTGCAAGAACTTATAGGAACCTGAAATTGGACAAGATCGGAACCGGTTTGGCAGATACTGAAAACATTTATACCAATGTTGATAAAATGCTTGGTATCCTGGTTGGAACCATCGATGTTGCCAAAATGTATGTATATCTGCTCATATTACGTTTTGTTCTCGACTTGATTGCGAAACCGTTGACACATACCATATACATGATGATATTTGCAGCGGTTGTACTGATTGGTCACTGTCTTCCTTTAACCCACAGATTACGTGGAGGTAGGGGCATTTTCACCTATATCGGGTTGGTGGGTTATTTTGCCTGGATGCCGGCTTTGATCAGCGGTCTCTTTGCATTGATCTTCATTTCATTCTTTAAGCAAATTCGTTTTGCTCAATATATGGTCGTTATTCTGCCTGCATTCATAAACTTGGGAATAAGACATTTTCTGCCATCACAAACTAATGATGTCTTAACATCGATAACTACCTTTCCTTTGGTGGTGATTGCCATCCTGATGGGTGTATTGAACATCCTGGTTTCCAAAAGATTAGGAGAAATATGATGCAAATCATTCCTGTAACAACGAAGCAGCTATTGAAGCAGTTTATTCTTTTGCCTTTTACGCTTTATAAGAACGATCCGAACTGGGTTGCACCCATGATTTCCGATCAGATGAAGTTCTTTGATCCCGAGAAGAATCCCTATTTTGAACATTCCGAAGTACAGTTGTTCTTGGCATTGAAAGACGGCAAGGTTGTGGGAAGAATTTCTGCTCATACGAATACCCAGCATAATAAATTTCATGAAGATAAGGTTGGCTTCTTTGGTTTCTTCGAATGCATCAATGATCAGGAAGTGGCAAACGCATTGCTGGATACCGCCAAGGATTGGAACCGAAAGCATGGCATGGATACACTCCGTGGTCCCATGAATCTTTCCACAAATGATGAATGCGGTCTGCTCATCGAAGGTTATGATACACCGCCTTATGTCATGATGACACATAATCCTCCTTATTACCTGGAATTGCTTGAAAAGGCAGGATTTGCAAAGGTAATGGATTTGAATGCCTGGTATACAGACACCCCTGATGTTCCTGAAAGACTGATCAAACTGGGAAAAATGATTGAGAAGAAGCAGAATTTCACGATTCGGACGCTCAATAAGAAAGACCTGAAGCGTGACATAAAGACGGTTTTTACGATTTACCAGAAAGCATGGGAAAGGAATTGGGGTTTTGTCCCCATGACCAAGAAGGAATTCGATCATACGGTGGCAACTTTATTACCAATCGTCGATACAGACCTGGTATTCATTGCAGAAGTGGATGGTCAGCCGGCAGGTTTTTCAGTAGCATTGCCTGACTATAATGTTATTTTACAGAAATTCAGAGGGAAGATCACTCCCGCAGGTATCTTCTGGCTGCTTTATTATACAAAGTTCTTTCCCAAGAAAATGGAGAGAGTCAGGGTCATAACCATGGGAGTTGTGAAAGAATACCAAAGCCGTGGTATTGATATCATGTTCTATTATCACTCGTTCCTGAATGGTCACAAGAAGGGATTGTACAAAGCTGAATACTCATGGGTATTGGAAACAAACACAATGATGAACCGGATCGCTGTTGACTTGATGGCTCGTGTTCACAAGAAATACAGGATCTTGGGCTGCCCTATATAATGAAGAAAAAGCTAATTGGTATTGATTATCTGACCTTTTTCCTGATTCTCTGGAATATGGCGTATGCCGCTGTAGGATGGAATCGGATCAATGCACCGCTTCCCCATATTGTAACCTACTTCAGCATTGGAGTGGGAATCATCTTCCTGATTTGGCTGGAAAGTGTGTACTCCATCCCATTGATACGGTTTATCAGGGATGCATACCCGATCTTTCTTTTCGGATACTTCTTCGAATCAACTTCACATGTGAATCATGTGATTTTCCAAAATTTCCTTGATCCGTGGTTTCAGAACATTGACCAGGTAATATTCAATTATCAACCTTCCCTGGTTTGGGGAATGATATATAAGGGCGCAGTGGTTCAGGAAATAATGCACTTTTCATACTTTTCCTATTATCTGATGATCGCAGGTATCCCAATTTATTTGTATCTGAAAAACAGGAAAGCGTTTCACGAGACAATCTTTGCGATCACATTCGTATTCTATTTCTGCTATTTCATTTATTCCTGGCTGCCTGTGGTGGGTGGAAGATATTTTCCTGAAGCAAAGCAAATATCCACTGTGTATCAGGATGGCATTTTCACCAGGATCATGGCATATATTTATACGGAATCTCCCCATATGGGTGGAGCATTCCCGAGTTCACACGTAGCCATTTCCGTTGTCATCACTTGGGCTGCCTTGCGCTATATGAAAAAGATTGGCTATATCCTGGTTCCCATCACTTTCCTGTTATGTCTTTCGACAGTTCATTGCCATTATCACTACTTTATTGATATACTCGCGGGATTATTCACCAGTCTGCTTCTATATCCCATCGCCATCCTATTATATCGGAAATGGCCTGTATCCATTACAGAAAACATGCCTTCTGCACAACCTGCGAAGAAATGAGGTTATCATGCGTTATCTATTTCTGTTTCTATCTCTTGCAATGACACTTACACTCTTTGCATTCCCCATCACGAGATTTGATTACCATACACCCGATCATAATCCTTCTCCCCTTGTCAGCGCCATGGGAGGGTTGAATCTTACGGATGTGACTGATTACTATCTTTCCTATGATAATCCTGCATTGCTTGCATTCAACAAGACCACTTCCGCTGCAGCATCCTTCTCCATGGAAAAGAATAGCAGTTATTCACCAATTCAACTGGTTCAATTGGCGAATCTTCTTCGGAATAACCAGTTTTCTGCCATCGTGATCAATAGCACCACTGGTGCCATGATGTATCAGGCTGTTGCCAATGTTCATGTGAATGAACCACTGAATGATGGAAGCGGATATTCAACCTATTTCGATTATGGGCTGCAGAATGTACAGATGTCATTCGGCGGAACATCCGGCAAAGAGCAGGTATTTGCAGGTGGCTTAACCGTGAAGTACCTTTATGGAAGGCTTGTTTACCTGACTCGAGATGATGTTGAAATGAACTTTCACGACTTTGTCGACGACAAGGTAAAAGGCTTCTCAACCGATCTGGGTTTTGCTTATAAGGGGCAGGCAACCAGGATTGGACTGGCGTTTTATGACCTTGTGAATGGTTTGTATTGGCAGACTGAAAGTAATAAGACTCTTACCCGGCGAGGAGCTTTTGGTGTTCAAGTAGGAGAGGATGACCTGCGAATGCTTGCCGGAGCAATAACCACCTTGGAAAAAGACCCAATCACAACGTATCACTTCGGTATCATCAAAGAAGTTTCCCTGCAGGGTAAAACACAGGATAAGCAAACCATAGGATTCAGGGCTGGAGCCTATAGTGATAAGTTCGATCGTTCTGATGATATTACGTACAGTTTCGGGACAGGTTACAATTACAAGACCTTCCGTATCGACTTTTCGGTCGCAGGACCCGGATTAGACTTATCCAAGAGCAGATATCTTGCTTCTATCAGCCTGAGTATGTAAATGTTCGGTCTTTCATTTCTGAATGGCAGTATCCTTGCTGTAGCAGTATCAACAATCATCCCCTTGCTGATCTATCTCTTTGCACGGAAAAAACCTCGCAAGGTGGAATTTAGTTCCATTCGCTTTATTCTTGCCAGTCAGAAGAAGCAGAACAAGAAAATCAACCTCCTGAATATCTTGCTTCTTATCATTCGTATGATGATCATTCTGCTGATTGTTCTTGCCCTGGCACGCCCAACAGTGAAATCCCCATATCTTAAATCATCCACACAGCACCCACCTACGGCAATCGCCATTATTCTCGATACATCATACAGTATGAATTATCTTGTTGATACACAAACGAACCTCGAGAAGGGGAAGGAAATCATCAGTAGGATCAATAACATGCTATCGGATCAGGATATTGCAATTCTCCTGACTTCCGACGAGAAGTGGAATCGTCTGAACGGGAATCTTCATTTCGGAAAACTCCCGTCAAAAGAAATGGAAAATATTAATATCACCTATATGCCCGTTCCATACATGAAACTCGTGAAAGAAGCAGAAGATAAACTGTCACAAAGTCAATTACCCAATCGTGAGATCTATATCATAACCGATGGTCAGAAACAGGAAATTCCCTTAAAGAATGAGTATTCAGTCTTTTTGATACCCACTTCAAGACATCTTGATTGGATCAACCTTAGTTGCAGGGATGCAAGACCTGATATCCAGCTTGTGAATCGAAAACTGACGAATGCAGTATCTTTCAATGTCGTGAATCATGACAAGATAGCAAGAAATGATGTCCTGTGCCGTTTATACATGGATGACAGGACGATTGCCGAAAAATTCATTGAAATAGCCCCGAATCAATCGAAGACTGAATCTTTTCCCGTCCAGTTGGAAACGACAGGATGGCACAGCGGATATGTTGAGATACAGGATGAAAGACTTACGGAAGACAACCGTTCCTATTTCAGTTTTTACTTTGATATGAATCCCAAAATAGGTGTCATTACAAGTTCTCCTACAATTCCACTCGCTTTGGATACGATTCTGCAGGTATATTCAGGTAAGGCATCCTCGATTCAGAAGATAGATCCCTCCCGGGTGAATCTTGAGAGCTCGAATGACCTTTCTTTATTGGTAGTGTATGGAATGAAGGATCTTTCTCCACGATTGAGACAACTTCTGCAAGCTTGGCAACAACAAAACAAAGGTGTGCTTTATATTGCCGACAAGGATATTAGTAAGGATTGGCAGAGTTATCTCAGTGCAGGTTTTAACCTCAAATGGTCTTCCTTCTCCATGCAAAATCTTCCCATTACATATATAAATCAGTATCATCCTGTAACTTCATTATTAAGCGTGAATGTTCTACACCAGGTTCAAATGACTGATTTCTGGAATATCAAGCCAACCTCAGAAAGTTCCACATTACTGGCATCCGGTAATATCCCACTTGCGATGGTAAAGAATAATGACTTCCTATGGCTTTTCGATATCGGCAGTCTCCGAAATCGTTTTCTTCTCAATAGCGGATTTCCAGTCTTTGCCTATCGGACTCTTCAATATATGGGAAATAGCCATTTTCAATCTCCAGCCATGAAATTGGGAGAATCTGTTCAGGTACCATTTATTACTCTTCCCAATGGTTCAAGGTTGGAATTGAACGATGGCAGATACATTCTGACAGCACCAGGAATTTATGGTCTGGAGGAAAAGGGTGGGAAAAGAACCGAAATAGCAGTAAATCAAGACTATGATGAAAGTTCATTCTTACCAATGCCGCAGATCAAAGGTAAAAATATCAAATGGCTGGGCAGCAACTGGCAGGACAGGATTCTCCAAACAAGATTCGGTTATGAACTATGGAAATGGCTGCTGGGAATGGTATTGTTCCTGTTCATTATGGAGATGTTGCTAGTTAAGTATGGGGAAAGGAAGAGTCATGATATCCCTTCATAAAAAAGAAAATTATCATGATGTTTCATAATTTATATTGACACCCTGTAACTGTAATGGATTTTTGGAAAGTAGAAAATGGTGTTTTATATGCTCTTGCAAAAAAGAGGATTAAAACATTCATAAAAATCAAAGGAGACCCGTATGCCAGACAAAACCTTAGTTTGTAAAGACTGTGGAAAAGAATTCATCTTTACAGAAGGCGAACAAACATTCTACAAAGAAAAAGGCTTCGAAAACGAACCTCAGCGCTGCAATGACTGCAGACGTGCAAAGAAACAGCAAAACCAGAACCGCGGATTCCGCAGTAACAATCGTTATTAGTAGCAACTAATCGTCCGTCTGCTGGATTCAGATCAAGGAGGACCAGGAAATCTTTTTCTTTTCTTGTTAAATTTCTCCAGGAAAGAATAAAACTCCAGACAGGATACGCAATTTCTTATCGACGCGAGGTGGAGCAGCCAGGTAGCTCGTCGGGCTCATAACCCGAAGGTCACAGGTTCAAATCCTGTCCTCGCTACCAAATCATGAGGACTTATCAATTTTGATGAGTCCTCTTTTTTTAGATACAGACTAAATCTCATCTTACTCACTTTCTACATGGAATCATTTTCATTTCTGTTATGATCTCAATTCACAACCTCGTGATTTATACGATTTTCCTTGACGCCATTACGTGATTTAGTTAAATATTATTCAGACAATAATTGTGGAGGATGCATGAAATGTAAGGGTTTGTCCCTGTCCTTTTTCTTTTTTTTCTTACTCGCAATATTCTGCATCCCTTTGCTTTATTCAGAGATCGTCATTAATGAAGTCTGTTATGACCCTACCGGTGCAGATGATTATCATGAATGGATCGAATTCTATAATAACGGTGACTCAGATGTGAATATGGAAGATTGGCTCCTGTATTCCGGCGGTTCCGAATTCACCCTTACCTATATCTTTCCTTCCTTCGAATTACGTCCACATCACTATCTTCTGCTTGCCGAGGATGATTGTCCCAATGCCCATATTTTTGCCAATCTCACTCTGCAGAATGGAGGTTCTGAAACAGATGGCATCCGATTGGTCTCTCCTGATAGTTCCTACACTGATACAATTCTCTATGATTCACCGAATTCAAATCTCTTACCTGATGACATTCATGAAATCGGGACAGCGCTATGTCCTGATGTTTCTGAAGGACATAGTCTTGCGCGAAGGCATGACGGGTTTGATACAAATACAGCATTGGATTGGTTTGATTGTTTCCTTCCCACCCCGGGTGGTGCGAATGTGATTCCCGTTGATCTAGCATTTGGTACTCCGATTCTTCGTGTTAGTGGGTTGGATGTGAAGATAATCACCCCTATTCACAACTTATCCACAGCAGATGTGTACAACTCTCATGAAAACCTGGAAGTGAAACTCGATAATAAACCATATTCCACATTGATTCTACCTGATATCCAGCCGATGGATTCCATTACCATCGACATAACTGTCAATTGCTCAACTTCATGCGCTCATGAGATATCTCTGTATTTGAATGTTATTCACGACATGAATTTTGTGGATAACTTGTGGATAACTTCCATTTTCCTTGGAAAAATTCCCATCGGTTTAAACGAAATTTTGTATTATCCTTCTCCGGATAATCAGGAATGGATTGAACTCTACAATTGCGGGAATGCCGATATTTCCTTGCATGAAGTGCATTTACAGGATGTTGCCGGGAACCGGGTTACCTTTGATTTAGACATTCCTGCACAAGGTTATAAAGTGTTATGCACAGATTCCCTGGATTTTGTGCATAAGTATCCTGACTGCCCTCTGCAAGCCATTGAAAAACTAAGTCGTTGGGTAACCTTGAATAATGACCAGGAAACCATCTGGTTGCTCGATGATTCAGGGAAAACGATAGATTCATTGCATTATGTCGGTTCTGCCCAGGCATACGACCGTTCGCTGGAAAGAAAGGATCCAAACTCATCTCACTCCGTATGGGATATATGCCAGACTGAAGAAGGTGGGACACCGGGGAGAGTAAACAGCAATTTCAACCTTGTGACCAATACCGCGATCAATTTCGTCAAGTTGTATGAAAGCGAAGGTTCTCTCATGCACGAAGTCCACTTGCTTTGCGAAGAACCGATAACTGATGTTTATCTCACATGCCGTCAGTTTGATGATGATTCGGGGAATGATCTCTTGGTTGGGGAATGGCTGATTTCCCTGCCAGCTGATAGTATATTCACTTTTTCGAGCGCACTTCCCGAAACAGGCTATCATGCCTATCGATATACCACCAGCGATACCACAGATCCAGGGGCTAATTCATTCTGGGCTTTCTACAATAAGGACTTTATTCCTTTTACAGTGAACGAGATCATGTACGATCCACTAACGGGTTATCCGGAATGGCTCGAAATCAGGAAGAACATTGATCTTCCTGCCTATCCAGAATTGACCATTCATATCAGTGCAGATTCAGTAACCTGGCAACCCGATGACGCGCAATTCACCATTCTCGTACATGACCCGGAAGATGGTGAAAATCTTTGTGCTCAGTTCCAATGTGTACCACCAAGTATCATTTTTGGATTACCATCACTGAATAATGCCGGTGAATCAATATTCGTTTCCGATTCATTTGGTAATATTTGGGAGGTTTTTACTTATGACCCGCATTGGAGTCCAGACAAAGGGAAATCGATCGAGAGAATACAGCCTATGCTCCTTACGGGGAAAGATAATTGGGGTCCATGCGTTTCACGCTTAGGCGGAACCCCGGGAACGGAGAACAGTCTCCATGTTCAACATATGCCCGGTTCAACAATCGTCCATATTGAACCAAATCCCTTCTTTCCCCGAAAGGGCGATGTTTGCGAAATTCATTACTCGTTTCCAAGACCCGTTAGCAGGATCAATTGCAGAATTTATGACCTGAGAGGGAGAAGTGTCAGGACACTGGCTGATCAATCCCTGGTCTCCGCTGAAGGTGAATTCCTTTGGGATGGGAAAAACCAGGAAGGAAAAATTCTGCCAACCGGCGTGTATCTCGTTTATTGGGAAGCGCATGACAACAATATGAAGAATCAATATCATAAGCAGGACACAATTGTTTTAGGTAGATAGGAGGTTTGATATGCTTGGACAGACAAATTCATATGCAACCATAGGTATCGACGCAATTCGCATCTCTGTGGAAACCGATGTAAGAGGTGGACAGCAGCCTTTTGCCATTGTCGGCTTGCCGTCCAATACAGTGAAGGAAAGCAAGGAAAGAGTCATGAGTGCCATTCGCAATTCCGGTTTCAGGATCATTGCTGCGTCCTATACTGTGAACCTTGCACCAGCAGACATCCGAAAGGAAGGTGCTTCTCTCGATCTTCCCATCGCCTTATCCCTCCTTGTGTCACTCAGTAACATGTCAGCCAAGAATCTCAATAAATATGCCATGATCGGAGAACTTGCCCTCGATGGAACAATCCGCCCTGTAAAAGGTGTTCTTCCAATTGCCATCCAGGCACAGAAGGACAAGGTACATGGTCTGATCCTGCCTCGAGAGAATGCCGAGGAAGCTGGAATCATTGAAGGGTTGTACGTATATCCAGTCTCGACCCTGAATGAAGCAGTGAATTTCCTGGAAGAAAGGATTACGATCGAGCCTGTTGTTGTTGATAAATCCAAGATTTTTTCCGCCCTGAATGAAGCCCCCGTGGATATGTTCGACGTGAAGGGTCAATTCCAGGTGAAGCGTGCACTCGAGGTTGCTGCTGCAGGCGGACATAACCTCCTCATGCTTGGTCCTCCCGGCTCTGGAAAGACCATGCTGGCTCGCAGGATTCCCACGATCCTGCCCGATATGACCATCGAGGAAGCTCTTGAAACAACCAAGATACATTCCGTAGCCGGACTGGCAATGAACCTGAAGAATGGTATTGTGACCTATCGCCCATTCCGTGCACCTCACCACACTATCTCAGACGTAGCCCTGATTGGCGGCGGAGCTTATCCCAAGCCAGGAGAGGTATCACTCTCGCATCATGGAGTCTTGTTCCTCGATGAACTTCCTGAATTCAAGAAGAATGTACTGGAAGTACTCAGGCAGCCACTCGAAGATGGAATCGTCAGTATTGCCCGAGCCCAGCAAAGTCTTATCTTCCCTGCCGAATTCATCCTCATCGCATCCATGAATCCCTGCCCCTGCGGGTATTACGGTAATAACATCCCCGGGCACAGTTGCAACTGCCCTCCACCTGTCATTCAAAGATACAGATCAAGAGTATCAGGTCCCTTATTGGATCGCATTGACATCCACGTTGAAGTTCCTGCCGTATTGTTTCAGGAACTAAGTGCTCAGCCCACGGGTGAGACATCGGCTACGATCCGCAAGCGGGTGAATGCTTCGAGAAAGATACAACTGGCAAGGTTCAATGAGGATAAGATCTACTGCAATGCACAGATGAACTCCAGACTCATCCGCAAATACTGTCATCTCACCAAGGAAAGCCAGGAGATCATCAAAAATGCCATGGATACCATGGGATTCTCTGCCCGTGTTTATGACCGCATTCAAAAGGTCGCCCGCACCATTGCAGACCTCGAAGGCAGCAGGGAGATATTACCCTTCCACATCAGCGAAGCCGTGCAATACAGGTCCTTGGATAAGAAGTTCTGGGACTAACGAAGTTCGAAGTTGGAAGCAGCGCCGCATAGAATGCGGTGGACATATCGCATTGTTTGCGATTGGATATCACCACCCATAAAGGGTTCAACCGAATCTATGCAATCTACCTGAGGTTTCGCTGCGCTCCACCTTAGGCTATGATATATTATCCCTGCGGGATATATGGGCTTTGCCCTTTTTAGGAAAAACGAAGAGCCAGGTCCAGATTCTTTTGGGTGCAACGAAGTGAAACCCATCAAGCTCTGAAAGAGCAATAGAACATAGCCAAAGGTGGAGCGGAGCGCAACCTCAGGGATAGGACATAATATATAGCCTAAGATGGAATTGTGTATACAGTACCACAGGTTTCCCAACCCTGATTCAATCTGTTATTAGAATCATATAGGGGTAGGAATACCTCCTCAAACAAACAGGTCAGGTGACCTGTGATACACAGAAGAATTTCTTATCACACGAAAGAGCCACCATAGAAGCACAAATGAAACACGAAAGAAACACCATTGAAACTTTTTTCTATAATGCTTTGATTATCAGTCAGTTGTTGTTTTTTACTTTTATGGTGGATATGATGGCATCAATCAAGAGCATCTTCACATTGAATACAGATATACAAGGAAAAGGATATTTCAAGGGGATACGGATTCTTGACATACAGATTTGAACCCCTTGCGGGTGTTCATATTGCATCTACACGAGCAAAAGAAAAAAGAGTCAGCTTGAACCTGCTGACTCTTGTAAATAAAAAATGATATCTATTCGGCTTTTCTTACGACACGGAAGCCAGTACTGTAATGGTTTGCCTGTGGCTCAAACATCTCTCTGTATGATACTCCGCATTGAATATTCGTGACATTCCATCCCCCGCCACGCAAGCAGCGATAACTCCCGGAAGAAGGGCCATGATAGTCTGTTTGGTTGCCATACGGATAGCTGTTGTAGATATCCCATACGAATTCCCAGACATTTCCGCTCATGTCATAAATACCGAGTTCATTTGCTGTTTTTGTTCCCACAGTATGGACAGTACTTCCTGAATTGATAGAGTACCAGGCTACGACATCGATATTACTGGAACCACTATACGTATAATTATGAGTTGAAAGTCCGCCACGAGCTGCATACATCCATTCCATTTCAGTTGGAAGCCTATAACCGTTTGCTGCCCAATTGCAGTTTATATTCACATGATTTGCACCTATGGTATTCCAACCGGCAGGCCAACTGTCGACATTTGTCCCATATGAAGAATAACTATAACAGGGAAGCAGACCATCATTCAAACTTCTTCGGTTACAGTATTCGATGGCATTGAACCATGAAACGTAATAAACCGGTGAGTCAATACCAAGACCATATCCGGAAGATGGATTGATTCCCATTATATTTTGATATTCAGATTGCGTAACTTCATACTTGTCCATGAAGAAACTACTGACGGTCATATTCGAAGTGCCATTGTTGAATGTTCCACTCTGGACGTAGACGAATTGTGCGGGTGGAGCAATTGTGAAATAGTATTGTGCGGAAGCGACAGCGCTATCGTAATAACCTGTCTTCATTGCCTTGGCTTTCACAATGGCGTTTGTCGAGATATAAA
>Ga0116171_10004478_pt1 | contig 12557 bp, 12 predicted proteins | sample AD_JPNHW2_MetaG_FD_89798 | JGI IMG/M metagenome (GOLD analysis project Ga0116171, IMG submission 89798) | Active sludge microbial communities of municipal wastewater-treating anaerobic digesters from Japan - AD_JPNHW2_MetaG | ecosystem: Engineered > Bioreactor > Anaerobic > Digestate | place...
CAAGCGTGGGGGGTATGTTTTTATTTCGGAACCATATGAAAATTCTCCTGCCGATAAAGCCGGATTGAAAGCCGGGGATAAAATACTTGAGATCAATGGCAAATCCGCCAAAGGCAAAACAGTAGATGAAGTTAGTACCGCCCTGAAAGGCCAGCCGGGAACCAATGTCAGCCTGTTGCTGGAACGCGATTCAACCCAGGCCCCGTTACAAAAGGAAATTACAAGACAGGAAATTAAAATTGACAATGTTCCTTATTATGGAATGTTAGAAGACAGTATCGGATATATAAACCTGAGCGAATTTAAACAGAATGCCGGTAAGGATGTGAAAGATGCTTTTAATAAACTGAACGAAAACAACAATTTGAATGGTGTCATTATTGATCTGAGAGGAAATGGCGGCGGGCTGCTCAACGAAGCCGTCAACATTGTAAATATTTTTGTTGATAAAGGACAGTTTGTCGTGAGCACCAAAGGAAGGGTAAAAGACCAAAACCATATTCATAAAACACAGGCAGCGGCAATAGACACAAAAATCCCGTTGGTAGTGCTTGTTGACGAGGGTTCTGCCTCAGCCTCCGAAATTTTAGCCGGAGCAATACAGGATATGGACCGGGGCATTATTATTGGCCAGCGCACATTCGGAAAAGGATTGGTACAAAATATTATTCCGTTGTCGTACAATTCAGAAATGAAGATCACGATCGCAAAATATTATATCCCAAGTGGACGTTGCGTACAGGCGCTGGATTATTTCAACAGGGATGACAAAGGAAACGCCCCCGTATTACCCGATTCGCTGCGAAAAGCATTTACTACAAAAAACGGAAGGGTGGTTTACGAAGGAAGCGGGATAGAACCCGATATCATTATGGAAATACCGGATTTAAGCAATGTAACCCTTGCCCTGATGGAAAAAAATCATTTATTTGATTTTTCAGTTTTTTACAACAGAAAGACACCTTCGATAGCCCCGGCTGCCGACTTTGTTGTTACTGATGATATTTATAACGAATTTCTCAATTATTTGAAGGACAAAGATTACACCTACTCTACCGAAAGCGAACTGGTTCTCGAAGATCTTAAAAAAGCCGCAGAGATGGAAAAATACTTTGATGCCATTAAAGGCGATTACGAATTACTGAAAGAGAAAATTAAAAAAGAAAAAAACAACGATCTTACCGCCAACAAAGACCAGATAAAACAGACGCTGAAAATGTACATTGTCCCCTTGTATTATTATCAGAAAGGCCGTATCGAATCATCACTCAATGATGACCCTGAAGTAAAAAAAGCCATTGAAGTCCTGAAAAACCGGAAACAATATACGTCAATACTTGACGGCACCAATTGTGAAACAGAAAATAAAAATAAAAAATAATTTTTTTGGTATTTCCGAGTTATTGTTATGTTTTCTGTGAGATATGCCGCTTCTGAAAAAAGATATACATCGTTACGTTTATATACTTGGGTTAACAGGCCTTGCCGTGTCGCTGACGCTGTCGCTGTATGTAATGAGTGTTGCGCAGTTTTTGCTCCTGGCCAACTGGCTGGCCGAGGGACATCTGGCCGAAAAATTTAAAACGTTCTTCCGGAATAAACCCGCACTGTTTTTTACGGGTATATATTTTCTGCATTTAGCCGGATTATTTTTCACGCATGATTTTGACAATGCCCTTGTTGAACTAAGGATCAAATTACCATTGCTGGCCCTGCCGGTGATTATCTCAACAAGCCCGCTGTTGTCGCGCAAAACATTTAATTATATTCTTTTGTTTCACATTGCCGGAACTTTTATTTCCGGTATGGTCAGTTTTTATTTGTTTCAAACCCGCACTGTTTCAGATATCCGCGATATTTTTATTTTTATTTCACACATCCGGTATTCACTGAATGTCTGTATCGATATATTTATTTTGATCTATTTTATCTTTGGCAAAAACGAGTTTAGCGTCTTGATAAAAATTTTATTTGCATTACTGATCGCGTGGTTCATATATTTTCTTCTTTTCATGGAATCATTTACAGGAATGATGATTTTGATAGCCACATCCGCAGCGGCCCTGATTTTATTTATTGTAAAACAGTCTAAACCAATTTATAAAATATCGTTTTTGATATTCCTGCTGGCAATATTATCCGGGGCTTTACTATACTTTATGTCGATCTATAAGGATTTTAAAAACGTCGAACCGGCAAACCCGCAAGCGCTTGAACAATATACCAGGCACGGAAATCCATACATACACGATATCAACAATAAAATGACGGACAATGGAAATTATACCTGGATGTATGTCTGTGATCCTGAACTGGAGGAGGCATGGAACAAACGGAGCAAGATCAAATACGACAGTGTCGACGCGGCAAATTCACCGGTAAGATTTACAGTGATACGTTTTCTAACTTCCAAAGGCCTGAAAAAAGATATGGATGGGGTGAACAGCCTTTCTGATGAAGAAATTTCGCTTATTGAAGATGGAATTGCAAATATTGATTACGTAAAAAAGGGAAGCTTTAAAAACCGTCTGAAGAACGCGATATGGGAATATGAGAGTTATAAGATTACCCGTGATCCCCGCGGACAATCCATGATGCAGCGGTTTGAACTTTGGAGGACTTCCTGTGATTTGTGTAAAAATCATTTCTGGCTTGGCCTGGGTACCGGCGATGTGAAAAATGTTTTTGCAGCAAAACTGGTTATTGATGATTCATTGTTGAAAAACACCGGGCTTCGGCCACACAACCAATACCTGACCTTTATGCTCGAGTTCGGAATTTTTGGGTTTCTGATTTTTATTTTTTGTTTGTTTTTTCCAGGTATCCGGCAAAGAAAGTTTTCGGACTTTTTATACGTGTCTTTTTTTGTCATATCAGTATTATCAATGCTTACAGAAGATACTTTCGAGACACAGGCCGGGGTTACTTTTTTTGCTTATTTCGCTTGTCTGCTCCTTTTTATACATAAAAACTTCAAGTCTGAAAATAAAACACTAATTTTGAAATAAATTTCAGGGAAAAACAATGAAAGAGCAATCAATAAATATCATTTATACCGAACTGGAATCCGTGGATGAACTTGATGTTGCTGATACCTACCTATTGGCAAAAGCTGCTGAAGCGAGCAATAATGCCTATGCCCCGTATTCGGCATTTCAGGTGGGCGCTGCACTGCTGCTCGAAAATGGCGAAATTGTATGCGGCAACAATCAGGAAAATGCTGCTTACCCGTCGGGCTTGTGTGCCGAACGCGTTGCCATGTTTGCCGCATCGGCACTATATCCGGGGGTTGCCTTTAAAACTATTGCAATTACAGCCAAATCAAAAAATTTTGCGATAAATTACCCCGTTTCGCCTTGTGGCGCCTGCCGCCAGGTTATGGCCGAATATGAAAATAAAGGCAAAAAACCCATGAGAATAATACTCAAAGGCGAAAACGGAAAGATCTTTGTGATACAAAACGTTTCAGGATTGCTGCCTTTTGCATTTGGGTCATCGGACCTTGGCCCGGATCAAAAATAAATCTAACGTGTTTATTTAAAATTTTCTATATTTGTTTTTCATAAATAATAATTTGTATGACTAAAACACGTGTACTTTTATTTATTGCCTGCTTTTTTCTGCTTTCGATGACCATTGATAAACCGGCTTACCAGATATATAATGTTACCGGAAAAAAAACCACTTATCAAAAAATGTTCAATGACATCATGAGCTGCGAAGTGGTGCTTTTTGGCGAAATGCATAACAACCCGATTTCGCATTGGCTGGAACTGCAACTCACAAAAGATCTTTTTAAAGAAAAGAAACAAGACCTGGTATTAGGTGCAGAAATGTTTGAGGCAGATAATCAGGAATTACTAAACAACTATTTACTTGGAAAAATTAATGAAGATACTTTAAAATCGCAGGCACGTCTTTGGCCGAACTATGAAACAGATTACCGCCCACTGATTGAATTTGCCAGAAATACGAACCTAAAAGTCGTTGCCACGAATGTGCCGCGCAAATACGCTTCAGTCGTAATGAAAGACGGATTTGAAAAATTAAACTCGCTGGACGAAAATGATAAAAAATTCATCGCACCACTACCTATTGAATATGATCCCGAACTAGAACAGTACAAGAAAATGCTTGAAATGCAGATGGGCGGGCACTCATCGCCTAACCTTCCAAAAGCTCAGGCACTGAAAGATGCTACGATGGCCCATTTTATTCTGGCAAATGCTTCACAGGATAAATTGTTTCTGCATTTTAACGGAACCTACCATTCCGATTATTTTGAAGGAATCATGTGGTACCTGAAACGCAAAAACGCTGATCTGAAAATCCTGACAATTGCGACTGTCGAACAAAACGACATTACAAAACTTTCACCCGAATATATTATGGCTGCAGATTATATTATCTGCGTCCCGGATGATATGACAAAAACCTATTAATATTGATAAAAAAAATCTTAATAGTTTTTTTTACTTTTTTTTACTCTATAAGTTTCGGCCAAACCAAGGAACAAACCGGATATGGCACCTATTATGCCGATAAGTTTCATGGCCGTAAAACCTCCAGTGGTGAGGCCTACAATAAAAACCTGTTCACGGCCGCCCACCGGACTTTACCTTTTAACACGGTTGTCCTGGTCACCAATCTCAGTAATCAAAAAAAGGTGCTGGTAAAAATCAATGATCGCGGCCCCCATACCCAAAACAGGATCATCGACCTGTCGAAAGCGGCGGCTGCAGAACTCGATATGATTAAATCCGGAGTTGCAAAAGTTACTATTGAAGTCGTAGATGTTCCGCCATCGTATCTGAAACAGGATACGGCAGACAACATCACGTCAACTAATATCCCCGGGAAGAATGTCGCTGTAAAAAACATTACTGCAAAGAGCACAGAGAGCGATTCTAACAAAAAAAATACGGTTTCTGCCACAAATAATATAAAAATATTTGACGCCAATGATCAGCAGGGTATTCCTCAGGGTTATGGTGTTCAGATCGGTTATTTCAGAATACTGAATAATTGTAAAAACCTGTTGGTAAAAATGGAAGCAAAATACAAGATCAGCGGATATGCCTTTGCAGAATATAAAACAAAAGGTACATATTATCGCCTGATCATGGGCGATTTTGCGGATAAAAAACAAGCCCTGGATCTGCAATCCCAACTTGAAAAAGAAATTCCGGGCTGTTATATTGTTAACTGGAATAAACTATAAAAACAAAAAAATACTTTTTTCAAAATGGATGCGTTCGAAAATATCATCACCCGCCGCAGTATCAGAAAGTTTATTGATAAACCCGTTGATGATCAAATGACCGGTAAAATTCTGGAAGCTGCCATGTATGCTCCTTCGGCCAGAAATACCCAGGCATGGAGCTTTGTCGTGATAAACAATAGAGAGTTATTGGACAAGTTGTCCGTTATTCATCCTTATGCTCAAATGCTTAAAAAAGCGCCTTTGGCAATTTTGGTTTGTGGTGATAAAAACCTGGAAAAAAATGAAGCCTATCTCAGCATCAATTGTTCTGCCGCCACACAAAACATCCTGCTTTGCGCACATTCCTTAGGCTTGGGAAGTGTCTGGTTAGGCGTTTACCCTCGTAATGAACGAATGGAGCCCATTGCGAACCTCTTAAACCTGCCGGCAGACAATATACCGGTATCATTGATCGCTATTGGCTGGCCCGATGAACAGCCACCTCATCCGGAAAGGTTTTTCAAAGGAAAGATCCATTACAACGATATCTGGTAACTTAGAACTTTATCGTGATCCCGTAGTCAAAATCATTGTTCATCAATTCAAAAAGTGTATAGTTCAATTTTACTGTTTTATCTTCATCTTCCTGCAATGCTTTAATATTGCTGACACTTTTTGATTTTGACGGAATTAGAAAAGTGTTTTCAATCTTGATGAATTGGTAAAGCATATCCCCGTACATATTTGATTCTGCTTTAACAAGGTATTTTTTGATGATGGGGGCAAAATTCATTTGTTTGATCTTATGCTTTGAGACTTTTACAAAATCCGGTTTAAATGCACTTCTTTTTTGCCTGAAAAGCTTGTATAATGCCTCGTTCAGGGCTTTAGAGTTTATAAAATCAAACCCCACGGAGTATATACCCTTTTCGTTACCGGTTTTCAGATTGCTGATTCCCTTGCAGTCCCTCAGCAGTGAATCCGCCTTATCTGGTGTATTCTGAATTTCTGTGACAAATGCCATGTTGAACTGCTGACTTTGCTGCCCGAGAGATTTGCCTAATTTAGCCATGTCTACAGCAAGTTGAAAATTTCCCGAACCATCACTGTTCACTTTCAGCGTTTCTTTGATCTCTATGCAGGAAGTAAATAGTATGGTCAGACTGACAAACAACAGGAACTTTTTCATACATACTTTATTTACAGCAAAAATATAAATAATACCATTACTATGCCTGGTTTACTCCGATATGCCTGGTATATATTTGCAAGATTAACGGTTATGCAATGATTGGCCCGTCTCAGCATTTTGCCAATTGAAATAATGTTACTTTTAAAATATTTCTTGCATTCCGGAAAAAATGTATTATATTTGCCAAATGGTTAAACTAATTGGTTAAATCTTTTGGTTAAAATGAATGAACAAGCACACAGTACGGAAGAGATAATTTTTGAAGCGGCCAAAAAGGTTTTTATAAAATACGGCTTTGACGGTGCGCGGATGCAGCAGATAGCCGATGCCGCAGGAATCAACAAGGCTTTGTTGCATTATTATTTCAGAAGTAAAGAACATTTATTTGATGCCATTTTTGAAGAATCATTCAAAAAGTTTTTTCCGAACATCTCGTCCATCATGATGTCGCAACAGCCTTTTGAAGAAAAGATCAGGCTTTTCGTTTCACATTATATTGATACGCTTTTACAAAATCCACATCTGCCCGTTTTTGTCATGCACGAACTTCAGCGGAAACCCGAACGGATAATAGATCTCTTAAAGAATTCAGGAATTGATCCTTCTGTTACGGCAGTTATGCTTCAACGAGATATCAACGAAGGGAAGATCATGCCGATACCATTGCCACACCTGATCGTAAACATGATAGGGATGTGCATTTTCCCATTTGTCGGCCGGCCGATACTGGAAGGCTTTATCTTCAACGGGGATGCGGAAGCCTACGGACGCTTTCTGGAAGAACGGAAGACTATGGTTGCGGAGTTCATCATTAACTCGATCAGAAAAAAATAAACCTTATGAAAAAGATACTCATACTGTTTTTTATTTTGCCTTTTGCAGGAGTGTCTGCACAACAGCCGGACACGATCAGCCTGAACTATTGTCAGCAACTGGCGCTGGATAACTACCCGCTTATCAAACAAAAAGCGCTTCTGTCTGAGGCTGCAGGGCTAAAGATCAAAAACCTCAGCACAAATTATCTTCCGCAGATCTCACTCAACGGACAAGCTACCTATCAGTCGGCTGTTACAGAAATTCCTAAGATCAGCCCAATGTTTGATTTCCCTTCGATGAGCAAAGACCAGTACAAGGTTACACTTGATGTGAACCAGATGATTTGGGACGGAGGGAGCACATCGGCACAAAAAAAACTGGAAACCACCGGCCTTCAGGTAGATCAACTGGCCGTGGATGTCGAAATTGCAAAAATAAAAGAACGGGTAAATCTTATTTATTTCAACATACTGCTGGCTCAACAGAATGAAAAAGTGATCGGAAACATACAGGATGAACTGAGATCAAAATTAAAAAAAACCGAAGCCGGAATAAGTAACGAGGTGCTGCTTCAAAGCAATGCCGATGTGCTGAAAGCAGAATTAATAAAAACGGAACAGCAGCTTATAGAGCTTGCTAATTCAAAGAATGCGGCACTGAATATGTTGTCTGAATTTATCAACCGCCCCCTTTATGTCACTACAGTGTTTAAAACACCTGACAACAATACCATTGAAGCTGTTTATGACAACAAACGCCTCGAAATGCAACTGCTTGATCTGCAAATGAACAAACTTGACATTTCGAAAAGCCTTGTAAATACGAAGGTGATGCCCCGCTTTTATGCATTCGGACAAGGCGGATATGGCCGTCCGGGATTTAATATGCTGTCAAACGATTTCGACTTTTTCTGTATCGCCGGGGCAAAAATGAGCTGGAATATTTCCGGCTTTTATCAGTCGGGCCGCGAGAAACGCATCATTGATATTCAGAAAAATATTTTGAACACGCAGAAAGAAACGTTTGATAAAAACCTGAAAATTGCTTCACAAAAAGATGCTGCCGACATCACAAAATACAAACAACTGATCGGCAAAGACGATGAGATCATCCGGCTCAGGCAGAATATTACCAAAACAGCTTCGATACAACTGGAAAACGGGGTGATCACGGCAACAGAATATGTTACGGAACTTAACGCCGAAATGCAGGCAAAACTAAACTTGGAATTACATAAAATTCAAATGAAAATGGCGGAAATAAATTATTTAACGAGTATGGGGAAACTTTAGGAAGTCAGAAGTTAGAAGTCAGAAGTCAGAAGTTGGGAGTTGGGAGTTGGGAGTTGGGAGTCAGGAGTCAGGAGTCGGGAGTCGGCAGTGGCCTATAAGTTGAAAATTGAAAGTTGATAGTTGAGAATTGAAAGTTAGAAGATAGGAGTCGGGAGTTGGGAGTCAAGAGTCAGGAGTTGGGAGTCGGGAGACAGAAGGTAGAAGATAGGAGTCAGGAGTTGGGAGTTGGGAGTTGGGAGTTGGGAGTCGGGAGTCCGCGGAGGCGCAGAAGTTGATAATTGAATGTTGAAAATTGAAAATTGAAAATTAATTGATAGAATACAGAAGTCAGGAGTCAGGAGTCAGGAGTCGGGAGTCAGGAGTCGGGAGTCGGGAGTCCGCGGAGGCGCAGAAGTTGATAATTGAATGTTGAAATTTGAAAATTGAAAATTAATTGATAGAATACAGAAGTCAGGAGTCAGGAGTCAGGAGTCGGGAGTCGGGAGTCGGGAGTCAGGAGTGGCCTATAAGTTGAAAATTGAAAGTTTTAAATTGAAAGTTGATAGTTGAGAATTGAAAGTTAGGAGTTAGGAGTCGGGAGTCAGAAGGCAGAAGATAGGAGTCGGGAGTCGGGAGTCAGGAGTTAGAAGTTAGAAATAAAAGAATTAAAAAAGACAAAAATACCAATCCATGAAAAAATATCTTTTTATCATCAGCATTGCAGTATTAACGGCCTGTTCGGGTAAAAACGACAAATCGGACGCATACGGAAATTTTGAAGCGGACGAAACAATCATTTCTTCTGAGGTCAGCGGAAAGATCATTCAGCTAAATCTTGAAGAAGGCCAGGAACTGAAAGAGGGCACTCTTGTCGGTATCATTGACACTACCGATTATCAGCTAAAAAAAGAACAGCTTACCGCGCAGAAAAATGCTATTTCCTCCAAATCTGGAAACATTGCTTCGCAGATCGAAGTGCAGCAACAACAAAAAAACAATTTGCTGATTGACAAGGCCCGGATAGAAAAACTATATAAAGATGGCGCTGCTACCAAGAAACAACTGGACGATATCAATGGTAGTATCAGCATGGTTGACAAACAAATACAAGCGATCCAGACACAAAATGGCAGCGTGGCAGACGAGATAATCGCATTCATGAAACAAATTGACCAGATAAGCCAGACCATTAAAAAATGTTACCTCTCCTGCCCTGTTTCAGGAACGATACTGAACAAGTATATTGAGCAAAACGAACTGGTAATTCCAGGAAAATCGCTGTACAAAATTGCGGACCTCGGCAGTATTTTTCTAAGGGCTTATATCAGTGAATCTCAATTAGCAAATGTAAAACTCGGGCAAAAAGTAGAAGTGCTTATCGATAAAGGTGAAGACAATACAGCAACATATGAAGGTACCGTTACATGGATATCATCAACAGCAGAGTTTACCCCCAAATAATTCAGACCAAAGAAGAACGGGTGAACCTGGTTTATGCGATAAAAATAAAAGTAAAGAACGACGGGGCTTTGAAGATAGGGATGCCGGGAGAGGTAAATTTTAGTGGCAAGTGAAGAATACTGAAAGAAGAAGTCAATAGCCAATAGCCAATAGTCATTAGTAGGAAGTAGGGAGTCAGGAGTCAGGAGTCAGGAGTCAGAAGTCGGGAGTCGGGAGTCGGGAGTCGGGAGTCAGGAGTAGGAAGTCAGAAGTCAGAAGTAGGAAATCAGAAGTCAGAAGTGGAAAGTCAGAAGTGAAGGATTTTGAAAATAATTGCTCTGTGAAAATAAAAAAAATAAAAACCAATCAACTAAATCAGCTCATTTAACCCATTTAACTAAATCAACTCATTTAACCCATTTAACTCATTTAACCCATTTAACTCAATCAACCCATTTAACCCAATCAACTCATTTGACTTAATTAACTCAATTAACTCATAAGTGAATAACGTAGTAGTAGAAAATATCAGCAAGAGTTACGAAAAAGTAAAAGCCCTTGAGAACATTTCGTTCCAGGTGAATGCTGGTGAGTTATTTGGATTCATTGGCCCTGACGGGGCGGGCAAAACAAGCCTGTTCCGGATCATGGTTTCTTTGCTGGTTCCCGATGAGGGAAAAGCAACCGTATGCGGATTTGATGTCGTGAAGGATTATAAAAAAATAAGAAACATCGCGGGTTATATGCCGGGGAAATTTTCTCTTTATCAAGATCTGACCGTAGAAGAAAACCTGACTTTTTTCGCAACGATCTTCGGGGCAACAATACAGGAAAATTATCATCTTGTAAAAGACATTTACAGCCAAATCGAACCGTTCAAAGACCGCCGTGCCGGAGCTTTGTCGGGCGGCATGAAACAAAAACTGGCATTGTCGTGTGCGATGATACACAAGCCCGACATACTTTTTCTCGACGAGCCGACCACCGGTGTTGATGCGGTTTCGCGGAAAGAATTCTGGGAGATGCTGCACAACTTAAAAAAAGCCGGTATCACCATCATTGTTTCAACACCATACATGGACGAAGCTTCGCTTTGCGACCGCGTAGCGCTGATTCAGGGAGGAAGTATTTTAAACATCGGAACCCCTTCAGAAATAATTGCAGGTTTTGAGAAGCCCGTGTTCGCTATACGTTCAGGCAATACTCATCAACTTATCAGCGATCTCGAAAAATATCCGGAATGTGAAAGTGTTTATCCTTTCGGGCAATATTTGCATTTTATTCCGAAAAATGACAACATCTTAATAGATTCACTTTCAGATACTATACATGAAAGGCACCCGGAAGCTGAGGTTTTTCAGGTCAAACCCGACATAGAAGATTGTTTTATCAACCTGATGAAAGAAAAAAAATGAACAACACCGCACCCTTAATAAAAGTCAGAGACCTTGTAAAAAAATTCGGCATTTTCACCGCGAATGACCGTCTCAGTTTTAATGTGTATAAGGGTGAGATCTTTGGATTTCTGGGGGCCAACGGCGCAGGCAAGACCACCGCGATGAAAATACTGTGCGGATTGTCGAAACCCACTTCAGGAGAAGCCAGCGTTGCCGGATATGACGTATACCGTGAGCCTAACAAAATTAAAAATTGCATAGGATACATGAGCCAGAAGTTTTCGCTTTACGAAGACCTTACAGTTAAAGAGAATATCAGGTTCTTTGGCGGTATCTATGGGATGGATCGTAAAAAAATAAAAATCAAGAGCCAGCAACTGATCGACAAACTTGGACTGACAGATGCTGCCGATAAACTTATCGCCGACCTGCCCCTGGGCTGGCGCCAGAAACTGGCTTTTTCGATAGCGCTGGTGCATGATCCGGGTATCGTATTCCTGGATGAACCTACCAGCGGCGTCGACCCTATCACACGCCGCCAGTTTTGGTCATTGATCTATGAAGCAGCCAGCCAGGGAATAACAATTTTTCTGACTACACACTATATGGATGAAGCAGAATATTGCGACCGCGTTTCTATCATGGTCGACGGACGTATTGCGGCATTGGGTGCACCAAAAAATTTGAAGGAACAATTTGAGGCCGAAACAATGAATGAGGTGTTTATAAAGCTTGCAAGAAAAAAAACACATGAAACTAATAGTTATAAAAATGAATCTTTTGATAAATAAAAATTGCACTCTGGTAAACCTTAGTGCCCGCCACGACAGGTTAGTTGGTGATTTTATTTCCCGCAAAGACGCAAAGAAAATAATTGTAAATGATTATATGATCAGCAACATACTTTTTACATTAAACCATTCCCTTCTAACATGAAACACTTCATCGGGTTTGTAAAAAAAGAATTTCATCATATCTTTCGTGACAGGCGGACACTAATTATTTTGTTCGGCATTCCCATAGCACAAATGCTGCTTTTTGGATATATTATCACTACCGAAGTCAAGGATGCCCGCATTGCCATTCTCGATTATTCAAAAGACGAAACCACCCGTAAGATCATTGACAAACTCGCTTCATCAGGATATTTTATTATCGCCCAATACCTCAGCAATGAACAGGAAATAGAAGCAGGTTTCAGACAGGGAGTAATAAAAGAGGTCGTAGTTTTTGAACCG
>Ga0116171_10004481_pt1 | contig 12556 bp, 10 predicted proteins | sample AD_JPNHW2_MetaG_FD_89798 | JGI IMG/M metagenome (GOLD analysis project Ga0116171, IMG submission 89798) | Active sludge microbial communities of municipal wastewater-treating anaerobic digesters from Japan - AD_JPNHW2_MetaG | ecosystem: Engineered > Bioreactor > Anaerobic > Digestate | place...
GCCGGATCGTCCAAGAGCGATTTATGTTTCAATCCACGCGCCCACGGGGGGCGCGACTTAATACCAAACCTGCTGCCTCTGGCAACAGCAATGTTTCAATCCACGCGCCCACGGGGGGCGCGACATTTACCGCCCGCATTCAGGACCATAAATCCGTATGTTTCAATCCACGCGCCCACGGGGGGCGCGACTTGGTCAGGTACCGGGCCTGGCCGGTAGTGAATGTTTCAATCCACGCGCCCACGGGGGGCGCGACGATGGAGGTTGACACCGTGCAGGCCCGGGAATTGTTTCAATCCACGCGCCCACGGGGGGCGCGACTCATAGGGGAAAGGCGATTTCAGAAGGAATACATGTTTCAATCCACGCGCCCACGGGGGGCGCGACAAACCGATACAAAAGGGCTGCCGTACCGCACGATGTTTCAATCCACGCGCCCACGGGGGGCGCGACGCACCCGGGACAGGATCGCCATCGTAAGCCATCAGGTTTCAATCCACGCGCCCACGGGGGGCGCGACTCACCAGCCGGGAGACCGGCACAAAATGATAAGTATGTTTCAATCCACGCGCCCACGGGGGGCGCGACTCTTCTGCTCGATCATGAGCTGCGTCTGACGTAGTTTCAATCCACGCGCCCACGGGGGGCGCGACTCCGATGTCTGTGGGCTTAATGGTCAGCCCAGGAGTTTCAATCCACGCGCCCACGGGGGGCGCGACCCTGCCATTATATGTCAAACACTTCAGGATGCACGTTTCAATCCACGCGCCCACGGGGGGCGCGACTTCCGAATCCAAGGAATTTCCCGGCCTTGTCAGTGTTTCAATCCACGCGCCCACGGGGGGCGCGACCTGGTTGCCTTCAGACAATTCAGTGGCCTTCATGTTTCAATCCACGCGCCCACGGGGGGCGCGACTTTGACCAGGGTGCCACCCTGGGGGCCAAAGTAGTTTCAATCCACGCGCCCACGGGGGGCGCGACACTTTCCTTTTCGTTTTTCATGCTTCAGAATTTTGGTTTCAATCCACGCGCCCACGGGGGGCGCGACCCACCAGGATGTTGATGGTGAACACCGGGTCTGTGTTTCAATCCACGCGCCCACGGGGGGCGCGACATCATCCGTTGTGTGGCTTTATTCATTGTTTTGGTTTCAATCCACGCGCCCACGGGGGGCGCGACCGAATATGTTGCAAAACAATTCCTGTCAATCTATGTTTCAATCCACGCGCCCACGGGGGGCGCGACATGATCCGGATGTTAAGCACGGCCGCGCACCTCTGTTTCAATCCACGCGCCCACGGGGGGCGCGACTCCGGTATGCTGATGACATGGTGATCCTGGCAGAGTTTCAATCCACGCGCCCACGGGGGGCGCGACAAGCCGATGCCGGTGGTCTGCTGGTCGTTGATAATGTTTCAATCCACGCGCCCACGGGGGGCGCGACTTACCAACTTGGAGGTTAAGCGGGTAGGATTCATTGTTTCAATCCACGCGCCCACGGGGGGCGCGACATCACCCGGATGGTATTGGAGCGCAGTGGTGTGAGTTTCAATCCACGCGCCCACGGGGGGCGCGACTCCCTGGAATTCCTTCTGAAGCAAAGTATTTCCTGTTTCAATCCACGCGCCCACGGGGGGCGCGACTAAACCTGGTGATGATCCTTTCAACAATGTCGAATTGTTTCAATCCACGCGCCCACGGGGGGCGCGACAAATGGTAACTACTTCGTCGGCAGGCAAGGTTTGTTTCAATCCACGCGCCCACGGGGGGCGCGACCTTTACCGCATGGCAACCCCCGAGCTGAAGGGCCTGTTTCAATCCACGCGCCCACGGGGGGCGCGACATCCCGGTCTTTATCCCGGTACACCTTCCGGACTTGTTTCAATCCACGCGCCCACGGGGGGCGCGACAGTACGATTTGATGTAAGCCCCATTGATACCTTTTGTTTCAATCCACGCGCCCACGGGGGGCGCGACCTCCTTTACCCGATTACGATCACGCCATCGTAATGTTTCAATCCACGCGCCCACGGGGGGCGCGACTGCGTGAACTCGGATATGAGATCCGGCGCAGGAGTTTCAATCCACGCGCCCACGGGGGGCGCGACCGCCGCAGTCGGAAAAGTCTTTAACGGTACGGGATGTTTCAATCCACGCGCCCACGGGGGGCGCGACTTGTTTAAGGGCACCTGTCATTGCGGATGCGGTGTTTCAATCCACGCGCCCACGGGGGGCGCGACTTTGCCGGGGAGTCAACGAAGGATTGTAACAGGTGTTTCAATCCACGCGCCCACGGGGGGCGCGACTGCTGCCGGAAACCCCAGGTATCAGAAGTTCATTTACGTTTCAATCCACGCGCCCACGGGGGGCGCGACGCATTTGTTCGGTTACACTTTCGCGGATCTCCTCGTTTCAATCCACGCGCCCACGGGGGGCGCGACGATGCCCTTCATTGGTATTCCATTACTGATCATCGCGTTTCAATCCACGCGCCCACGGGGGGCGCGACTGTGCCCCGGAAGCATCCCGAACAAAGAAGTCTAGTTTCAATCCACGCGCCCACGGGGGGCGCGACGACCTTACCCGTCGCATCTACGTATAGTCCTAATGTTTCAATCCACGCGCCCACGGGGGGCGCGACAAAGATAGGGGTGTGAAGATCATTTCTGAAATCGTTTCAATCCACGCGCCCACGGGGGGCGCGACGTCTCCGGCTGTTTCTAATAGCTGATTACAAGAAAGTTTCAATCCACGCGCCCACGGGGGGCGCGACTGCACAAATGTAGTAAATTGACTAATAGTTTGATACGAACCTGTTTTTGCGTATCAATAAAAAGTGTTCTTACGGATGCGAAATAGGAAGGAATTTTTATTCTAACGAACTCATATTCATCTGGTGCGAATTTTCCAGCGATTTAATGCGAGCATGGGGTTCGCGGAACTATATGACCAGGGGCGCTTCGGGATTATAACCATCCTTGGTCCCTATGTGCTCAACTTTTCGCTCCCAATTATTGCCTAAATAGTAGAATCTTAAACTGTCTTTTTCAATATTGATCAATGAACTTAAGGTGTGCTTCAATTCGGCCAATTGGGCGGAGTTCAGGTGACATTCAAACACGGAGTTCTGAACACGTTGTCCGTAATTGACGCACTGTTTCGCGACTTTCCGAAGTCGTTTTCGCCCTTCGGCATGCGCTGTTTCAACGTCATATGTAATTAGAACCAGCATAAAGGTCCGATTATTTTACAACAAAGACAGGGTAATTATCCAGATCTCCCCGGAGAAATCGGGAAAGAAGCAAGGCTTGGACATATGGCAATAAACCAACAGGAATAGTTTCATCAAGATACGGATGCTTTATCTCCTCCAGTTTTCGCTTTTGCCAGGCTCCTAGTACTTCCTTTCTCGTTTTATCATCCATGATCACTCCCGACTCGTCACGGTTTACAAATCCTTTCGCCGTTACCTGGCGTCTGTTTATTAAAGAAAGTACAAGTCTGTCTGCAAGATAGGGTCTAAGTTCCTCCATCATGTCAAGCGCCAGACTGATCCGCCCCGGCCTGTCGGTATGCAGAAACCCGACATAGGGGTCCAAACCTACAGTTTCAAGTGCCGACTGAACCTCATGGGCCAGTAATGTATAGGTGAACGATAGCAAAGCATTGACATTGTCTTTTGGTGGCCGGCGATTACGACCTGTAAATGGAAAGTCTTCATTCTGGCTCACAATCAAATGTTTAAATACCTTAAAGTAGGAAGTGGCCGCGTCACCCTCATACCCTCGTAACTGCTCCTTATCGGCTGCACGAAATGCTTGCTTCTGCCTTGTGAGAAGAAGCCCGGATACTTCGGTTAACGCTGTTGTATTCATCTCATTCCCATGATCCCGGATCGCGCGATTGATAACTGCGCGACAATTGGCGATTTTCCCTGCAATAAACAAACGGGCAGGGTTCAATGACAGGTCGCTGTCGGCAAGCCTAAATTGTTCTCTTCGAAGGAGTACATTGCCTCTGATTTTACCAGAAACCCGCCCAAGAAATCTGCCCGTCTCACTTAAAAAACTGAGTCCTACATTCTTGTCGGCACAAAATCCTATCATGGCTGGACTAACCGATATATGTCCAATACATACAATCCCTTCAATGTTGTGAACTGGAATCCGGAATTTCTCTTCGCTGCCGACGCGAATGACAACATTCTCGCCATCTTTGGCGATATAGGATTCGGGCGTGGTGATATATAGTGTATTAAGTAACTTTCTCATGATCAATGTTCGATATTCAACAAATACTCCTCGACTGATTTCCATCGTGCCGCATGACGGGGAATGCACTCATTGATCAATGAGCAAGATCGGCATTGAGATCGGTACTCCGGCAGAGGTGTTCGCTTCTCCTTAAAAAGAATATGCATCTGTTGTGAATAGTGCTCTACCAGATTTCTAATACTACGGGTAAACACTACTTCGGTTCGATGTCTTGTCTCTCCATAAAAGAGAAATCCCGAGTCAATGGAAAGTCCATACATCTCTTCCAGACATATGGCTTGGGCACACAGTTGGACCTCATCCCTTTCGTCAGTTTTCGGACTTCCCCTTTTATATTCAACCGGTACGGGTCTCCAATGTCCACTTCGATCGGGTAGATCTATCGAGTTATCCGGGACATCTGTCAAATAAAATTCAACCACATCGGCGATGCCGGATAACCCAAGCCGTAACGATGTCACCGACAATGAACGACATGTTAATACCCGGTTTCTTGTCGTATTGTTATATGGGTTGTCCACCCGTTCGTGCAAATGGTGGCCCTCGACCGTCAAACGGTTTTCCTCCCAGATTTGCTCAAGATGGATCAGAGCCCATTGTCTTTTGCAGAAAGCAAAATGTTGGATCCCCGACAACATCAGGAGGTCATCTTCAGAGTACATAACAAGTTATGAGATCATGTTCAGCAGGCTCGGCAGCTCAGGAATCCCGGGAATATACCTGGATCCCTAAGCCTGAAATAGTACATTCGCTGCTTCAGGGCATCATGATGAGGTTGACTCCTTCCGGAAGGGCTTCAGGATCGATGGAGATCAAATAGTCATTAAAAGAACGAGCCGGTTTTCCAACAGATTCTTCTTTCCGGGTTATCCGGATGAGATCAAACAACCTGTGAGCCGGGGCGTTGCCGAGGGCTGATGTATGTTCAAAAACAATGATTTTTCGCGTATTCATCATTCCGCGGGCAGCCGAATGATCGTGATCGAACATATTGATGAGGGCTTCCCAGAAAAGCCTCAGATCATCTTGATTAAATCCGCTCTGTTGTGCCAGGAAAGGCGATATAAACCCTTTGGCCAGGTACAGACCGTAAGGAATGGTGAACTTCCTACCCATGGTTCTGTTGTCGCCGCCCTGTTTTTCTGCTTCTGCTTCTGTGGCCACCGCCATGCGCGTAATACTGTGCTCTAAGGCAACAACCGGTTCGACTGAGCGACCGAATGTTAATTGTACAGGACCACGGACCTGGCCACAATTAGGGGCGGTTTTAAGTGACAGGACTGCTCCAAAGGTTCTGATATCATAGTAGTTTGAACACATCCATTTCCTGCCCTTCTCAGTCTCTTCAGCATTTGGTTTCCGTGACTTCACTCCTTTGACTACACTATCTAAAAACTTTTTAAGGTCACCCCTCGATTTAGCAACGTCTTTATTCTCTTTCCAAAAGTCAGTTAATTGCTTCTTATCAAAATCTTCGGCAATAATTAGAAAAATATCGGAACCCCCAGTTTCGTTCACCTCCTCCGAAAGACTTAGGCCTTCGGGAAGGGAAAGTTCCTGAATTTTCTCTGACAATTCCGTAGGAATAATGAATTTTCCACCTTCCCCCAGATCAATTTTTAACTCAAGAAAGGCTTCAACATGTGCGCGTCCCAGTACTGCTTTTTCTTTAACATAAATGTCATAAGGTTTTTGTGCATTTTTAACAATTTGCACGTAATTGCGTACTTTTCGTTTTAAACAGACATCGGTAACAAGTCCCATTCCGGTTTCCGCATCCACGCGGGGAAGATTTCCGGCATCCGGATCGCCGTTTGGATTCCCGTCGGTGACATCGAACAACAAAATAAAATCGTAGCGGTTTTTAATAATTTCTGACATGATAATTCCTCCTATATTAGTTATTTGTTTTTTCCCTCTTGGTGAACAGATCCTGGCGTTGGTGATAATATCCGATAGCAAACCGGCTTTGATCGTCGAGTGACAGATGAGCCGGCAGCCCCGAACTGTCAATGTATGCCATGATTTCCTGCATCAATTTCTCGTAAAATACTTTTACTCCCCCACTTAGTTTGGGCATGTGGTGGTTTTTAAGGTTAAGCAAACGTCCAAACACCGTGACCGGGGTGCTTGAGGCGGCGCCGTAATAGCGTTCCCTGATATTGGCGGTACCCTGAGCATCCTCCTGGATTTTTTCGAGTACGGCAAACAACCGGCCACAGAGGTAGCCCTGGTTTTTGTTTTCTGGATCTAGTGCCATGGTGATATTTTTTTCATTGTTACTGTAAATAGAACTTTTTCGGTTAAGGCAGGCTTTTAAAATGGCAGCCCGGATTCGGTTGACGGACTGTTCAGCTCGGATCCGGCGGAGGCATTGCTGACGAAAAGATTCAGGATAGACAGAGCCATCCAGGATACTCTCAATCAACTTCCCGGGAAGATTTGGAGGGATATTATCCAATTTATGCTCAAAGGCAATTCCGGTCAGTAAATTGAATAGCGAAAAGTACTCGACGTCATCCAATTTGCCTTTAACGATAGCCAGGTCATCGAAATGTCGTTTGAGATTAGATGCAAATTCTTTAACTATTCCCGATTTCCAGAATCTGACTGAAATTCGGGCTGCATTCGGTGACAGTCCAAGTACAAAGAATGGAGTATCTCCCTCAAGATTCATCTTCCCGGAATATACGGATTCAAAAAAGGCCTTGATTTCATTCAAATTCCGATCCGGATCGTCATTATTGGGAATTAAAAAAAAAGAAGTGAAATAGTTTTCGAGCTCAACTGATTTGTGAGCCCAGAAAACCACCGTTGTATCGGCAATTTTAAATTTATTTCTGGAATCCTTCCCCAGGAGTTCATTGAGCGCGGTGGTATATGCATCTTCAGCAACTTTTGATACCGGGGCGTTGAATCCTTGCTCTTTCCCATAGGAGTCATATCCCTGTTTTTTCTGGAAACTGACCAGTTTGCCGTTGGATTCTCCTCCCGGGATTGGTGTCCGGGAGTGTAACTGGGTAATTTTTCCCCGAAGTCCTGTAATGAGGCAAATTCCTTCAACAGTTGTGTCGATATTTTCATCATTGACCCTCCGATCCCCTTCATTTTCGCTACCCAGATCAGGATGTTCAGCCACTATCGAGGTTTCACCGGCAATCCGGAAGGAAAAATTGGCACCGGGACTTTTCTGGCAATCGGGCCAGCATTCGTGTTCATACACTTTTTCCATTTCATCCGGTTGCTCATAAAATCGACGGACAGCTCTGAATTGTCTATTATCCGGATGTTGTTCAGATAATGCGGCAACGATACCGGTGAAAACCGAAAACTGTTTCTTTGCAGTTTCTATGGATTTCGGTGAATTATCCTTCGGAAAGTTCAAAACATACCCCTGGTGGTCCCACAGAATGTTCCCGATTTGCCAGCCGTTGGTGCCCGGCCGTCCTTTGGTTTTAATAACAAGGAATGTTTTTGCCTTTTTGATTTTTCCGTCGGTGGTCCTTGTATCTTCAAGGTTGATAAAATTCCCTTCGCTATCAAGAACCAGGATGAATGGGATCTCCTTCCATTCAAATCCCCGGGGAGCAATATTTCCAGAAGGGGTGGCAGCTTTTCGCTGATAATATTCATAGAGTGCCTGTAGTATCATTTGTAAACCTCCTCACTTTCGACCGGTGGGACAAGGATTACCCCATGGTTCATGATTGGCCTGTAAAACATAGGGCTTGGCTTTTCCTGTGTGAAATCTAAATCATACAGCATAAAGCCCAGGTCTTTGGTGGCGTTGATGGGCGCACGTTTTTCAGTTTCTGAGTTGTCAATCAATCTGAAATTGGCGGTGAACTCTCTACAACCAAGATAGGGCTGGTTAAAGCACTGGCCTTTCGCCGCCCTGCGTTGAAAGATAGCATTGTATTTGCCTGGATTTTCATCTAGTAAAGGTTCTCCGTACTTTTCGAGTTCCGCAAGGCCCGCTTTCTCGCTTTCGGCAAGGAGATCGTCAGAAATTTTCGTTTGTGCAACAGGTCTTTTAACTAAGGGGACAAATTCCAACTCGGCATATAGCCGATACGCAACATCCCTTAAAAAGAGTCCGGCTTTTTGCTGCCGTTTTCCCTCATCCTCAATAAATATCTGTGCGATTCTATCGCTCATGAGGGAAGCGACTTCATTTCGTCTAACCGAAATCCATCGGATCGGCTCAAGAACCTCAATTCGTGAAATTTTCCATCGAATGGCGGGTTTCCAGAAAATTGCCTCAAACACAGCCCGGGCTGCCGACGGTGTAATTACATCGTAGCTAACCCGTTCGACTTTCATTTCAGGCCGTGTAAAACATGCGTAGTCACCCCAGACTTCCAAACAGAATGTTTTGTTGAAATATTCCATAAGCATCACCTTTATAAGATAAAAACCTCTTCGATCCATTCATTGTTCAATACGACTCCACGTTTTAAATCATAAAGCCGTGGATCGGACTGGACCATGCAGCCGTGTATTTCTTCGATATGTCTTTCTTTATGCAGTGCTGTAAAATCGCGTTCGTTAACGGTTACCGAAAACCGCTGCAATTTTCGCATTAGCCACGGTTCGGGCCCTTTCCGTCTCAAGAGTTGTATCAGATCTGCTCCTTCTTTATAAGTGACGATGAGCGTTTGGGCATTTTTATCATCGATGAGTCTGAACTTTTGGGCAGCAGTAGCAAACTGGATTCTCAATTGGTTGTCGACCTTCTGAAGATTGTATTTTATATCGGCTTTGTCGAATTGATCGACTCGACTGAAAAATAAATTGAAGAAGAGAGAATAGGCTTCAGATGATAACCAGTCGATATGTTTCCCATAATGATTTGAGATCAGTTCTTTGGAAATGTCGGCGGCTTTTCGCAGCAATCCCGGAGGTGCGGCCAACGGAGGAATAAAGACTGTGGTTTTGCCCAATTGTCCGCTGAGATTGAGATTGCCTTCACGGTTGCATCTGCCTGCGCATTGTGCAATAGAATCTAATCCGGCCAGAGCCCTGTAAACCACAGGAAAATCGATATCAACTCCGGCTTCTATCAACTGGGTGCTGATTACTCTGACAGGTTGCTTTTGTTTCAATCTGTCTTTAATCAATTCAATAGAGTCGATAAGATGGGCCGAACACATCATGCGAGATAAATGGATGGTATCCGAAGGCATCCGTTCATATAAAGTTCGGCATTGTTTTCGGGTGTTGACCACACAAAGGACCTGTTCATATCCAACCAGTTCATTGGCTAAATCCAGCCAATCAACCGGTTTGTTCAAATCTTCCGGCATCGAAATCTCCACTCTCCGGAGTTTCTTCGACAAGTCGTTAACATCGCTACTTATCTCTCTTACATTCCCTTTCGCTAGTCCGTCAAAGGTGTTTTTCCCTGTACCCCCGATCCTGCCATCTAATACAGGCTGTGTTGCAGTTGAGAACATAACAGATACTCCAAAATGCCCAACAAGTCCTTTCAGGACCGATATGATCGGCTGCAAGAAATCTGTCGGCAGCATCTGGGCCTCGTCGAGGATTATTATGCTGTTTACAAGATTATGCAGTTTTCTGCATTGCGATGTCCGGTTTGAGAAAAGAGATTCGAACAACTGAACGTTTGTTGTGACAACAATGGGTGCATCCCAGTTTTCGGCCGCTAGTTTCCGATCCTGAGTGAATAGCTTGTCATCCAGATTGCTATGGTGTTCAAGTATGTTGTCGTTTCCGAAAATGTCACGGTAAACCCTGGCGGTTTGGGAGATGATGCTCGTATAGGGAATAGCAATAATGATCCTCTTTTTTTGATACCGGCAGGCATGTTCCAAGGCCCAGGCCAATGATGATAAAGTTTTCCCTCCTCCCGTGGGCACAGTCAGAGAAAAGAAGCCGGGTTCATATTGTCCTGATTTCAAACAATCAGATAAGACACGTTGACGAACCTGGTTGACGGTGGTATCGGGTGCTTTTCTCGCAAGATTGAGCAAATAATTCTGCAATTGCTCTCTTAATTCCACAAGAGTACAATATCCTTGGCGCTTAACATGAACTTCGGGGTTCATGAAATTTTCGGTATCGAGAAAATCTGCGTCTACAAGGCAGGAGAACAACATCCGAATCCAAAGATGTATTTGTTCAGGAGGAATGGATTTGCCTGTTGGTGGAGTCAAAGTTGATGTGAGAAATATCTTTTCTGGAATTTTGCCCTTCGTTTTATTGGCCAGGTCAACCTTTTGAAGACGACCGGCAAGGTCTCCCGAAAAACCGATTTCTGGGTAATAATTATGAAGTCAGGCATGATGTCCGGCTATGCAGTAGGCAAAAATCTGCCCTAAAGGTGGTGGGTACAATTGGTTGGCAAAGATAGCCCCGGCTGAGGTATGATCCGTTTTCGATTTTATCTGATCGTCTTCTTCATATCCGGAGTTCGATTTTATATAATTTTGGAATTCGTCAGAATATTTTCCCAGGTCATGCCAAAGCCCAATTGCATGCCCCCAATCGGCATTTGAGAACTCTGAGGCAAACGAGGCGGCAAGAATAGCAGTCCCGGAGAGATGATCCTCCAACGTTTGAATTTCGAAGTTGTTATCAGAGGTCCTTTTTATATGGGCAATTGGTTCCATGATAATATGCTTCACTTTTAATGACAGAGACATTAATCATGATCGGATTAATGTAAATTGGAAGTCTGAATAGGTCCTGAGATAAATAAGTTGAAATTTATTGTAATGATATGGAATATGATCTGAGTAACAGATATAAGCCTCTACCTAAAATCGCCACCAAAGTGAAAATGCTTATTGTCAAAGAAATTATTATGCAAAGAAAACCCATTTAATTGTCATCCTTTGTCAATAATAAAAATCAGAACTTCTTTTTTGCAATTTTTTTATTCAGATATTTTTTCAACGACTCCGGTGAAATAATGGTTATTTCATCCATTAACCCGAGGGCAAAACGTCCAATGCCTTCCATCGAATTCACGCTTCCCTCGAAGATATAGTCACCGTGACCGTCTTCCATAATAAACGGCTCGGATACCGGATATTCCTCAGTCAGCAAATTCGCAGCCCGGATGGATAATCGCATTTTTACCAGGAATGGCGAATCTCCCGTCACCCGGAAAATATCGGTCGGCTTCGACCGGTGATCCTCCTCATGATTCCATTGGTCACCGGTACTGATGACTTTTCCAATTCTTGCCGTTTTAAACAATTTATTCTGCCGGCTGCCCGGCTCATAACACCAGATGAATCCGTAATTCAGCGTAAACTCAAACGGCTCGACGATTCTGTCGCATACCCGGCTGCTGTTCGATGATTTGTACTGGTAAAGAATGACCGTGCGCTTCTCTTCGATGGCACGGATGAGGGCGATGACCCGCTCTGAGTTTTCCCTTTTGACAACGGGATAAGGAACCCCCTTGAGATCATACATCGCATACAGTTTTCTTGCAAGATTCTCTTTTATGTAAGTCTCATCGTCCAACGCAAGAATGGCTTTATTCAGGATCCAGGCTTCTTCAGGAGTGAAATGTAAAAGGTCCGAAATTTCTTTGAGGTAAGGACTCTGTTTGTCAATCTTCACTCTGTCGCCTAAGCGATTAATTATGAATCCGGCATCTTTCAGCGTCTCGATGTATCTGTAGATTGTTCTCTCGGAAACTTCCAGCAAGGCAGCAGCTTCAGGGATGGAATAGTCAAACCCTCCGGATATCAGCATCAGGAACCGGAGGATACGGATGACAGCAGGTTGGTCGGACATAGGTTAATTCGTTCTTAAAAAGGGCTTTGAAAAGATCTTGGTATCAAGTGAGCGGAACTCCGGTTTTTAACCTGAAAATTGTAATTTGATCGCAAATTTTTGGTCGAGCAAGGGATAAGCGCCCATTTATTTTGATAGGTAAAAGTAATAAATGGATGAATAAGCCCAATATCCAACTACCATAAATTATTTTGCGATTCCATGAAATTAAGAGAGGGCCTCGCGGCCCCCTCTCGTTAACCGGATTGCGGTCATGTAAGGCTTTACAGCGTAACCGAAAGCTCTGCGGTGTTTCCGGGCAGATCGGTGGCGATGGCTGTCACCTGGCTGCCGGATAGGGAGGGATTGGCCTCCGTTGCGGTATAGTGCCACACGCGGCCGCCGTTCATCTGAACAGCTTCCCCCTTCTCGAGCAGGGTGCCGTCGGCCAGGGTGATCCGTACCACCATCGAACGGAGACGGAACTTTTTAAAAACCGTCACGGCAATGATCCCGCCCGATGCGGA
>Ga0116171_10004483_pt1 | contig 12554 bp, 13 predicted proteins | sample AD_JPNHW2_MetaG_FD_89798 | JGI IMG/M metagenome (GOLD analysis project Ga0116171, IMG submission 89798) | Active sludge microbial communities of municipal wastewater-treating anaerobic digesters from Japan - AD_JPNHW2_MetaG | ecosystem: Engineered > Bioreactor > Anaerobic > Digestate | place...
ACGTTACGGTGCAGCTGACAGGTTCAATCGTTCGTACGGATGCGTGGCAATACCGGAGGATACCGATCCCGGGAAGCTGCCTGTTGTGCAGTTCCCGTGAACCGATCCCGCTTCGGCAGCACCTGTTGCCGAACTACAGGTAACAGTTGTGCCGGATTCCGCGGCACCCGCAGGATGTACCAAGAGTCCGATCGTAATCAGGAGCAGTGCGGTTCCCATCATGATCTTTCCGGTATCCATACGTGCATCTCCGGTTTTGTTCTCTCATGGGTCGGTGACACGCCATTTTTTTGGGTATCACCTGATTACCATGTTCTATGCTACCACACATATATTGCCCCCATGATTCTGGTTCAAGTATTGAACTGAACGGTTATACACATCCCTCCGATGCATGGGACACCTGAAAGGGTTTGTCCATGAGCTATACGCAAGGATAGGGTTATGAGAAGACAAAACGACGTATAGTAAGGAAACCCTATGGACCCGGCAGACAAATCTCCTACGATCGTTGTTGAGGATACTGCTGAATCGCTTGATGAGCTCTCGGAGTATCTTGACGTCCTTTCGAGCAGTGCCCGGCTCAGGATCGTGAAATTTCTTGAGAAAAAGCCCCGCGACGCCCGGGCGATCTCCCATGAGATCGAGACAAGTTATGAAAATACCAAAAAGCATCTCGATAAACTGATGAGTATCGGGGTGATTAAAAAAGAGGCCGGGCTGGGATCCCCCACCTCAAAGGGGATTCACCCGGTCTGGCAGTACTCCATTGTGCCGGGGGGATTAGAGTCCATCATCCGCAATCTTGGGTTGTTTTCAAACACCCGGGTCCAGATCATCGGCGGCGAGATATCGAGGAGGCTTGCCGAGGTGAAAAACACGCTCTCGCAGGAAGTGCTCGGGAACGTGCCGGCTGCCATTGTCCTTGGCGGTCGTGACGATGGGAAGATCTACCTTTTCCGGACCGACAGCCTCCGTGTAGGAAGGATCGATCCGGAACGTCCTGCAGATGCCACCGGGGATTCCGATGTCGAACTCTCCAGTACGTATACTGCCGTGACCCGGATCTCCAAACCCCACGGAAAATTTATCCTTAAAAAAGGGAGATGGTTCTATGAAGACTGCGGGAGCACCGGCGGGACGGTGCTCAATAATGCACGGCTGGAACGGAATGTCCCGACTGCAGTTGAGGATGGCGATCTCCTCGAACTGGCCAAGGGGGCGGGCGGTGCAAAACTGCTGCTGATCATCCCCGCGAGCCCGTAATGGTGACCAAAACCTCTCCTGTAGGTTTAACCCGTCCCATTATACAGATATATATAGAATAATGCCCCGTGATTCAGAATACCGGTACCTGCCCATGATCATTAACCGTAGAATATTCCTGTCCTGCTGTATTGCGATGCTGGTGCTTTGTCTCGCAGGCGTTCCAGTTATGGGTGCAGAATATACGGTTGCTCCCTCGGGGGCGAGTTTTACGAGCATCCAGGACGCGGTCAGCTGGGCCTCTCCTCTTGATACGATCACGGTGTGGAGCGGGACCTACCCTGAGACCGTTAAGATCAGTAAAAAAATTACCCTTGCCGGTGTCGATACCGGGGGAGGAGCGCCGGTGATCGATCCGGGCAGCAGGGGTCCTGCCATTGAGATCGCCGCAGATGGCTGCACCGTCAGGGGATTTACCCTCCAGAACAGCGGTACGAGCGGGGTTCGGATTGCCTCAAACAGCAACACCCTTGAGAAAAATACGCTGACAGGTAATGCTGTGGGAATTGAGATCACCTCTGCAAACGATAATCGGATTCAGGAAAATTCGATCTCCGACAGCAGCCGTGCGGGGATCCTGCTTAACAATGCACAGAGGAATGTGATTGAAAATAACCGGGTGATGAAGAATACCATCGGAATTTCCGTTGACGAAAAATCCAATGCAAATACGATCGTTCTCAACACGTTTTCCAATACGGAGAATGTCTTTTCCAAAAGCACCGGGTCTGCCTGGGAGACTGCATCCGGCCAGTCGTATGTATATCTGGGCAAGACCTCGGTAAGCAGACTCGGGAATTACTGGAGCGATTACCACGGAACCGATCAGAACTCTGATGGGGTTGGCGACACGCCGTATGTGGTCGGGATCGGCGAAGATCGCCGCGCCGGGAGTTCGTCAAATGAGGTCGATTCTGCTCCACTCATGGATCCTGCCGAGTACTACTCGCAGGTTACCCCTGCCGCAGCAGGTACCGCAGCAACAACCACGGTACCTGCCAGGACACAGAACACACCCCTCCAGCACCCTGCCACGACCGTTCTCCCGACACAGCAGGTGCAGACGCCGGTGGCCGATACTCCTGCCCGCGATGAAAACCGGGCTGCTTTGGCCATCCTCCTGCTTGCGGTCATAGCCGTTATAGGGATCGCAGCGGTTCTTGTTATCTGGGCTCCGAAAAAACGCCTGCCACGGTTTTCCGCACGCCGTCCCGTTCCCGAAGAGACCCTTGCCGGTCCTGCCGCGCCGGCGCGTGAGGATGAGCCTGCCGGGTCGGTACGACCGGGCCGCATGAGAGCGGACGATACCGAGCAGACGCTCCCGACCCCGGAGACTGAAGTTGTGCCTGCAGGGGAGAGTGTCGCCCCGCCAGCGGTGCCCAAGGCATATTTCCCCCAGGAGCTTGAGGGGAGGTATACCGATGTCCGTCACATAGGTCGGGGTGGCGTTGCCCATGTCTTTGCCGCCCACCGCAAGTCCGACAACCGGCTGGTTGCAGTAAAAATCCCCATCAGTTTTGACGAAGTGACCGGCAAGTGCTTTTTAAACGAGATCGCGGCATGGCAGACGCTGCGCCACCCCAATATCGTCGAGGTTCTTGAGGTCAACATCCTCCCGGTTCCGTATGTTGAGATGGAGTATGTGCCCGGTTCCCTTGAAGCCGTCTCAAAACCCCTGCCGGTCTGGAAGGCGGTCCACATTGTCCATGGGATTGCAGACGGCCTTGCCTATGCCCATGCCCACGGGATCATCCACCGGGACATCAAGCCCCATAACATTCTCATGACCGGTGAGTTTATCCCGAAAATTACCGACTGGGGAATGAGCAAGGTCATTGCAACCACAATGGAAAAATCGAGCGTTGCCGGGTTTTCCCTCTCGTATGCCGCGCCTGAGCAGGTTTCCCCGGCAGAATTCGGGAGAACGGATGTACGGACGGACATCTACCAGCTGGGCGCGCTTTTCTACGAACTGGTGACCGGATCGATCCCGTTCGGGGGCGAGAGCATTGTCGAGGTGGGCAATGCCATCGTGAGGGACGACCCGATCGCCCCGACGGAATACAATCCCGATGCCGAAGCGGTAGAGAAGATTATCTTAAAATGCCTTGCCAAGAACCCGGCGGACCGGTACCAGACTGCAGACGAGCTGCTGGATGCCCTCTCCCGTTACCTTGACGAAGATGACGAGTGAGGAGCAGGTGAACGAAGATGGCCGATGAACCAGTATCATGGGAACCGGTAACCTGCGGGCATTGTGAAGGTGCAGGGTGCACCTACTGTAACAAGACCGGCACCGTTCTTGTTCGTGCGCCAAAGACCATCTGTCCCGCATGCGAAGGTGCAGGATGCATCTATTGCGGGTTTACCGGCTGGGCCCACCCGATAGGAAAATACGATTGAGGTTCCCGCTCACCGAAAGGATCCCTCGACCCGGCGGGGAAGAACGCACTCCTCGAATCGTTTCAGGAAATACCGGTCGGTCATTCCTGCGATGTAATCCCGGACCAGCCCGGCAGGAGGAGCGGACGCTGCATATTCCCGGTTGACCCACGGGGAATCGATAAATTCGGCAAAGATCCGGGAATCGCGGCGGCCGGCTTTTATATCCTCAAGGTACCGGCAAAAGAGGATGCGGTACATGGCTTTTATCTTTTCCCGCTCTGCCGTGAGTTTTGGATTGTTGTAAATCTGCTGTCGGGAAAATGCCCTGATCGCCATGAGTGCCTGCTCGACATCGCGGCTGTACGAGATGTAGGGATCTCCTTGTGTATCGCTGTTATCGAGGAGGTTGTGGATCAGCGTATCGATAATGGCCCGGTTATCCTCTCCGAGGATCTCCCGGCATTCCCGCGGGACCTCGTCCGGGCCTGCGATCAGGCCGACCTCTTGTGCATCCTGGAGGTCACGGCCGATATAAGCGATCGTATCGGCAAATTTCACGACACAGCCTTCGAGCGTCATCGGCGGATCCATCTGCCCACCCGTGGCATATCCCGCAACTTTCCGGTCGAACGCCGCCCAGTCCGGGCAGGGAACCGGGGAGATCCTGATATCGTCGCTCTCGCCGTTATGGCAGAGGATCCCGTCCAGCACCTGCATGGTCAGGTCCTGATCTTCGATCTGGTCCAGAAACCGGATGCTCTGGACATTGTGGGAGAACCTCCCGATCCCGTGCTCCTCGCACAGACGGGAGAGACAGGTCTCGCCGAAATGACCGTAGGGGATATGACCGATGTCGTGCCCGAGCGCTATTGCCTCGATAAGGTCTTCGTTGAGCCGAAGCGAGCGCCCGATCGTGCGGGCAATTTTCGAGACCAGCTGGACGTGGATCACCCGGTGCGTGATGTGATCGTTTTCTACCAGGTAGAATACCTGGGTCTTGTCGATATACCGGGTATAGGCCCGCGTATGGATAATACGATCAGCATCCCGGGAAAAGGGTGTCCGGATATCTTCCGGTTTCCGGTTTTTCCTGCGCTGTGCATGGGTGCTTCGGGTTGCATGGGGCGAGAAGAGGGCTTCGCGCTGTTCGGTGTACCGGTGGATACGTGCATCGCCAGCATCCGTATTGGCAACCCCGCGGGATCTCATGTCGTATGTCATTTTACAAACGGGTAGGCATTAAGGCTGCTGCCCGGTATGTGGCACGGGAAGGTACCAGAAAAAATTATGCAAAGGCCGAAGGGGGAAAACATACCGACAGGGTGAGACTACAAGGTATTGATCATCGGAGGTGGTGGGATATCGTACACACCTGCATCCAGATGCCCCTATCTCCACATCTTTATTGTCTTGCAGGAAAAACATAACAAGACACATAAAAGTACCGGCGTGACAGCCTCAAAACGAAGTCTGGTGGTAAAGATATGGTAAAGAAAACAAACGGCAAACACCCCGAACAACCCACAAAGGAATCCTGCTCCCACGAATGTTCCGACTGTGCATCCGCAGGAAACTGCTCCGATGCAAAGCCCGGCCTCCCTCCCAAGGCAAATATCGATGTAAAACATGTCATTCTTGTCCTTTCGGGCAAGGGCGGTGTCGGGAAATCCACGGTCTCGGTCAACCTTGCCTATGCGCTCTCCAGCCATGGCTACAACGTCGGCCTCTTAGACCTCGATATGCACGGTCCCAATATCCCCAAGATGCTGGGCCTCGAAAGCCAGAAACTTGGGACGAGCGGGAACAAGATTGTCCCTGTCAAGGTCACGGGATCCCTTGCGGTCATCTCCATGGCGTTTTTACTCCCGGATACCAGCACGCCGATTATCTGGCGCGGGCCCATGAAGATGGCGGCGATCAACCAGTTCCTTGCCGATGTGGACTGGGGCTCTCTTGATTACCTTGTTGTGGATCTTCCCCCGGGGACCGGTGACGAGGCCCTCACGATCGCCCAGCTCGCCCCCAACGTGAGGGGAGCCGTGATCGTAACCACGCCGCAGGATGTCGCCACCCTTGATTCAAAAAAGGCAATTAAGTTCGTTGAGAAACTGGGTCTCCCGGTTCTCGGTGTCATTGAGAATATGAGCGGGATGCTCTGTCCCCACTGCGGCCAGGAGATCGATATCTTCGGGAAAGGCGGCGGCAAAAAGATTGCAGATGAGTTCTCGGTCCCGTTCCTTGGAGCTATCCCGATCGATGTTGACATGCGCAAGGCCGGGGACGAAGGCCGGCCCTTTATCATCCGGCGCGGCGACAGCCCGACCTGGGCAAGCGTCGACAAGGTCATGGAAGCTCTCATTAAGGTCGTCGAGGGTTAAACGGCTATGGACTACCTGCGGATATTATGCGGGAAAGGCGATCCCCTCCCTCTCTACGAGCCGGTGATCGCATGCCTTGAAAACCCGCAGGAGTTTCCCGATCTCCTGGAACCGATCTACCGCGACGCGATGAAGCTTGACGATGAGACCCTCGACCGGTTCCGGTTTGCGCTTCTCCGGCTTCAGCTCTATGCGGATGTCCACCGGAACGAGGATCTGGAAAAGGCCATGCATATCCGCTATGTTGCCCAGGTTCTGGAAAAAGTGATATTTGGCACGCTTGTCATGGAACCCCCGGAACCCGAAGCAAGTTAACGCCTCGGGAAGGGCCGGTACCAAAAAGATATTATCGGGCTTTATTGTGCATGGATGATACCTATATGTGCCCACCCGGCCCATATATGATCAAAAGAAAAGACCGGCGTTTTCCTGAGGTTGTTCCTCACATGCGCCATCCGAAATACCCAATACATCCCTCTACGGAGAATAACAATGACATCACGCATGCACGCCCCGCACACGACCTGCCCGGGCTGCCAGGAAGAGGTTTTTCTCGATGAGCTTGTCGGTGGCAAATGCCCGCTGTGCGGGTGTTCGCTCGAAGAGTTCGACGAGGCGGTCGGAGAGTACGACGGGATGCTTGACCGTTCTGATCTCTCGTGGCTGATCTTTAATTATTTTGTCTTCAAGAAATTTGTCGAGCTTGGCGTCCCGCCCTCGCAGATCATGGAGTTTGTCACAAACTACGAGCAGAATGCAGACAAGCCCCCCGAAGAGTGGACAAAGAGCGAGTTTCAGCTCGAGCTGCCTATGGGAGTGCTGGATCGTATCAGGCCCAAGCGGTGTGCAAAATGTCACCGTCACTTTGTTGTTGGCGGGAAAAAGCAGATCACCGGCGATATGCGCCACACGACAGTCCAGATCCGGTACGTGTGCGACCGGTGCTGAATTCTCTTTTTATTGCGCCCCGGGTGATTCAGGGCGTCAGCTGATATCTTAAAAATCGTCGCTATCGGGTATTCACGGGAAATAGCCGTCGGCAGTGTGTATCTTGCACTCCCCGTCACTTATTTTCGCAGGGAGACAAGCATGATGATCCCGATGATTATCAGGGCCGCAAAACTGATGATAAGGGGAAGGACAAGACTGTAGAAGTCCTCTGATGTGGGGACCGGGGGCAGGATCGGGGAGGTTGGTGTGCCTGTGATCCTGTACTGGAGGATGGTAAGCAGGGCAGATGATTTCCCTATTGTGGTGTATTTCTGCTGCCCGACCGTCACGACATACCCTCCCGATGGCAGACCGGGCGCGTCAAGCGAATAGGTCCACTGGTTCATATTGGAACCTTTCTCAACAGGGATACTTCTTGAAGTGACCAGTGTCCGGTCTGTTGCATTGCGGATTTCTACCGTGAGGTCATTTTCCGTGCCCATGTTGGTAGTGCCTGTGATAAGGATTGCTTCCCCGGTGGTCTGGTCCGGTAGTTTTGTGTTGTCCCCGGCCCGGTTGAACCGCACATACGGTTCTTCAACATAGAAATAATACGGGGTGAATATATCATCGGTGTCCGCATTTGAGGATGCATTGAGGATCTGACCGGCTACCGGGCCGATGTCTGCCTTAAACGAGGATTTGTCGCCGAGGTTGGTGAGCACCTTTCCCTGGTCGGCGACGCGAATGCCATCGCTCCAGAGAAGGGGCGTGATCTCAAGTACCGTGTCTGCCCCGGGATCCTGGATCAGGAAAGCGTACTGCCCGCTGGAGAACCGGTTGGTTTCGTCGGGTTTTACCGTGAAGACAAAGGTTCCTTTTTTATCGGGCGTGGTGGTGAGGAGGTTAAAATAATTCCTGCCAACGATCCAGAGGGCCATCGTACCGTTCCCTGCTCCCGTGCCGGTGATGTTGACGGTATCTGCCTTCACAATGGTCTGGGGGCCGCTCGTTACTACCGTAATCCCGGCAGAAACGGGAAGGCTTACGCAGGTTGCGACAAGAATGACCAGAAGGGCGATGGCATAGGATTTCATGGGCACCGTTTTTTTAAATAAGAATCCGATGTATGTCTGTTTTGCGCTCCTTGTTTTAATAGGGAGTAGTATAGTCCCATAACCTTAACGCATTGTCGCGGACCCGGTCAGTCCGGAAACAACCTGCCCTTTGTGGCAGTTTCCTGCAGCAGGGCAGTCCCCCCTTTAACCCGGGTTCGCGGTGTCCGAGAAAAAAATCAGGGTCTTTTTACCCGGTGCGTTCGTTGAGGGGAATCTTGTCAGTAGGTCCGGCCGACAAGCGTTGCCTTGCCCGGTTTCCCGCAGATCACGCAGGGGCCGTCGCTCTCATGGATATAGGGCGACCGCACGTTCGTCCCGAGGATACTCGAGTTTGCCTGTTCCTCGATCTTATCTCCGCAGGCCCGGTCCTGGCACCAGTGGACAACCGCGACTTTGCCCTCGTTAAGGGCCCCGGTCAGCTGGTCCATTGAAGCGGCACTGCAGAGGTGGCCTTTCATCTCACCTTCCGCCTTTTCCCGGAGCCCTTCGGTGATTTCAGCCAGTACCTTTGTCGTATCTTCAGCGGCATTTGCGAGACGTATGGTGGTTTTCTCCCTGGTCCTCTTGACCGCGAGGGCCGTACCGGCATCGAGGTCTCTTGGCCCCAGTTCGAGCCGGAGGGGGACGCCGCGGAGCTCCCACCAGTAGTATTTTGCCCCGGGCCGCATGTCCCGGGTATCGAGTTTCACCCGGAAACCCGCTCCTTCGAGATCGGATTTGAGTTTTTCCGCTGCTGCCAGCACATCCTCACGGCGCTTTCCAATCGTGATCGGCACGATCACGGCCTGGAGCGTGGCAACCGCCGGGGGCAGGACGAGACCCTTGTCGTCCCCGTGGACGGAGATGAGCGCTGCAATACAGCGCTCCGAGATCCCATAGCAGGTCTGGAATGCGATCTGCTGCTCCCCGTTCTTGTCCTCGTACTGGATCGAGAATGTCCGGGAAAAGTGGTCGCCGAGGTGGTGCACCGTCCCGATCTGGAGGGTCCTGCCGTTGGGCATAATCGTGTCGATTGCGATCGTGTAATCCGCACCCGGGAACTTGTCCCAGTCGGGGCGTCTGGAGATAATAATCGGGATACAGAGGCTGTTGTAGAACTCCTGCGTCAGTGCAATCTCGGATTCCACCTGCGCCTCCGCCTCGTCCCAGGTCGCATGCACCGTGTGGGACTCCATAAAGGAGGTGATCTCACGGAGCCGGATGAGCGGACGTGTCTGCTTGGTCTCGTACCGGAAGGTGTTCACGATCTGGTAGATCTTCAACGGCAGGTCGGCATGGGAGCGCACCCAGAGCGCATACATCGGGTAGATCGCCGTCTCGCTCGTGGGCCGCAGCGCGAGCTTCACGTCGAGCGGGCTTGTCCCGCCATGCGTCACCCAGTAGACCTCGTCCTCGAAGCCCTTGATGTGCTCGGCCTCCTTCATGAACTCCTGCTCGGGGATAAGCAGCGGGAAGAGGGCCTCCTGATGATCGCGGTCGAGCAGCTGCCTGAGGCGATCGTACACGAACCTGCGGATTGCAAACCCGTACGGGAACCAGACATAGAGCCCCTTTACCGGGTAGCGGACATCCATGATCTCCGCACGCCATAAGAGTTCGTTATACCATTCGGAAAATTCCTGCTTCTTGGGCAGGGCGCCTGCGTCCTCCTCCATGTATTGCCTCGTTTAAGCTACCAAATGTATGACCGCCGGCGTAATAAAAGCCTCGACAAACGCTGCGACGGAAATAAGCGGGAGCACGTACAGGAGGAAGAGCCGGGCATACCGCAGGGCATCTGCCGCCGTATCGCCGGCCCCGTACCATTCGATGACAAGCGACTGCGCCATGCAGAACCCAAGCGCCGCGGCGATAATAAACGCCGGGATCTCAAAGATCCCGTGGGGCAGCAGAGCGGCGGCGATAAACGCTGCCGAGTGGCCCTGGCTGACAATTTCGGTAACCGATCCGATCACGATCCCGTTCAGGCTTAAGATAAAGAGGGTGACAAGACCAAACGACGCGCCGCCTAAAAAGAGCATAATACAGGCTTCAAGGTTGTTTGCCAACAGCTTGGCGCACATGTCGGCGGGGTTTCCTACCGTGATCTGGCCGGCAACCTCCTTCTGGAAAAGCGCCATCAGCTGCTCACCGATTGCCGGGGTATGTGCTGTACCTATCCAGCCGACAATCATCGCCACGAAAAAGAGAAGGATGGTAACGATAAGCGCATTTCTGAGCGGAAGTGTTTCAGGGACCGGAATCACGACACGATCAGACATAGAGTACCATCCGGACCATGTCGCGGATACCCGGTGCGAGCCCGACAACGATCATCGCAAGGAGCACAAGGTGCCAGAATGCCTGGTTTGCCTCCTTCCTGTACAGCTGCATGATGTAGATCGCCGGGAAGAGCACCACGAGTTTTAAGGGAAACATCACGAATGCGGTCCCGGTCATTGCGATAAGGTTCGAGCCGACTACGTGCTGCTCGATGTAGTGGACCGCCGGGTGGAAGGTGAGCCCGTAACTGGTGGCGCTTGCATCGAGCAGCTGCCCGAAGATAAGCGCAAGGTAGAGCGGGTCGTTCACGTACTCCCATTTCAGGAGGTATCTCATGCATGCCCAGACAAGGACCGTTGCCGTGATCGCCATGAGCGGAATGATTGCAAGGATATGGAGATCGATGTGGCCGTGCGCCATGCCCCAGGAGAGGAGGATAAGCGAGACCACGAGGACCGCCATGCATCCGGCAAGGGCATAGAACGACAAAAAGTTCTGAATCATGCCGTTTTTCTTCAGTATCCCCCCGATAAAGATCATGGCAAGGACAAAGAAGAAGAGGACAAAGTAGATCGGCGGGGTGACGATCAGGTACTGCCAGTCGCCCGTGACCATCCCGGCATCCTGAATGACGCGGAGCACACCCCCGAGCACGACATAGGGAAGGGTGGCAAGGATGAACGCGGAATCGAGCTGGATGCCCCGTTCGGAGAGCCACTGCGAGTTTGAGAACCAGCGGTAGAGCAGGTACACGCCGATAATGAGGATAATTGCGTAGGTGAGCGTCTCGACAATATTATAGGGCTCGCCATACTTGACGGGATCGATGTAATATTTGTATATGAAATCACTAATCATTCATAATCCGGATGAGCCCAGATGCAATAAAAGTACTCAAAGAGAAGGTCTTTGACAAGTCCAAGTGGATGCAGCTGCCACGGGACGTGGTGATAGGACACGACGTGCTCGGCCAGGTAGTCCCGGTCTGTGAAGACTTAAAACTGGGCAAGTCTGCACTGTTGATCTCCGGCAGGAGTACCATGGAACGGGCGGGAAAGGCCGTGCAGGAGTACCTTTCCCGTTCAGGAAGTGTACAGGTATTTATTGCAGAGGAGATCAGCCCGGCGATCATCAGGGAAGCGGAGAATGCCGCCCAGGGTGTCGATTTCGTGGTCGGCGTCGGGGGAGGCCGGGTGATCGACACCGCAAAGATCGTCTCTTACAACCTCGACCGGCAGTTTATCTCCGTCCCGACCGCTGCATCGCACGACGGGATCGCCTCGGCCCGGGCATCGGTCCCGACAAGCGAAGGCAATGTCTCATTAGAAGCCCACCCGCCGGCGGCGATCATTGCGGACACCGGGATCATCGCGTCCGCCCCGCACCGGCTTCTCGCAGCCGGCTGTGCGGACGTGATCTCCAATTACACTGCGATCCTCGACTGGGAGCTCGCCCACCGGATCAAGGGCGAGCCGATGAGCGAGTACGCGATTGCCCTCTCGAAGATGACCGCGGAGATCCTCGTGAAAAATGCCGATGTCATTAAACCCCACCAGGAGCAGTCGGCGTGGTTTGTGACAAAGGCCTTGGTATCGAGCGGGGTTGCGATGAGCATTGCCGGGTCGTCCCGCCCGGCGAGCGGTGGGGAGCACAAGTTCTCGCACGCCCTTGACCGGCTGGCGCCCGGGAAGGCCCTGCACGGCGAGAGCTGCGGGATCGGCACCATCATCTCGATGTACCTGCATGGCGGGGACTGGCGGGGAATACGGGCGTCCTTAAAGATGATCGGTGCGCCGACGACCCCGGCCGATCTTGGTATAGATGATACCGTTGCAGTGGAGGCGCTCTTAATGGCAAAGACTATCCGTCCGGAGCGCTTCACCATCTTTGATACGGGTATCACGAAAGAATCGGCACAACGGCTTGTTCAGATGCTCTATTCAGACTGATACGGTAGCATGAAGTGGAGGGGATTTGCCTTGGCAGAAACAAAAACGAAAGTGACGCTTGTCGGGACCGCGCTGGCAAAACCCGGCATCGAGTTCATCTACGAGGGAGAGTCCCCGGAGTGCGGTACCTGCAAGGTAAAAAAGGCGTGCAATAACCTCAACAAAGGGCACCGGTACCGGATTGTCACGGTGAGGAGTACCCACCATGAGTGTCCCGTCCACTACAACGGGGCGACTGCAGTGGAGGTGACCGAGGCCCCGGTCAC